>OFGG01000299.1_pt1 | contig 43750 bp, 55 predicted proteins | sample 1521701 | NCBI WGS metagenome assembly OFGG01 (sample SAMEA3504081, study PRJEB24116) | mouse gut metagenome | biome: mouse gut; feature: mouse-associated habitat; material: faeces | place: Denmark | collected 2011
TATTTGATGTGATTTGCTCTGACTATGCTATGCCGGACGGAACCGGGCTTGAACTGTTAGAATTTTGCAGACAGGAAAAGTTTTCTATGCTGTTTATCCTTATGTCTGCTATGCGGGAAGAACGTATTGTTTTGGAAGCAAAATTGCATGGTGCGGTGTTTATGGAAAAAACGGACAGTGATTTGATTTCGTTTCTTCGAGAAAATGCAAACTAAAAAAATTCATATATAATTATATTCCCTGCCGCACGACGGCAAAAGATAAAAAGCCGTCGTACAGCAGAGGTATTTTCACACGTCTATTCATAAACCATAAGACAATTTATACCTGTATTTCGGGGAGAAAACCTATAAGTTGGGAAAACCAGAGATTTTTACGGTTTTGCATATATAATAAAAGGTAATATATTGTTATGGTAATTTTGGAAATTGGACACAGAGATGCCCAATGAAAAGAAAGGGGAGTTTTACAAAAGGGCCGTACTATGGCCTGGTGAGAAGAAGTCACACAGGAGGAAGGAAGATATCTTCCTGTTTAGTTTAAGGGGAATCTGCCCCGGAAGCGGGGTGTAAGTATCTGTATTTTTCAGCTGAAACTTATATCATTACTTAAGAACAGGCATGGAAACAGCCTTCCCATGCGGCATTACAGAAAAAGCCAGCGGAACAGACATAAATCTGGGCGGCTGGCTTTTTTGCTTTTTCTGACATACTACGTTTGCTCGTCACGGATACTTTCGGACTGTTCTTTTAGCATGGCATTCTGATCAGCATCTGTAAGTACAGCTGCAGCAGCCACGAGAGCGGACAGGCTCTTTTCATCGCACAACGGGAGCAGCCGCAGCAGCTTCTGGTATGTAGAGCCGGTCCTGTCGGCTCCGTCCTGGAAGATACAGTCGTCCGCGGATATGTCGAGCGTTCTGCAGATATGGTAAAACCCTTCAATGCTTGGGGAGCAGCGGCCGCGTTCCAGATCCTTCTGGAAGGACACGGAATGGTCAAGCAGCTCCGCACACTCAGCCTGTGTGAGCTTCCGTTTCTGCCTTGCTTTTTTTAAGGCAGCGCTGAACACACGGGCATCACTGATTGATAAAGACATACAAATCACCTCCTGATAGTAGTGTATTGCCATACCTAATAAAAGTAAAAATGGCATGGACACCCTAAAAGATAGCGCAATAGACTACCTGGCGCCCAGACATCTGGTGAACAAAAAAAACATGGTTCATCAGGGTTTTGTTTGGGTGCCTTTTTGCGGCCATGGGAGAGGTACATGGTCTGCAGTGAGGAAACATTATAAGCTGGATTATAGCAAAGAAATCTCATTAAAAAAATCATAAGCTTCAAAAGGGCAGAAAACGCCCAAAATGGTAGTGCTACAAACTACTTTTTAGAGGGAGGGCAAAAAACGTGGAAAAAGAACGGTTATCCCGGATGCGATTGGGATAATCGTTCTTTTTGCTTTATTATAAGCGGATCCACCAGAGCCTATTTTATCAGAGGTCCGCCAGTCATGCGTTTGAACCAAATGCAAAAAAGACTGGAGGACGAAAGGATGAAAGAAAAACACACAGATTCCGTGCAGAACCGCTTTACAGCTTATCTGGTAGCTGCCGTAGGGAATACGCGGAAAAAATACTGGGAGCGGAAATACCGGCTGCAAGGCAGGGAATTTGCCCAGGAAGAGCTGCTTGATCGGAAATATACAGACTTTGAGGAGCAATACCGCACCTATGTAGGAGAACATACGGATTTTATTTTTCAGGACTGGCAGAGGTTTGGAGAACTGCTGGCTCTGCTGGAGAGCGACCGTCTGGCCAAAGCCATAAGCCGTCTGAAAGACCGCGACAGGGTACTCCTGTTCGCAAGGGTATATGGAGAGCTTACCTTTGCGGAACTGGGAGAGAAATTCCAGATGGAGCCGAAACAGGCTGAGATGGCATATTACTATGTGCTCAGGAAATTGAGAAAGGAGTTGAATGGAAAGGATGAGTTTTGAAAAATTACTGGAGCAGGCGAAATCAGGGGATAGGAGCGCTCAGGAGGAGATCTTCCGGATGTACCGCCCGCTTCTGATAAAAAACGCCATGGAGCAGAACCGGTTTGAGGAAGATCTGTATCAGGAGCTTTCAGCAACCCTGCTGAACTGCATACGGAAATTCCGGATCTAAAAATGGAAGGAAGCTGTTGCTGTTTTGACATTCTCTGCGTATAGAATGATGTGTCGCAAAAGGTATGGTATCTGACCTGCGATATCGCAAAAAAGATTTTGAACCTTTTGCGACAGGAAAATGCCTGAAAGAGCATAGTGAATTTCATATCTCCAAAGGTATACCTTTTGCGACACAGATTTCTGCAGAATAGGAGGCGGTTTTATGGATTTTGGATATGTACGTGTTTCCACTAAGGATCAGAACCCTGCCAGACAGATCAGGATTCTGATGGACATGGGGATTGAGGAACGGAACATCTATGTGGAGAAAAAGTCCGGGCATAACTTTGAACGGGAACGGTATGACATGCTTGTGAACCATATCATGCGTCCTGGCGACAGACTGACGGTGACGGAGCTGAAGAGGTTTGGAAGAAATTACAGGGAGATTTATCGGGAGTGGCATCATATTACGAAGGAGCTGGGCATGGATATCCGGGTGGCAGATAATAAAATCCTGGACACTTCGCTCAATAAAGATCTTCTGGGACAGGTTATCACGGATGTGGTGCTGGCGTTGCTGTCCTATGTGGCGGAAGGCGACTGGGAGGAACGGCATGAGTTGCAGCGCCAGGGAATCGAAACAGCGAAAGAAGCCGGGAAGTATCTGGGCCGGCCCCGTGTAGAGTATCCGGAGAACTGGAGCGAATATTATGGCGCATGGAAGGAAGGGAGTATTACTGCAGTGGAAGCAATGCGCCGGACCGGGCTTAAAAAGGACAGTTTCTATCGTCTGGTGAAAAAATATGAGGATGGGAAATAAGTTTTTTCAAGAAAGCAGTATGGGAGGGTATCTTTACCTATTAAATAACTTTCAAGGAGGAGATGAAATGAAACAGGGCACATTATTTTATGACAGGAAAAGTGACAGGTACAATTTCCATTACACGGATGAGGATGGTGACAAACGGGATTATGGAGGCATCCACTGCGGGGAAGTTTTTGAGTTTAAGCTGAACGACATCTGGGTTACTGCCCGTGTAGAGATGGGGATGGATAATCAATGGTATCTGGTCGGCCTGCCGGGACTCCGGCTGGATGGTCTGGAGGTAAGGCAGGGATAGCAGACAGTATTGGGAGCAAATTGCCAATATGATGATGAAACAGGAATTGGTTTTATAAAGTTTCACTATTAGAGTGAAAGCGATAAATAGAGTAAACTTGACCGTATGCAGGAGAAGGCTGGTCCGGAGGAGATAATGGATGAGGAGTTGGCAGGGTTTTATGTGCTAAAGACCTTCGATGTGGACAGACTGCACTGATTGAGAAAGTGGCGGTATATTATGAGGACGCTATAGAGATCGTGTGGAAAGTGCGGAATCTGTTTGAAAGTGAAGTTTCTGTATGAAATGCAGTTCCAATTTTGAAGGAGCAGTGATAAAATATGAGCCATGGGCAGAGATGCCTGTGGCTTTGCTACTTTTGAAACATAAAGGATATAGACATGAAAGGCATATTTTTCTTGTAAGAAAATGATAGTTTGATTAAGGAGATGGGTGGGCAGTGACAAAGACGGAGTTGCTAGAATTGCTAGATGAATATAAAATGGGGTTGATGTCAAAGGCGACAAATGGAACGATTGACGATAAATATTATATTCAAACAAGAAATTCTCTGTTGGAAAACGCAAGTATTAAAGATCAGATCCCCAAATTTATCAAGAGCTGCAGAACGGCAGATGAATTTAGAAGGTATATGCAGAGTGAGTCCAGTGACTATGCTGGAAGAAGAAGGTTAATCACAGATTCAATAAACAGTTTGGTTGAATACATAGAAGAGCATTTTGATGAAGAAGCTGATCCATTTTCGCAGATAAAGCAGTATAATAAAGTTGCTCAGATTGGTTCGGGAGGATTTGGTTCAGTCTTTAAATATCATAATGAATGTTTAGATATGGACTTTGCAGTGAAAGTGTATTCGCCTATTTTTGTTTCATCGGATGAACAGAAAAACGGTGAGAGGCGTTTTTTCAGAGAAGCCAAAATGTTATTCCAGTTGAATCATACGAATATTGTTAAGATATATGATGCTGGAAGAATGGCAGAAGGTCCATTCATAAGGATGGAATATATTGAAGGCTATGATTTGATCGGATTACAGAAAAAGTATGGTGCATTAAGCTTTGAAAATAGCCTAAAAGTAATCAGACCTATTTTGAATGGATTGGAATACGCTCATGGAAAGGGTATCATACATAGGGATTTAAAGCCGAGTAATGTAGTGTTCTCTACGAAAGAGAAATTGTTTAAGATTATTGATTTTGGTGTCAGTGCTTTTTTAGACACAGATAATAATACAAAACTCACCAAAACAGGAGAAGCTGTGGCGGGCGGAGCTTTTATTGATCCTTTATTGCAAGAAAATCCTAAATTAAGGGATTGCAGGAGTGACATATATTCGATAGGGGCAATCTGGTATTGGTTGCTTTGTGGGAGGGCTCCCCATGGGGGTGATATGAAATCATATTTAGGCAACGCCGCACCGCATTTGTTAGATGAGCAGATTGATGTTGTGATGAAGTGTCTGGCAGGGGATTTGGAAGATAGATATAGGAACTGTAGAGAGTTATTGGCAACGATTAGTTAAAAAAATATAGAAAGAAGGTTATAGCATGCAACAGTTTTTTATGGCAGGAAATCAATTTCAAAATCATATGTGGGCAAAGTTTAATCTTGACATCACTTCGGCATCAGCAAATATGTCAAATGTCAAGGGCAAAGAGAATTTGGTATATGAATATGTAAGGGATATAGCGTCTCTTTTTCAGCCAGTGCGGTATGGCCTGCAGGATAATCCGATGGGGCTTTACTCTGACTATGATTCTTTTAAAAAGCATTTTGTGAGGTATTGGAAGAGAGCGTTGGATATTTCTCAGACAGATTTAGATGGGATTAGGGATATTTTTGATAATGAATTATCTAATCAGGAGAGTTGCAAAAAGCGACCTATTACATCAGTGTTTTTTGAGAATGGTAAGGCGTTAACAATAGAAGATTGTCTAAATGCAATTTACGAAGTGTTGGAAATAGTATAAGGGAAACTTTGAAAGGGATAAACCCTTACTTGACACGAGTAGAAAACAAATTACTTAAGTAAGAGTGATAATCCACATCAATACTTTATATTTCTTACCAGCTATGAACTGTTTATGCTTTATGGGTAGTGTAAATGCTACAAAAGGCATCCACAAAATTATACTATCAGTATAATGACAAATCCGGGAATTGGTGCTATAGTAGTTACAGTTAAGAAAAAGCGGACCGGATGAGTCCAGAAAGGAAAGTATCATGGCAACAGTTAATTTCGCTGCGAATGGCTTCGCATATTATCTGCATAGCGAACATTATGAGGCACTGTTCAGTAAAGAAAAAGAACAGAGTCTGGTTAAGATGCGCTCATGTAAGATAAGGAAAAAGCGAAAAGCTGTGTGATGCTCAGGGCAGTTTTTGGAAGACCGCCGGAAAAGACCATAGATTTCAAGTACCGCTTATCTTGTATGAGAAAATCTTTACAGGATGGGCGGTATTTTTATGCTCCATTAGCTCAGCTGGGAGAGCACTCGACTTTTAATCGAGCGGCCATGGGTTCGAGTCCCATATGGAGCATTACCGCCTGGTTATAGAATTTGGATAACAGGAGGTGAGGATCATGGTGAATATGCCAGTTATAGATATGATAAGAACCGGACAGAACATAGGCAGACTGCGGAAGCAGGCAGGTCTGTCTGTAAGGGACCTGCAGGATATTTTTGGTTTTGCCACGCCGCAGGCTATATACAAGTGGCAACAGGGGGCGGCTTTGCCGACTATAGACAATCTGGTGGTGCTTGCGGCAGTCCTGCAGGTGCGTATGGATGATATTCTGGTCACGGATACAGCTGCGCAGGTACAGATCAGCGCATGAATGGAACTAAGAAAGAAAAATAACAGTGACAACGTGCAGGCAGAGAAATGCCTGCAGTAAGGTCCCCTGGTCTAAAGGTCAGGACACCGGCCTTTCAAGTCGGAGGTATTGGGTTCAAGTCCCATGGGGATCATTAAGGCTCCTTAGTCTAAAGGTCAGGACGCCGGCCTCTCAAGCCGGAAATGACGGGTTCAAGGTCTACGCTCCGCTTCGGTCGGTGCTGGACGTGGTCCACCGGACCACAGCACCCCGCAGGAGCTACGGTGGCTATAGGATAATGGTAGTCCGGCAGATTGTGGCTCTGCTTATGGGGGTTCGATTCCCTCTGGTCGCCTTTTGGATGGGTATGCCTAGAGGCGAGGGCAGCGGACTGTAAATCCGTCACACAGAAACACCGCAGGTTCGATTCCTGCCCCATCCACTTTCCGTTTGCGTGTCCGAGCGGTCTATGGTGCCACTCTGCTAAAGTGGTGTGCGGCGACGCACCGAAGGTTCAAATCCTTCCGCAAACGTGTTAGAGCCGGAGAAATCCGGCTCTTTGATAAACTATGGTTTATTGACTCCTTTTTTTATATTTATGCTTCCTTTGGACACTTTTGCGAAGTTTCTCTATCTTTTGTTGCAGTTCATAAACACGCAGTTCATCTTCATGCAATTTGAAGGCCACCTTTTGAAAAGCTTCTTCGTGTGCTTGTGGATCTTCAATATAATGAAAGTCAATATAACACTGGTGGCACCAGTAATTACGTATTTCTCGAATCTGATTCAATAACTCATAGTCATTCTCTTTGATTTTTGAGTAACCTAATTCCTGATCCATTTCGCGAAGACTTTTGAGCAATTTTCCTAAAGGAGAATTTTCAACATCGGAATAATTATCATAAAATTCCCCACCTTTAAGAATTGAATATATCAATTTTAAATCTTGCTCAATATATTGAACAGACATAATCAATTCGCTATGAATTAGTTTAAATGTATTATAGTCTATTTCTTATTCACCTCAAAATCTTAAATTTGTAATTTAGGAAAAGAATTTGCCGAAATAGAAAGCAGTTCTTAAAAGAGGGGAAGTAGCCCTTCCCCTTAAATAGTAATTGTTTCATTAAACAAGTGCATTTTCGCTCTGAAGGCGAAGCAGTTCTGCCTCAGTAAGTCCAGTAACCTCCATAATATCTACAATGTTAATATTACGTCTTAGCATTTTTAATGCCATTTCCCGTGTTTTTTGATTTCCATATTCAATCTTTTCTTTTTCATACAGCTGCCCTAATTGCGTCATATTGATTCGCCTCCTTATCTGCTCCAGATATTTTCTGTCAATGAATTTGTCACTTGCAACGATTACGCCGGACAGGGTGAATATCCGTTGTCCCTCATCTGGTATCTGCTCTGCCAGATCCACTACCTTTTCCAGCATTTCCTGTTTCCCCTGGGAACCGGGAATTGTCAGCGGAAGAATAACCAGTTTCATCAGGTCATCATCTTCAAGCAGTGTGCCGGACTGGACTTTCCGGAAGATTGTATCAAATGCGGTCTTACCATCAATGTGAGAAAGGAACGCCTGCTCCATACGAAGAGTGATACAGTTGGTTTCAAATATTGATTCAGCCCTTTTTACATCACCAGTATAAATAATGACCAGACGTAGATGAAAATCGTTCTCTTTTGGATAGTATTTTTCCATAACCCGTGCGATATAATTCAGATATTTTATCTTATTCAGTTTTTTAAATTCAGATTCATAATCAACAATGGCATAGGTTCCGTCTTCCAGCAGAAACAGATTGTCTATATCCTTTTCATTTGCTGAAATTTTAGGAAGGTTTGTTGGAAGCAGTTCCCGGATTGGCGGGAGATTGATTCCATATGCTGCAAAGCTTTTTTCTTTATATGTCTGACCAAGAATCTTGAATAAGATATCCTTGTTTTGGTATGCGACTCCTTCTGGCATTGTATTCTCCATATCATTTTTATTTTTCTATATTTTTAGATGGTTATAAAACTGCTTTTTTTTAATTATAACATGAAACTGCAGATTTGTCAGTTCCAAAGTAAAAACAGACTATCTTATAACCTGATGGCATTTTGCCCAGGGACTGTCCGGATTTAACATTCCCGTGCGCTTCATTTCCCATTCTGTGTAATATCCGGCACAATTCAGACATCGGGGACTTCTGTCCGGAAAATGTTCCCGAAATTTGATATGGGCCTGTAACTGGCTGCGGGCATATATAAGGACATGCCCAAAGGAAAAAGGCTGTTGGCCGAGACTGTTGGATCCAAATGTATAATAGAATCTGGAAAGATATTTATCCTCTTCAAGGATTTCTTCACGATTTGTTTCTGATTGCATATTCATTTTTTCCTTTCTTTATCATAGATTTGTTCAAATAAGGGAGACCGGAATATACCCCGGTCTCCTGAAAACATTTTTTATGCAGAAAGCATAACCAAAAATTCCTGCTCGGTCAGAATTTTAACGCCGAGCTGCTCTGCCTTTGCCAGCTTGCTGCCTGCCTTTTCTCCGCAGATCAGGTAATCCGTCTTTTTGGTAACGGAGTTGCCGGGCGTGGCGCCGAGGCTGATAATTTTGGCGTTGATTCCGTCGCGGGTGAAGTTCTCAAGTTTTCCGGTCGCTACGATGGTGCATCCTGCAAATGTGTTATTCGTTGTTTCGTTCATATTGTTCTCCTCTCCGGATGTCTGTGCATCCAAACCATTTTCAAAGTGTAATTCGTTCTGTAAGCTGCCCCATAACAGGAGATTATCCGGGTTACGGAACCATTTGTGGAGGTTGCTGCTCATAATGTCCCCAATCCCTTCCAGGCAGGTAAAGTCAAAGCGGTCCAGTGCAGCCAGCCTCAGCTCCCGCAGGCTGCTGTGGAAATGCCTGTCCAGTATCCTGCTGGCAGTCCTGCCGATCAGGGGAATATCCATTGCCACAAGGAAGCGTACAAAGGTTGTGTTGCGACTTTCATTGATGGAAGCAATCAGGTTTTCGTAGGATTTTTCCCCAAAGCCCTCCAGTGCAATGATCTCCTTCCGGTAACGGTCAAGGTGGTACAGGTCCTGGTAGCTTTTTAATGCACCGAGCCGGATGAGCTGGTCCAGTGTTGCTTCGGAAAGTCCTTTGATGTTCATAGCTTTCTTTTCTGCAAAGTGGACGAAGCGCTGAAGGATGCGGCTTCCACATTCCGGATTGTCACAGTGCAGTGTTTCCACGATACGCCCCTTGTCACCGGCTCTGGAATAGGTACGTGCAGGCTGCCCACAGCAGGGACAGGTCTGCGGTATCATATCCTGATAATTCCCGCGGTCCAGATTTTCCTCCACATGGGGGATGATCATGTTGCGCTTGGAGACCAGGATACGGCATCCGGGATACAGCTCCAGGTTTTTGATAAAGGTCAGATTATGAAGGCTTGCCCTTGATACCTCACAACCGTCGATTTCCACAGTGTCAAATACTGCGACCGGTGCAATTTCACCGCTGCGCCCTGTCTGCCATTCGATAGAGCGGAAGATGGTCTCAAATACATCATCCTCAAATTTAAAAGCAATGCCGTCATGGTAATGATGACCGGTCCTGCCCAGGCTTTCCGAGTAAGCAAGGTCCTCAAAACGGATGACCATGCCATCGATGGGAATGTCGGAAAGGTCTGCAAGCGCCTGCATGGATTCGATCTGTCCCTGAAGAAATTCCTCTGAGATGTTTCCGTCCAGAGTCTGGAAAGGACAGATGCCAAAACCATATTCCATAAGGCAAAGGAGCTTTCCATCGCGGCTGTTCTTCAGACCGGGAAATTCGTCCAGTCCTTTCAGGACATGAAAGGCAAAAAAGCTGATCTCCCGTTCTTTGCAGACCGCCGCATCCAGGCTGCGGATGGAACCGGAAGCAAGGTTGCGGGCATTCCGATAAGGCCTGCCGTCACTGCCGACCAGCGTGTTCTTCAGACGCTCAAAGGTACTTTTGTGGATAAATCCTTCTCCTGAGACTTCAAGATGTTTCTGATAGGGAATGGTCATGGGCACGTTGCAGAAGGCAGCGACGTTGTGTGTGATAACCTCGCCCACATCGCCGTCTCCTCTGGTGGATGCCTCTGTCAGTTTTCCTCCCTCATAGACCAGCTTAATAGTAAGGCCGTCCAGCTTTAACATCAGGAGCGCTGCCTTTCCCTTCAGGAAGGAAATCACCTCGCGGAGGGATTTTGTCTTGTCAAGGGAAAGCAGCGGGATGTCATGCTTTACAGTGGGCAGGCTGCCGACTACCTGGTATCCTACCGTCTGGGTGGGGGAGCTGCTTAAAATGATCCCGGTTTCCGCCTCCAGGCGTGCCAGTTCGTCATAGAGATGGTCGTAGACGGCATCGGATACACTGGGGGCATTTTCGTTGTAGTATTCCTGGCGGTAGCGGTTGAGCCTGTCTACCAGTTCATGCATACGTTCTGTTGTTTGTGACATTCATTTTACCTCTTTTCTTCTTTTTTATTGTCAGTGAATCTGTGGACTGCCTGTGCTGCCCTCCTTTCAGAAACGGAAAAAGGCAGGATATGAAACGGCTTGATTGCCGTAGTCATTCCTGCCTGCGTACAGATATACTGTATGAAGCCTGTATCATTACATTTCCAGACATAAAAAAGCCAGAAGGCGTAAAGTGACCTGCACTTTATACTTTCTGACTTCGTACAAACTTAAACAGCGTGTGTCCTTCCGTTTGGGAATCGCACAAATTCAATAACAAAATAATTATAACACAATATATGGTATTGGTCAAATTAAAAATACTATATATAGTAATGATGCGGGATTATTCGCCATATCTTTTATTTTTCTTAGCATGGAGTGCCGGGAGCTTATGGAGGATCTGAAAGCTCTGGATAAGGAAAATATCCGGAATATAAAGGCAATCGTAAAAGGATTGAAACGATAAAAAGAGCCGTCCGAATTGCTCAGGGCGGCTCAGAATATTTATCCGATATTTTTTTGTATTTTTTTCTTTGGGCACCAGGCAGGTGACGTCTTGATAGGGACGATATCCGAATGCCTTGCCCCATATCCTAGGAAACCGGGCATTTTAAGCATCCTTTTTTCACGGAAATAGTCCTGGATATAGCCCTGATCGGGATGGGAGCAGGTGAAGCCTGTCCTTGTGTTGCCGCATCGACGTAATCCGCTGCAATAGCCGCATTCTGAACATTTTACAGATGGTTCTTTATTTTCCATTAAGCTGCCTCCTTTGTGGGTAGTTTTTTCAGGTCCTCAATATGCGTTTTCACAAAAATGCAAAAACTCTTGTCCAGATATGTCTGTCCTGTTTTCTCCATTAGCCTTATAGCTTCCATTTCTCTCTGATACCACGGTTGCAAGGACGTTTTCTGCCTGTTGCATACGAGAAAAGTTACAATAGATTCCGGGTATTGGAGCTCATGCAGCTTGAGGCTTTCGACATAGTTCTGTGCGGCGTCCAGGTTAGCAAAGATGTCATGGTACAGTCTTTGTACCAGGGGGACACCTTTGACTGGAGCGAGAAAATCTTCTGTTACGATATAGCCGAGTTGGTCATCCGGAATATCTTCAATATAATAGGATGTAATGTAAGAAACCTGTCCGAAAGCGTAATCCCGGCTAAACGTCAGTTTGCTGCCATCAAAGACAGCTTCCTGCTCCAGATATATCTGTCCGTTCATTTCGCAGGATTCGCAGTCTTTATAGGTTATTTTCCCTTCGCTGTCCGTCTCCTCCGTCTTGATCGCAAACCGGAAGCAGTTTTTTTCGGAGAGAGCCTGCAGGATCTTTTTCCGGATGTTCTCTACATAGGGGAAATCCCTAGCGATGTCATCGGCAATGACTTCCGGAACCACTTCTTTTCCAATATTGAAAGAGCCGTTGTTTCTTAACTGTTCGTATATGGTGCGGGAGTCATGCCAGTCGATGCCCCCGTAGGTTGATGCAGTGATATACATAAAAGCCCTCCTTTTTGTGTATTTGTGAGAATTGTATTCCTATATGCAGCTTTAGACATATGCTGACTGTGGGAGTGTGATGCCATTCTTTCCATTCATAGCAGACTGGTGGTAATCCAGCTCGCTGATGACAGCCTCAATGGTGTCAAACGCCGCAGTCAGTTCCAGATACCGGGTGATAAACCCGATGACTTCCGTATAAAGGAACATCTGCTGTTGTTTGGTCAGCCTGTTCAGAGCCGCAATCCGTTTCTGCTTTTCCGCCCATTCGTCTGCACAGTAGATGTTCTCATGCTCCAGAAGCTCTGTCATGTCAGTATCAGCTAACATGGCCGCCGCTGTATTGAACCATGCAATGGCTGTCTGGCTGCAGTCATCCTCATCGCAGAAAGCGATCTTTTTGGCAGGCATCTGATACCAGAGCCGGTTTTTTACGTCCTGCAGCTCCACATACAGGTCAGCTGCCATATTGCATAATTCATTGATCTGGTCATAGTAATAATCCCAGTAAGGGCTTTCCTTTTCATTCCCGTTGAAGCAATAGTCCGTCATTTTGTCTAATCCATCAAAGATGGACCAGAGATCCAGCTTTTTATAAAGAGCCATTTTATACTGCCTCCTTCCGCTTTTCCAGGTGGAAAAATTCACTGATGTCCCATGCGCCCTTTAAGTATTTTGACGCAGGGCATTCTCCTGCGCCGATTTTTTTGCCGCAGATGCAGCTGCCGTTTTTGTGCATGGAGATGAGGGAGGCCAGCATTTCCCACCGGGCACTTCTGTCCCTTGCCTCAGCAGAATGATTGCAGTAGTGGTACACGCTGCAGTTCTGCTCACAGTCGGACAATTCCTTTTCTGCTCCCGCACAGTCTGCCGGAACAGCCCTGGACAGATCCAGAAAGAACTGCGGTTCCAGCGAACTGTGGTTTAAATGATTGAGGGTAAGCTGCAGGATGTCATTGTGGCTCATGTTTGCATCAAAAAAATGGTGAAAACAGCTGCACAGCCAGTTCAGAAGCTCCGGGAATTCATCCAGATGCCCGCTGTGGAAGCGTGAATCCGGCTCATGGAGCGAGTTGAACATGGTATTGACAAAATCCTCTTCCAGATAGCGTTTTTCCATGATCCGATAAGCCTGCTCCAGCTCTGTTTCCGTAAGTGTGAAGGTGTGTGATTGTCTGTGTAATACTCTTTCTATTTTCATATTCTGGTCTCCTTTCTAATTTCAGACAGCTTCCCGTGCCGGTGCTTTGCGGAACATTTCCACAGGGACCCACTGCCCGTCCTGCCAGATGCAGTTGTTTGCAAGGCATATTTTTTGGGGAGGATCCTCCGGATGCTCAAAATCTGCCTGCAGTACCGTGTTCTTATCATAAAATACCTGTAGTTCCAGAAGGAGCTTTTCCCGAAAGCCCAGCAGAAGGGAATCATAAAGGTTTATATCCATCTGCCCAAACAGGGATCTGGAAAGCTCCTTTAAGATGCCGGATCCGGCAATGGTGTCATTGATCAGGGCGATCCCTTCATCTGCAAATGCCGGGGAAACCCGGATGCCGTCAATGGTAACCATTTTTGCATAATCGGAAGCCGTTCTGCAGATATTCCGGCTCAGCGCCGTGTACCCTGCCGCATATTTGGTCTTTAAGACGTCCAGAGGAACTTTTTCCCGGTTATGCTTTAACTTAAGTATCAGACGTTCCAGCTCTTCGTGGAGCTGATCTGCCTCTTTTTGTTTTGCTTCTGTCATAGCAGCGCCTTTCTTTTCAGAAAAGGGACTGCTGCAGTGCAGACAGTCCCTGGTGTCATGGTATCAGGCAGCTGACTTTACCGCCTGTTCGGGCGGTGTGTCAAATGCGATGGTATAGATGGTATTTAAGGTTTCAAACCGCACATAATCCGGAGCAGCTTCCAGAATGGCCTGCACGGTGGAAGTGCGGATCAGTTCTCCCCGGTACAGATAAAGTGCGGGAGTTCCCGGACGAAGGATGCTGGCCAGGATGCCCGTAATGCAGATCTGCTTCTTAGAGGTATATTTGTCAGGTGTCTGTTTTTTTAAAATAGAAAGCATAAAAGTCTCCTTTCGTTTGTTTGTATTTGGAGATAACAAAGGTTATATCCAAGGTTCCCTTAGTCCACTGTTTCAAGCCTGCCTGTATCTTTCCGGTAGCAGAAGATATGGCGTGTAAGGATTTCTCCTTCTCCATTCTGCAGCGCATTCTTTGCCAACTCCCTGGTAGCGTCCATGTCCAGATTTTTTACCCATGGAGTGACAACAAATTCCTGTTCTGTGCATGGGAGGAGAAGCAGATCGTGATTTTCTTTCTGGGCCAGTGAATTTAAAAACTGGTTGTCCAAAATGGCAACGCCTCCAAAACGATAATTGCCGGCAGAGAACTGGTATACAGGAGGCAGCTCATTCCAGGCCATGCACAGGACGGCCGCTCTCATAAAATCTTCTTTTGTTGCATCCGGATCCTGAAGCAGCATCTTCTGATAATAATTCTGAAGGAGCTCTGCTCTGCTGGGAAACATCCGGAAAGTATTCTGGTGTGCCAGGTCGAAAAGCTGCTGAAGGGAAAGATGGTTCTGCGCCATCATTTTATTGTCGATCAACATGCTCTTTCTGATTTTTTCTGTATCCTCCACCACACAGGCAAAAGTGATCTCCATATCATAGAACGGGATATGGGGAATCAGGTCAAGCTGGGCATCGATCCGGGACCGGTTCATAAGCTGGTAGATGATATTTCCGGTATCCAGGGATATGCGGTTTGCCGGAATGGAAACAAGGATCTCCAGTATCATATTGGTTGCCTGCTCCGCATCCAGACCGCCAACAGATGCCAGATGATAAAGGGCATCCATATTTGCAGAATAATTCGGATCATTTTTTCCTGCCCTGATGCATATGGTATCTGTCATTTCCCCAAGCATCAGTTTCTGCTCAAAAGAAATGCAGGCATCACTGCCAAGCTTTTCCTCCAGGGATGTTTTCAGTTCCTTTTTAAACATTTCGTAGGTCATCTTTTATTCCTCCATATTTGTGATGTAACAGGTGTTTGTTCCGATTGTCATGGCAAGGCGGTCCCGCATGCGGCGGAAACGGCTGCAGATTCCTTTTGTGGACAGGGAGAACTGCTCCCCAATCTCACGGAAAGTAAAGCCGTCCGCTTTTAAGAGCACCATCTGCTTTTCCGTTTCCGTCAGGCAGGAGAGGACCTCAAGCAGGAACATCCGGTCAGCGGACTGCTCCTAGATCCCTTTTCTGCGCTCCGGCAGTATTTCGTCCAGTGTCAGGCCGTACTCTGCGCCGGAATGGATGCTGATGGTGGCTGCACGGCGTTTCTTACGGTTCTCATAAGTGTAATGGTCGCACAGGCAGCTGTTCATCCGTCTCCAGGCAATGGTGGTAAAGCTGTAGCGGGACAATTCCGGATTTTCATCAAAATCCTGCACTGCGGATAAATAGCCGAATATCACAATGTCATAATATTCATCCACGGGGAGCCTTTTATGGCGGAGGAACGCATAGACAGTGCCTATGTGCTCCTCTGCATATTGCTGCTGTAAAACAGTCAGTTTGTGTGTCTTATTCATGTTCATTCCTCCTTTAAAAGGACAGTCAGTGTATCTGCGGTCTGCCTGGCGCAGGCCAGTTCCTCCGGGGAAGCGTCCCGGTAATGCAGAAGGATGACTGCCCCGGACGGCTGTTCTTCTGTGCCCACAGGGTAGAGGGCATGGATGCGGTATCTGGATTCCTCAAACAGATAGAGAGGATCCGTATCGTCATATAAGTAGGTTTTCTGCTGCTCAATCAGTATCCGTACCTTTTTTGCCAGATACGGCTCTTCCGGAAGGGTGATGCCCCTGGATGCAAGCACATGCTCTGTGCATAGGATGGCACAGGCGACGCTGCAGTTTCCGGCAAGTGCCTGGAGATGCTTTTCACAGGTATCCTCCAGGTACAAAAGCGGCTGGTATCGTTCCATGACAATGCTCTCGCCGCGGATGCCGATCTCCATGGGATCGCCTTCCTTCAGGCGGAGTGCCTGGCGGATTTCCTTTGGCACCACGATGCGGCCGAGCATGTCAAATCTGCGGATGATCCCGCTTCTTTTAGGTTTCATAATTTCTCCTTTCCTGCCATATGGATGGCTCTTAAAGCAAAAGAAGGGGAACACCCATAAGGCGTTCCCTTCTTAAACATTCCATGACGGCATTCATGCTGCATCGCCGGCCTGGTTCGCCTGGCGTGCAGATATGGCATTTTTGGCTTTGGTGATGAGCGACGGCCCAATGGCTTTTTCCCAGGCATCGATATAGGAGGCAGTGCGGCTTAAGAGCCTGTACAGGTCAAGGTCACTTAAGTTTGCAAATACCTTCCCTTCGCTGACAAAGGAGTTGGACTTCATAAAAGTTCCGCCGTTGGCATTTTTCTGGGGGATTCCCTTTCCGTTCTCCACTTCAATATACCAGGGGAGCTTCCGGGCTGCCCCTTTGCTGTCCTTTGTGGCGCGGATGATCCGGAGCTTGGATACCTGGGCATAGCCTTTGGCATCCTTTGTGCCGAAGATCTTTTCCTGCTGGAAGGTGTATTCCTGGAAGCCGGCGCTTACCCGGCTTAAAATGAATTTTGCCTCTTCCGGGGAAATATTGGCGGTCACGGTCACGGCCTTGTCGCCGGTTCCCCTGGAATAATCCTTCATCAGGATCCCGATCAGGGAATGTTTCCGGAAACCGTCCTCCGTTTCTTCCCGATCCGCATGGATGTGCGCATAGCACTCCAGGGATGCGACCTTCAGCTTGTCACGGAATTCAATGAGTGTCTTGCTGTTTTTGTAGACTGCGATCTGGTTGGAGATGTAATCTTCATGATTCATAAATTTTTCCCTTCTTTCTTCCGCTGTCATGCAGCGATATTATTTTTGATCTGCTGGATGACGAGCTTCCCCAGGTTTACGGGGAGCCGTTCCAGACGGGTGATGTCCAGAAAACCGTCCTGATAGATCCGCTGGATGTTTTCCTTGTCGTCACCGATGGCGGCGGCAAATATTTTGATGCCTTTGGAGGCATATTCCTTTTTGATCCCACGCAGGTCTGCCTCTGCCGCCGTACCGTAATAGTTGTCTGCGGCAGGCTGTCCGTCTGAGATGATGATCAGCAGCTTTATGGCTTCCGGCCTTGTCATCAGGCGTTCTGCCACATAGTGCAGGGCAGCACCGTCACGGTTTCCGCACCGGGCGCTCATGTCCATCAGGCGGTAGTGGTCCTTGTTGTCGATGGAGTCAAATTCTGCGTAGGCATACAGTTCCACATCATCCTCTTCTGTATGGCCGTAGATGGCCACAGGGATATCCAGTCCCTTGCAGAAATCATGGAGTATGATGGAGGCTGAGCGTGCGTAAGTGATCCGGTCCCGGCTGCTCATGGAGCCGCTTTCATCGTTCAGGACGGCGACAGCGATATCAATCCGGTCATTCGGCAGCTTCAGCTTGTAAAACAGCCTGCCGTCATTTCGTACTGCATTGCGCACATTGATCCGCTTTCCCATGGGCAGGTTGTCCAGCTTTCCGCCTTCCTTGTAATCTTTAAGTATCTGGGATATCTGTTTCTGGAGGCGTTTGGAGATGAGCAGGAGGGGAGGGGCGACCTTCTGGTAGGCTTCCATATAGGAATTGTCCACATAAGACATCCGGTTGATGTTTACGTGGCAGCCACGGTGGGCGTTGCCGTACCGGATCTGATCCGCTTCCGCCTGCAGCTCTTCACTGAGCTCCTCTTCATAACGGGCATAGGCATTTTCCTCTGCAAGCTGTGTCATGATCCGCTGCATGTCAGAGGCCGCCTGGGAAACATAGCCCGCGCCTGCATAATCTGTAACGCGGGATGTCCCGCCGTCCCCATCCTCCCCGATCTCATCGGTCTTTTCCAGCATGATCCGCCCGGTCTCATAATCCAGGGCCTGCTGGAGGTGCTCACGCTCCTCGTCATCGTCACCAGGTTCATGTTTGTACTTCCCGGCGCCCGGAGCAGGTTTCCCGCTGCGGGCCGGAAGGGGGCTTGCTCCAGAGAGCTGGTTTTTCATGTCATCCGCGGCATTTGAGGTGCCGTTTTTGATGTCTTCCCGTACCTTTTCGATAAAACTTTTCATATAGGGCCACAGAAGGAGCAGCATTTTGTTGGCGGAATCGAACCGCGCTTTTGCATCGTCATCGTATGCCGCATCATCCACATAGGGGATGCATTCGTACACCACATCCAGATAGGGGCCTTTATAGCCGCCGAGGTTGTTGATGTCCCCGGTCTTTGCATACTGGATCAGCAGGTTGATGAGGATGAACACTTCATGGTGCTGCCTGTCAATCTCTGCTGTCACGGTTTCCATTTCTTCCGCATAGCGCAGGTTATTCAAAAGGATGCCGGTCTTCATGGTTCCGGGAAATGCATCGCACATCCGTCCCTCGATGTAGACATCCTCCATCAGGTTCACCAGGGCGTGGGAGATATGGGAGATAGCGGTAATGACCGCAGCATCTTTATCCTCCACAGATTCCAGGATCTCCTGCAGGCTTTTTTCCTGCCTGGCGGTTAATTCCTCCGGTGTGGCAGGGTAAAACCGGCCTGCGGACAGTGCCTGCTGGTAAGTAGCAAGCATAGTAAAATCCGAATACAGGATATGGCCGCATTCATGGGCGACGATCCCGATCAGGCTGTCTGTTTTCAGGCTCTTTGTAGGGAAGCTTCCGGTCAGGAAATTGCCTGCATTCAGCCGGATGATACGGTTGTCCGTATGGGCGATCTCCGCTGATTCTGAAGTATCCCAGTAGGTGCTTACTTTGCTGCTCCGGCGGTAACGCTTTGTGGCGCCTTCCGCAATGTCCGTCAGGTAGGCGGCAAACTGCGGGGAACCGAAGAGCTGTTCGTCGGTAAGCCTGTTTTTTTCGTCTGCGACCATTCTTTTGATCGCAACATGTGAGGTTCTCATTTGTCTGTATCCCTTCCTTTCTTTCCCGGAAGCCTGTCCCCAAGGAGCGCATCCGTGGTGGTGCCGAAACATTCTGCCATCGCCACCATCACACAGGGCGGCGGCAGGCACTTTCCGGTTTCATACCTGGATATGCTCTTCTGGGTAACCTCCAGTTTTTTCGCAAGCATCTGCTGGGAAAGGTACGGCTTTCTGCTGATACGCAGGTGCCGCAGGTTCCTTGCCAGGTTCTGCCTTAGCTGTTCTTCCTTTACAAATGCCATAAGCTGTCCTCCTAAGCCGCAAATTTCTGCTCAAGGCAGGAGGAGAGGATGTCAGCACGGTTTTCCGGATCACTGGATACGGAGGAAAGCACGGTATACTTCGCAGCCTCCAGCGCATTCCCACAGACCATATAGGACTGTACCCAGCTGATCAGCTCCCGGACGCCGCAGCTTCCGTCGTTGATCATGGTCTCCCGGCACCGCTCGCTGATTTCCTGGATGGAGGCGGCCATGTTGGAGACGACGGCTTTATCCGTACATCCGGTCACTTTCATGGTGCGCTCGGTAAGCGTGTCCACATCCGGTTCTTCCATATCCATGATAAGGTTCATTCTGGAGATGACGGACTGGTTCATGTCACGGCAGCCCGCGTAATTATTGTTGGTAGTGACGACCACAACGGTATCCGGATGGCGCTTTATGACCTCGCCGGTAGTCAGCGTGATGCTGGCGCAGCGGTCTAAAAGGGCATTTAAGCCTACCAGTACACCCGGATTGGCGATCACGGTGGGTTCCTGTATTTCGATTACATATCCGTTCCGGATGGCTGTGATGAGAGGCGTCTCCACATACCGGAAACGCTGTCCGGAGGTGTTTTCCGAAGCCATTGCCTTTGCATCCTGCTCCATGACCTCTAAAAGCTTGTCATAGACGGCAGCATCCGTAACGGTTTCATCATAGGTGCCGGTCAGCTTCCTATAAGCCGAAGGCGGATCCATCTGGATGTCTTCCAGTGTGGGATATTCTTTGTCAAAAGGCGTCTTCCCGTCTGTATCCGGAAGCATCTGCCCCAGGAAGTCGTAGATCTCCGTATTGGCAGAGCAGGTATAGTACAGATAAGGCAGGCCGAGCCCGGCTGCGATTGCTTTGGCGCCTTCCGTCTTCCCTGTCCCCGCAGGTCCGCGCATCATGAAATTGCGCATGGGCTGGCACCCATTTGTAGTCATCTGCGCATGGCGGCAGATTATGGTCACTTCAGGAGGGATGACATACCAGTCTTCAATCCTGGGAACCATCAGTTCTTCTTTGGGGGTAAGGGTTCTTTGTGAGAGTGGAAATTTGTTTACGAAATCGTCCCTGCTGACAGCAGCGGCCGCTGGGGATGCTGCCCGGCCCGTGAGAATGCGGAATGTGCCGAAGAGCACACTGTTTGGGGAATAGGCATTCCGGTTCAGGTTCACCGTGGTAAGTTGTGAGAGGTTCCCGGTATTTGGTATGTTCAGGGCAATCCCTCCGGAACTTAAGGTGGAGGCGCCCTCAATCCTGCGGTAAAGGTTGTCGCACAGAATGAACGCCGCTTTTAACGCCTCATCCATATCGGAAAAGCCGTCATTCTTACATTTCCCCAGCAGGTCATAATTTTCCCGGAACTCGTCATCGGTCATTGCTTCCGGCATCAGCGCAAAGAACAGTGCGGTGCCGGTGTTGCTCCCGTCTTTCAGGGAGTAGAGCCTGGGGGATCCGGTCACGTCCTCATAGCGTCCGGCCTGGAATTTCCCGTTCTTTTTGTTGAAGACCACTACATGGATCTCCTTTGTGCGGCTCTGGTATTCCACTACCGTTTTCTCCCCCTGCGTGCCGATGGCGCTCTCCGAAGTGCTTCCCGGCGTCAGGGTGGTATCCATCTCCATATAGGCCAGGATGGCGGAAAGGAGAGGGCCGTGCAGGGTGGATTTTTTGGTTGCAACGGTGCAATAGGTGGAATAATAGGTGGTGCTGACATTGGATGCGAGACCATCGAAAGGCTCAGGGATCCCAAGCTTCCAGGTCCAGTTCGCAAAAAGAGGTATTTTTGCCATGATTTCATCTTCCTTTCTTTCTGTTTGTTTGCTTTATACCCATGAGACCTGCAGGGCGTCGCCTGCGATCCGGGCCTTCAGTTCATTTTCCTCCAGGGTGGAGATAAGCTCATCCCAGTAGTTTCTGCCGGGGAAATTCTCCAGGGTGGCTTTCAGCAGTTCCTTTTTATTCTGCCGGATGACCACATCCCCGTTCTCTTTGATGGTAAGCCTGGTGTGGCCGCCTGCATTCAGCTCCGTGATCAGCGACTCCAGCACTTTCTGTCCCACCAGCTCATACCAGACGCTGACATCCACGACGGAAGGCGCTTCAGGCTCTTCATTCTCCGGTTCCGGAGGAGTGTCCTGCGCGGAAGGCTGAAAACTCCCGACGACCAGGGGCTGCACATGGATGCGCCCGAAACGGTCAAAGCAGATGTCTGCATGGTTGTATTTCTCCATGTCATCCACCGCAATGCGCAGGGTGGCCCCTGCCAGGATATCCTTCAGGGAAGGTTTCTGCTTCCACTGCCAGACTGCCTGGGGATAAGCGGATTTCAGCTTATCTGTAATGCGTAAGGAAATGTGGCAGAGCATCATTTCTACTTCCTGCTCTGAATAGAGATAGGAACATTCGCCCATGTGGAAATCCGTTGGTTCCGGAACAGGGGCCGGTGATTCAGCGGTACATTTTTCGGCCCTGTATTTTCCGGAAACAAATGTCCGTATTTTATGCAGGGAGATCCTTCTGATTCCTCTGCCAGAGTGCCGGATAAGGAACTGTCCGCAGAGGATGGCAAGCCAGAGAATTATGGCTCCGGCCATGAGCTTCTGGGATAATCCCTTTGGAAAAAATGCGCCCAGCACGAGCAGGGTGAGGATAAGGGCGGTAGTGCTTTTGGTGAAGATTGTCCGTTTCATTTTTCTGATCCTTTCTTTTTAACTGTCCGTAAACAAAAAAAGAGGGATTACAGCCGTATTTCTTCCTGACTGTAATCCCTCTTTTGGCCGCAGTGCCGATGCTTAGTTGTACGGCAGGCCGTCTTCCCCGCAATCCTCTGCAGATATGGGTACGAACCCCTTCTCAGAGTCGGAGGATTCCGGATTTCCTGTGCCGGCATCATCCGTTTTCTTGCCGGTGGGAATGTAATTCCATTCATATACCGTGATCTTGGGTATGGTTCCTTTGTGCCCGTCTGATTTCCGGGTGTATTCCACCAGGTCCAGATCTCCGGTAATGAAAAGCAGGCTTCCTTTCTGTACCCCTGCGTTGATGGCACGCTCGACTGCTTTGCCGAACAGGACGCACTGGTAGAAATTGGGATGCTGGTGCTCCCCATAGCCTTTGTTGACTGCCACATAGAACTGCACATAAGGGGTTCCGTTCTGGCTGTTCTGTGGTTCAAGGTCTGCTGTAACCCTTCCTGTTAATGAGATAGCTGTAAACATGATTCATTTCTCCTTTCTGGATTAAATTTTTTGGTATTAAAAAAAGTGCCAAAAGTCTGCCACTTTATCACATGGCTCTTCTGACACTTCCTTCAATCTTAAACAACGTGTGCATCTATGCGGTACGCATATCCCGTATGGGAAGCACAAAAATCAATTACAAAGCAATGATAACACAATATATAGAGTTTGTCAATTTGTAAAATACCATATATTGATTTTTGCAGTGAGGATAATATTGCAGAACATGGTTTGTGATGTCTGGTTTCTGCAAAATGCTCCTTACAGTATCTTAGGCTGATGGATCACCATATGTATCTGCTTTCCTTTCACTTTGTTCTCATAGGTGTTTCGGAACAACTGGGGATTCTCAATGATTTTTTCCTTATCATAGATAAAGAAGTAAATGTGCTCCGCACTGTAATGCACCATATCCGCTTCGATTTCTTCCGTCAGCTTTTTGAGCTTCATACTGTTTCTGGTGCATTTTATCTCAATGACATGTTCAGAGTCCAGGAAAATATCAGTGCGCACTGTGCCGTAACCGGTATCCTCGCTGACTTCAGCCCTTGCCAGTGGATAGAGGGGTTTCAAATAAGCATAGAGCAGATGCTGGACATCATATTCATTCTGGATTTTCAGTGCTGAAAGCTGTTCTTTCTGGATACCACCGCGTTTGTGAGGCGGCCGTTCCAGAAGGCTTTCCAGAAAAAGATAATAGTTATCAAGGACGGTGAGTAGCTGGTCGTCTGCAGGAGAACCGGACATAATCTCTTCCAGATATTCGATAACCCGTTTTGTTGCGGCATCCAGGTTGTTTCTGGTTTCTTTATCAGAGTATTCATTTATTGGATAGTAAGCGCGTTGCTCCAGTTCCATTAGGCATTTGGGATCCATATCCAGTGATTTGATAAAATCTCTCAGACTATATAAGATGGATTCAAAATCATTGCTGTTTTTGACAGCCTTTAGTTCAATGATTGCATTGCGCATGCTTGTAATATCGGCCAACATTCAGTGAGCGCCTCCCCATCGCAGATAAAACAGAAACAGAGGGTCCAAAATATAGAGACTCCCTTCCTTCCAGTCAAGTACCTTGAAGATATCTTCCCGTCCATACAGAAGCTCCTTCAGCTTTGCCAGGCTTTCACGGATCATCTGCGGGGAAGGTTTTTTGCAGTCATCTGCAAGCAGACGGTAGATCCGTTCCTTTACATCCTCAAACTCCAGCTTCATAATGGGAGGATTTTCTGCAATGGATTTCACGATCAGCTCATAAATGTCATGCTCCTGCCCATCGGCGGTCTGGAAGGTGTTCCGGCTCTTGCCGCGGGTGTTGGGCCCTTTCTGCATCAGGGAGACTACATCCCTATATTCAAAGTTTGCGGTAGTATAGCGATAAGCGGTCTCCAAAATTTCCTGCCGGATCTGATGGTTTTCATCCCCAGACATTTCCAGCATGGTGCAGATGTTCAGACAAATATACTGCATCAGCTGTGGGGAAGAGAGGCTCTCTACCGCAATCTGTGCCGCGATGGAATCTTCAATGGAAATGCCCAGTTTTCCAAACCCCAGTTTGGCGATCTCTTTTAAATCATCCACTTCCCACGGCTCCATATTGATGAGGCTTAAGCGCCCGGAAAGGTCTGCGTTCTGGCGGATTGCTTCGTCCGCGCGATGGGGGAGGGACACCACAATGGCTTTGAATCCCCTGCGGATGGCATCCTTGAGCTGCTGGGCAATCTGCATCCGTTTTCCCTCCGGGGCATAGTGGAAGTCATCTATGACCAGGACCAGATTCTGCTCCCTGTAATATTCTATAATCTTATCCTTGGTGAGGGAAAAGGTTTCCTTTTTGGTGTATTTATCGCTGGTACTGGGAATCTGCTTTTCGGACGCAAACTGGCCTTCGTATGCAAGCCCTGCTTTGGCGGAAATCAGCTTCCAGAAATCCGTATCTTCATCAAAGTCGGCTCCGGAAATTTCCACGATATGTTCAAAGCCGATGACCTTTTCGCACAAAATGGTCTTTCCCATTTTGGAGGGACCTACCAGGGAAGTCAGGAATCCGGATACCTTGATGGCCTGCATCAGCCGGAATTCATAGGGCAGGTCGGAAACGGCAGATTTTCGTGATATATAGGTGTATTCGGGGAATGCTCCGGGGCGGAAGACATCTTCAGCTCTGAGTTCCATATGCGTACCTCCTTATCCGTTTTATCCATTATACCACATTTTTAGCCGATTTAAACCTTTTTATTGCTTTTTAATCCGTTTAATCTGTTTTAATGGATTTACAGGATGGTACAAAGATTTTACAGGTCCATATTGGAAGGGGATGCGGTTCCGGAAACGGGTACATTTTCCAGAAGCTCCATCCCAAGCAGGCTGTCTGCCAGCATTGCCTTTTCCAGCCAGGGGCTGTCCTCCTTGAGGGAATCTGGCGGGGAGAGGAAATAAAAGCGGTAGGAGCAGCCTGTCCGGATTTTGTAATCTCTGCCGATGAGCAGTGTATGGGAGACACCTTTCGAGTCCAGCAGATAGATCTCGCGGTATTTCACGAACAGTTTCGGGCAGTAACTGGTGCAGATGCCCTCCAGTACAAGATAGGATTTCCCCCTGATTTTCCGGAAGAGGGATGCCGCCCGGATGCAGGAACACAGGAAGATGACACTGCTCAGGAGAAAAAAAGCCTTGTCTTTTTGGGAAAACCAGAAGACAAGGCCGGTAAGAAAGCAGCCTGCCCCGACAAGGAGCGTCAGGGCAAGCTTCTGTGATAATGGTCTGGGTATGGGTTCCATGGATACCTCCTTATAAAATCTGAAACATGATCCTCTGTTTGAAATAAAGATTGGAGATGGCAGCCAGCACCGGGAACCGGAAATCGCATACCCGGCAGTCCGTGATGATGGATTCGCAGTCAGCCTCCTCTTTTTCATAGATACAGTCAATGAGCTGGTTGACGTCTTTTAATGGCCGTGCTCCTTTTTCCAGGCACAGGATCAGCTCTGCCGTGGAGAGCATCTGGTTCTTTACCAGTGCAGCTACCTGCCGTTCCATAGGTTCCATCCTCTCTTTGTGGAAGACCAGGGCCGCCTTCTTGAGGGGAAGCCTTCCGGAGAGGAAGAGCTTCAGAAAGGAGACGGTCCTTACCAGGATTCCGTCCGGAACAGACTGGATATAGAGATGGCCCAGCAGGTCATACAGGGCATCGATGCCGGTACAGTCCCTGCCGGAAGCCACAAGACCGCGCATGATAAGGCGGTTTAAATAGTGGTCAAAATCCAGCTCCCCCAGTATGTGCAGTTCCCGTTCCTTTTCGTAAAATTCCGCCCGGAGTTCTTCGTAGGTTAGGATGCGGAAGGCCAGGCTGGACCAGAGGAGGAGTTCATGGGGGCACAGCCCGCAGTCCCGGCCGCCTGTCACTACGACAGGGAGGCCGTCCCTCTCCAGACGGTAGGTTCCAATCGAGGTATAAAGTGTGATCATATGGTCTCCTCCTTTGCTTACTGCAGGGAAAGGCAGTTCTCTGCCCGCAGCCTGCTTGCTGCTCTTGATATCCATGCCGATACATGGTTTGGCCGAACGCCGTAACAGGCGGCAATCTCTTTCCTTGTATGTCCCAGGCACTTCATCTGAAGGGCCTTTATCCCTTTCCGGCAGACGCCGGAATACCGGTTCTCCGCATCCGCAAGGAGCAGGAAGGTATCCGCATCCGAAATGGCGTGCCACCTTTCGTCCGGCAGGGCGTCCGCATAGGTAAGGCGGGAGCCGTCTTCCACAGGCTCTTCCAGATACTTAAGAGGCTTCTGGATCCGCGTGATCCTGCGGCAGTGGGAGAACAGGTAATTGCGGATGGCGGTATTGGCGAATGTGGCAAAAGCTGCCCCGCCGTCTTCCCGGTAATTCTGTGCGGCATGGCAGAGCGCCTCGCATCCGGTCTGGTAGAGGTCGTCATACCCAAGCCCCTGTATGGATTCATTTAAGGTCATGCATCCCAGCACGATGTTCCGCACCAGATAGAGATGTTCTTCCACCAGTTTGATTTCTTTTCTGCTCATGGTTCCCATGGCATCACCCCGCTTTCCCGGCGCCTGCGTCCTAACAGGCAATTTTGATATGGTTGTTCTTCAGCACCTTCCGGCATTCTGTCATCAGGCAGTCACAGCGGTAGTCTGAAAACTGACCGATGTGCGCCTGCTCGCTGGAGAGGCAGAAGGTATCCTGCATCCAGCGGTAGGCATCCTTTCTGGAGAGGATGCCGTTCTTCCAGATGGCATCAAACAGCCGGTGTGCCTGTGTGCGTTTCCGGCGCAGGTTCCGGTCTGCCAGGCTGCCCCTGGGTGTTTTTGTCCCCGTATGGACGCCCACATAGGAATCGCACTGGGGATATCCGCTGCATACATACAGGTATTCCTCCAGTGCTTTTTCCTTATGTACATAAGAGGCTCTCCTGAGCACGGCCTCCCGGCCGCAGTAGGGGCATCTGATCCGGGGCTGTTTTGGTTTCTGTTTCATGACTGTCATCCCTCCTTCCCGTACACACGTAAAGTTTACATATGGTTTAAGTATTCCTTTAAGGATATTGTAGGGAAAAACAGGGAAACTTCCCATGGGTCCGGCGTCGAATCTTAAGTCAGTTGCGGGTAAAATGGTATTATTTACCATTCCCCAGGCGGTTTAACAGGTGCAGCAGCTGCTGGATGGGGCAGTCCGAGGAAGAGGGAGTGGACAACAGGATCCACTGATGGTAGAGCCGGATGAAGCAGGCGCTGCTGATGGTAGCTGCACAGTCCGTCCGGTCGATGCGGGTGCCAAGGAAATTCTCGGCATCCGCAAGCGGCAGGAGGACCGGCCTGCAGTCATATCCGGGGATGTAAAGAAAATCACCGCACCCGGACTCCCTGCGGTAACTGCAGCTGCAGGAGATATAGATGGCATTGCGGTAGTTGCCTTCCGTCGCCTCAAAAAAATGGGCGATGGTTTCATAGCTGACGCTTAAAGTGGTGTCCATGCAGTTTCCCTCCTTCCTGGACTGCGGCCGTCCTAACCGAACAGCGCCTCGATCTCACGCGTGATGCGGGGGATGACCGTACCGTTGAAGATGTTGGTCAGGGCTGCTAAAAGAAGGGCGCCCAGCACGACGGCGATGATGATCTTGACGCCATCAGAAATGTAGAAATCGCCCTTATCATCCGCAAGGATAGTCCGGGCACGGTTCATGGTGCGCAGGGCACTTATTTTTACCTTATTGAGTACACGCATATTTTTTGGATCTCCTTTTCTTTTTGAAAACAATAAAAGCTACAGTTGCGGCCAGCCCCACAATAAGGGCGGGCAGGGGAAATAATTTTTTCATGTGAATCTCCTTCTGGTTGCCTGTTTACGGGTTGCTCTGTAGGCTGCAGCAGAAACTGCAGAGGGAAAAAAGTTACATAGGCACCACCTCCTCCTGTCAGGTACGGGCTTAAAAGAAAGCGCCCAGGGAGCCGATGACTTCCACGGACAGGACTACCACATAGATCAGCAGGATGCAGAAGAGCATCATCATGGAATATTTCTGCATCTGCTTGGGACGTTTCCCGGCTTCTTTTTTCAGGTTGTTCTGCTCAATCTGGCGCATGTCGAATACCAGCATCTTAAAATACATCTGCTGGTCATCGCCCCGGAGGGTGCCGATGAGCCCGCGCACGATATCAGACAGCATAGTGCTCCCTACCCGGTTCTGGAAATGGAGCAGGGCATTTTCATAGTTGCCGGTCTTCATGTCTGCCACGGTGGTATCCAGCTCCTGTCCGAGATGGGGGCCGGCAATGCGCCGGTAGGAGACTAAAAGCTTTAAGACATCCCGGTCTGTGGCGAGCCCCTGCTGGATGCTGACGGCAAACCGCGGCAGTTCTGCTTCGATCAGTTTTTTGCGCTTTTTTACCAGGTCAAATGCTTTATAATAGGAAGCAAACCACATCATAACGGCAAGACCGATGGCCAGAAAGCCGGCGAGGGGCATCACCAGGAAAAAAGGGATCCCGGCAAGCCCGGTGAGCAGGGCAGTCAGGAATGCCTTCAGGGTATAGCATTCCGGTGTCAGTGGGATGCCTGCGATAGCCAGCGTGGAAAGGAGCCTGTTTCTCCGGATCGGGTCCAGGCGCAGCAGGAAGGAAAATTTATCTGCCACTTTTGTCAGGTAGACATCAAACAGGTTCTCTTCGCCAGTTCCGGTCTGCTTTTTGGCTAACATCATCATGCGCGAGGTCCTGGCAGTGGGCACGTCCACGAAGGCACAGGACAGGTGATAGAAAGCAATACCGGTCAATACACAGGCTGAGAGGATCAGTAATCCGGTCATATCATTACCTCATTTCTGCACTACGGTCTGGTTCCCGGAATGCCGGTGCGTAGTGCGCCACCGGCTCCGGCTGGGATTCCCTCCACGGCTATGCCTTGTATTCAATAGGCTTTGAAAGCTGCATGATCCGCGTAAAGGAAAACAGGACGATGGCAGCACAGATGGCGAGGGTGATCTTGCCGGGCAAGGAGAACATCAGCGTCTCGAACCAGGAACGGTTGAGTACATATAAGAGCGGGATGTTGCCCACCACCAGGAACATCATGGTGATGGCCTCTTTCTTCGGCTCATTGATGATGGCTTCCAGCTCTGACTGGATGATCCGCATGTCGGAGAACTTCTGTACCGTAAAGGTCAGTGTATTTTTCATGCTCCGGTCGCTCTGGCACTGGATCAGGGTATTGCACCATTCATGGAAGATCCGGTTGGGCACCTTCATCTTCAGGGTGTTGATGGTAGAGGTCATATTGGCATTGAGCATCTCCGATTCTGTAATGAACGCCTCAAAATGGGACTTTACAGGAGGGTTCAAGTAAGGGATGTTTTCACGCACTGCCTTTAACAGGTCTCCGCTTCTTAAGTAGGAGGTGGTGATGACGGATATGGCCGTCTCCAGCTCCTCATTCAGGTGCTTTTTATAGGCAGCTGCCGTAGAGCGCAGATACCATACTGGAGCAAAAGCAAACCCTGCGCCCAGGATCGGGATCAAAAACGGGTTATTCAAAAGCAGGGAAGTCACAGCTCCCAGGGCAAACAAAAGGATGGATACCCTTTTGACAAGCGTGAACCGCCCCTGCCGCCCGGTGGCCGCAAGAAGCTGCTCCACCTCCAGTGTTTCACGGTTGAAGAAGCCTTTCGCGGGTTTTCCCAGAAGCGCATCCACGTCGTCCTGCAGCGTGGTTTTCTGCGACTGGGAGAGTACATGGAAAAAGTCATTGAACCGGACGGCAAACAGGGTAAAAAGCCCATTAACAATCAGCAGGAACAGGATGATCTGTATCCACTGCATGTGCTGCACCTCCTTTCCTGGTTTTTCTGGCGGCGGGTTTTGTAAGGAACGGGGCAAGTTTCCCTGCAGGGATGCCGTTATCCAGCATCCGTCTCTTCAGGGTATCTGAGATACCGCCCAGCTTCCGGTGCTTTCCTACCACAGTGATATTCCCATCCGCCCCGGTACAGTTATCCGTCACATCATACTGGTAAAGGGGGCGGTAGAGGAGCTGCCCGTCCCGGAAATCCTCCCCCTCGATGATCTGCATGATCTTCCGGCTCCCATCCTCCAGCTGTTTCGTGAATACCACGATGGGATAGGCTTCCACCATGATCTGCATCAGGATCTCATCCGCCATGTTGTATTTCCGTTTAGCCAGAGTCATCATCCTGCGGTAGGTGGATTCCGAGGAGTTGGAGTGGATGGTGGTCACCACGGTATGCCCGGTACGGGAGCTTTCCGCTACGGACAATGCTTCCTTTGCGGAACGCATCTCACCTACGCCGATGACATCCGGGTGCTTGCGCAGGACACGCTCTAAAAGAAGGTCCTGGTCGATGTCAAGGGACGGGTTCTCATGGGGCCTGGTGAGCAGGTGGACCACACTGTTTAAGGCATGCCCCTCCCCATCCCGTCTGATCAGGTCAAATTCACGGCTCCCCTCCTCAATGGTGATGAGCCTGCGGTTATCCGGGACCATGGACAGAAGCCAGCTCATGATCGTGGTCTTCCCGGAACCGGTGCTTCCTGCGATACAGACAGACACGCCGTACCGGATACAGCAGGTCAGAAGGTCCAGCATCTCATCGGTAGCAGAGCCGGAGGCAGTGAGCTTCTCCCTGGAGACCGTCTGCTGGTTGACGATACGGATGGAGGCATTGATGCCCACTTCCGCATCCACAATGGGCGTCTTGTCCACAGAGATACGGATATTTTTATCCAGGAAGCCGATGACGGAGGGCATGGTGTCGTCGATGACCATGCCGCAGGTATTGAGAAGCCGCCTGGTCACGTCAATGGCGTGCTGGGGGGACTGGAACCGGTCCGGGATCTTCATGGAGCGTCCGCCGCTCATGATCACTTCAATATCATCATAGGCATTGACATTGACCTCCTCCACGCCGGGGCGGTAGATCCATTTCTTTAAAAAAGAGATCCCGGCCATATCCTCATAGAGGGTGTCGCACAGCTCTTCTGTGGTCATGCCTTCCATATGGTAGGAGCGGCTGAGGATATACTGGCAGATAAATTCCCGCAAAAGCTTCCTTGCCTCTTCCTGGTTGCCTTCGGTAGTCAGCTTGTCCGCGTGCCTGGAGGTGCAGTATTTCTGCACATCATCCAGGATCTGGTCGTAAGACAGGGTTTCCTGCTTTGCGGCGGTAAAAAACATATCATTTAAAGATTCCACGGCGTCTTCGCTCCTTTCCGGCAGTTTTCGCCTGCCTGTATTTTTTGGATGTCCTGCCTGCATCCGGTTCTTCCCATTCAGCCTCCTCTTCCTCTTCATAAGGCTCCTGGAATTCTCCCTCTTCGGTTTCATAAGGTTCCCCGGTATTCTCGTCCTCCGGCTCCGGTTCCTCCAGGCGCCCTTTCACAAGCTTCAGGGAATTGATATAGCGCTGGTTGCAGTAGGCCAGTGTCTTGAACATCTGTCCGCTGGTACCGCAGCGCTCAATCTCCTTTGCATAGGGGAGCAGCCCGTCAAAGCCGCCGATCAGGTGGTCCATCTCATCGATGGCATGGAAGGGGCGGGCAAGGCCGGCAAGCGTCAGGTGGTCGCGGTAATGGAATTTCTCATCCGTCAGAAGCGGTTTGTGGGCGCGCAGGTAGTTAAGGCCCCGCAGGTCGGGGGTGATGATGCGCACAACAAGGTCTGCCGCTTCGATGGCAGTAGGCGTAAAAAAGTTCAGCATATTGGAGCTGCAGTCCAGGATGATGAAATCCACAAGCCTGGATGCCTCAGAGATGAAGGTCCTGATCTTTTCGTATTTCAGCTCCGGGTAGGAGAAGGGGTTCTCACCGGCTGCATAGCCCATGACGCCGATGAACGGGTACTCCTTTAAGAGGACGACGCGCTCTGCCACCAGTGCGGTATTGATCTCCAGACCTGTGAGCACATTTCCGATGGAAGCGGAAGCTTCCAGGATGCGCTCCGGCATCCAGACCGGCAGCATGGGAGTGCTGGAGTCTGCATTGATGATGAGGGCTTTTTCCTTGCCTGCCGTAAGTACCTTTGCCAGGTTGCAGCAGAACATGGATTTCCCGCAGCCTGGGTTTCCCCAGACAGTGATGATTTTAGACATATGCGTTCCCTCCCTTATTCCTCTTTGGTGTCTTCTGTACTGTTTTCATCCTCAGCCGTCTGTGCATCCTCTGACTCTGTGCCGGCATCCGCATCTGTATCTGCAGTTTCGGAAGGCTTGTCTTTGGCATCCATGGAAGGCTCCAGAGTTTCCTCTTCCGTTCCGTCCCCATAAAGGGTGAGCAGGATCTCGCTCTGACGGCCCAGCAGCTCCTCTGCCAGTTTTTCGTTCCCCCTTGTGATCAGTGCCACATGCAGCCTTCCCTCATTTTCATATCTGGTCAGGAGCAGGGCCTGCTCCGGTGTGGCAAGGACCGTGATCGTGGCGGTCTGCTGGCGCTCCTCATCCTCTTCCGGAGGTGTGGTGTAATCTACATCAAGCCCCTTGGAGTCCGTGACGGACAGGACTTTGACAAAACGCAGCTCCGGGATGTCCGTGACAGGCTCCAGCTCATTATCGTCGTCGTAATGGTACAGGCGGATGATATCCCCTCCCTGGAGCTTGTCGGACAGGGCGGTGGCAAGTGTCTGGGTGGTGATGGAGATGGCCACCATGCCGTCCGGGATCCCGTTGAGGGACAGGTCCGAGGACAGGGGGACACTGCTGACCTTCTCCGGAAGGATATAGTCTCCGGGAAACAGGTCCGTGGCAGCATAGGTTCCAATGACATCCTGCGTCTGTCTGGCAACGCCATCCGGCAGGTTGAATCCCCCTACCTCTGCCAGCTCCACATCGTTTGTGGTGATGAGGGTTCCACGGGGAACGGCATTTTTCATACGGGCGATCCCGCAGGTACTGCTGGTTTTGCTGGTGACGGCAGGTATGGCAATAAAAGCGATTACGGCAGCAAGGACGATGCTTAAGATGCCGTAGATAAAACGGTTGTTCATTTTCATGGGATGATATCTCCTTATCGGTTATTGTCTAAAAATTGGTATATGTCCCGCATAAGCAGGGCCACGGTAGCATAGATGATGCATAAAACAGCCAGTATGCCGGCTGAAAGTAACAGGATCAGTATCATAAGGTTCCTCCTTTTCATGTCAGGCGGGCAGCAACAGCAGGGTGTATAAAAAGCTGCCCCAGAAAATGTAAGGTGCAAACGGGATATGTTCCTGCCTTTCCCTGCGGAACAGGAACCGCAGCCCCATATACAGAAGGACGAGGATGCAGGATAAAGCCAGGACAGCCATCAGCCCGGAGGCGCCGAAGGGGATGCCAAGGAGGGCTGCCAGCTTGATGTCCCCGCCCCCGATGCCGCCTCCGGTTGCTAAGGAGACGGTAAGCAGGAGCAGAAAGCCGCAGAGAAATCCGGGGAAACAGTGCAGGAGGACCAGACAGGCCGGCGCCTCCGTAAGTGCAGCGGGAATATATAAAAGGCACCAGGGGAGAAAGGCAAGCAGGGCGGCATTGCGGATCCGGTGGTGCCTGCGGTCATAGGCTGCAAACCACAGAAGGAATACCAGGGTAAGGGCGTGGTAGTAAAAAAGCATCCTACTCACGTTTGCTGTACCAGTCATCGAACAGGCTGCCCTGGATCTGTACGGAATCATTCACATTGACGGAGAGCATCCCGGAGGGCGTCCACGCATCTATGATATAGGTGTATACAGTGTAGGAGGTGCCATCCGGGAACCATACTGGTGTAAAATGCACGTTCCGGTTATAGGTGGAAAATTCATTGGCTTTAAAGGCAAACACTGCATTCATCCCTCCGCTGCAGGACAAAAGCCTCCAGTAATCCTTATAGGAGAATTCCGGGAAATACGATACGCCTGTCTGGGCGGGAGCGTAATGGCTCAAGGGGGCATTTGCCGAGAACCGCGCTGTGGCGGCCTCTTTGATGCCATAACCGCTTTTCATGTTGTCGCCCTGGGCGGTCGGTACAATATCATCCGGGTGGATCTCCATGGAGCCGCTTAAGGAGGCGGAATATCCCGTGGAGGTGAAGACATAATAGCCGTGGTCTTCATAATGCCCATGGTTTTTGCCGCATCCGGCCGAGCAGCTGGACTTATGCCCCGTGCTTACCCATACCCATACGGGCTTCCACCTTGCGCTCCACACGCTCCAGGAGGCGGATGTCTTCTGGGGATTGGAAGGCAGGGAGGGCAGGGAAAAATGAGGGTTGACATCCGTTGCCATGGGATCCGGGGGCAGGTTTTCTTCCAGGGAGACGATCCGCGCGGTAAAGCTGGTCTTTGCAGTGGATGCCCCGCTTACGGATGCCTGGATCGTCAGGACAGTCGGTTCCATTGGAGTATGCCATTTGGCCCACACGACCTGGGAGCCTCCTGCAGGCATGACAATGTTGTTCACGGTATAGCTCCTGCCGTTTATATGGAAGGTAACACTGGCAGGGTTGTCAGGGTTGACCTCCCGGCTGCTGGTCAGGGTAATGCTGGTGATGACATCCGTATCCACGCGGTAGGTATAGTCCGTGGCCTCCAGTTCAGCGGCCGGGACTTCCTTATAAGTCACGATGCCGATACCGAGGGCGGACAGGATCTCCGCATCAGATACCTTTCCGCTGGTCGTTCCGCCCCATGCAGGGTAGCCCAGGTCAGGAGTTTCCAGAAAAATGGAAAGGGGCAGGTTCTGGTGTGTAAGGCTGGGCAGTTTGCTGCGCAGGGTTCCCCCGGACATCTGGTTATACAGGGCTGCTTCCGTAGCAGTCATGGCATAATTGCGGCCGCCGTGGGTAAAGTAGGCGATGGGCTCTATGACCAGCTTGTAGGAGCCGGAGACCAGCTCCTCAAATGCAATCCCTGCTTTGGAGGCAACGAGCTGTGCCGTGTACTCAGAACAGAAATAGCGCCGGATCGCCTCTATGCTTGCTTTGGAAGAGGTGCCGCTGATGATGCGGGGCAGCGGCGTCGCCGGCCGGGAGCAGGTATAGGAGCCTCCCGGCGAGAGGGAAGCGCCGGAGGTATACTGGAGCTTGCATACATGCCCGAAGTTGATGGTGGCATTGGGGATGCTGGAGTTGGTCAGGTCAAAGGGGGTGGAGACCACGCTCCCGCTGGTGGTGACTACGGTGACGCGTACCCCATCCTGGCTGTGCCAGACATCTGTTTTGGTGCCGCTGCCCATCCCGCCGCCACCGCCGTCGATGTTCCCTTCCCCGGTAGCCAGTACGGTCATGCCGGTGGATAACACCAGGATGAGCGCCAGGATAAGTGGAAAAATGGTTTTCTGCAGTTGCTTCATGTGAATTTTGTTCCTCCTTCAGGCAAAAGAAAAAGACATGGGGGATTCCATGCCTTTTCCGGTGCCGGTATGATGTTTGGTAAAAGGGATGCTGCCATGTTGTTTCTCAGCTGCCGCCCATGGTGCCGATCTGTTTGTTGATGTCGCCGCTGCTGTCAACGATATCCTGCTGGGTATCGCCTGCAGGGATCCATCCAAAGACGGGATCATATACCTGCCCTGCATGTTCCGCTTCCACAACAGGTGTGGATGGAACAGGCGTTTTTCCTGCAGGTGTGGTATCCGGGGCTTTGGGATTTGTGGTGTCTGCTGTATCCTGGGGTTCCGGTTCCTCTTCATCGTCAAAAACGGCGCCTTCCGGTGCCTGCTCCGGTTTTCCCTCTTCCGTATCGGTCCGGGCGCTGCTGTCGGAAAGGATGGCTGTGGAGCCGGAATCATCTTCGCTGATGAGCACCTGCGTCTGGTCGTCTGCGGTTCCCTCCACCTGGATAGGGCCGTCCGGAAGATTTTCCGGGCGTTCCACGTCCGTTCCGGCATTTTCCCTCCAGGTATCTGTAGCCGTGTCTGTCTGGACAGAAGAGGGGATAAACTCTGCTTCAGGCTCTCTGGTTAAAAAATAGGCGCCTGCAAGGACGGCAAGGCTCAGTGCGGACAGGCCGCATATGGAAGCGATTTTTCTGGTATCTGTTTTTTTGTCTGTAGGTTTCATGGAAAGCTCCTTTCTTCTGTCTGCCTGCTTTTCAAGGCATTTTGGTACACCCTTGCGGTGTTTCTTCTGTCTGCCTGTTTTTCAAGGCATCCTGAGTTTCAATAAGGCAGGTCCGGATCTGGATTCTCCGGCTGCCGGGTTTTTATTATATACGCCGGCCAGTCCCAAATGGCAACAGCTTCCTTTAATATTTTGTGTTATGCGAGCCGGTCAGCATAATATGCTGTGTAATGGGCGGGAACAGGTTCCCGAACATCCGGACCCGGAAGGTTGCGTCGCAGGTCACTACATATTCGATCTTGTCAGAATACTGGTTGAACTGCAGGTGGATGTTGTCTACGGTGTAATCGTCACTGGTCAGCTGTATCCGTTCCTCCATGCCCAGGATAAAGCCGGCCCGAAGTGCTTCCTGATAGGCGGAGCTTAAATGCAGGTCTGCCATGTAGGAATCCAGGTTGGCTTCCCTTTGGGAGTGGAAGGTGTCCGCATAGATCCGGGCACTGACGTTGTTCAGTTCCATCTTGGCTGCATTCCGGATATTGATGCAGTTGATCTTGACGGAAGCGAACAGGAGCACGAAGGCCAGGAGCATGTTGATGGCCAGGATGACGAAAACAGTGAAAAAGGAAAGGTCCCCGCGCTCATCCCGGATGATTTTTTTGTGCATAAGCTCCTCCTTTACTTCCAGTAGTGCTCGCTGACACCGGCGCCCTGGGCGCGTATGTTGATGGGCACAAGGTTGAAGTGCCAGAAACCGCCCAGATAGCAACGCCCTGTCACCGTGACATAGAAGGGGGATCCGATCTGGATGCGGCTGGAGCTGCCGGAGCAGGAAACCTGGTAGGCCAGCCCTTCCACTTCACTCATTTCACCGGAGAGATAGGAGAAGAGGGAATCTGTCTCCCCGCTGGTTCCGCCGTTTAACTGGATCTGCTTTACGATCTGGTCTGCCATATGGTCCATTTCCTGCTTGATGGAAATGATATGGAAGACATTGATGATGAAAGCGATCAGGATGACGGCTACAAGGATGTAGATGAAGCTGCTGATATAAGAGGAGTCTCCTCTCTCGGACAGCAGGAGCCGTTTCAGTTTTTTTCTCAAGATGTCACCTCCTGGGCAACAAAAAGCAGGCGGGATCCGGGGTGGACATCCTGCCTGCGTTCGGTTGCAGTATATGATTTTTCACAATACCTATTTTAGCATATGGGATTTACCCTGTAAATCGCAATGCTGTGCCAAGTTGGGATAGTTTTGTGCCAATGTGGTGCCAGTGGTTCCATAAGAGTTTTGATTGACAAACAAACGTATGCATGATATATTATTAGCAGTCAATACAGTTGAGTGCTAATAATATATAGAGGAGGTAACTTATGGCACATAATATTACTTTTTTTCCTGTGGGAAATGGGGACATGACACTTATAACAACAGATAAAGCTATCAATATTTTAATGGATTGTAATATGAAGAAAAGCGCAGAAGAAGAATCAAATAATGACTATGATTGTAATGAATATTTACATGATAATCTTCAATACGACAATGGTGTGGCGTATGTAGATGCATTGTTTTTAACTCACTCAGATCATGATCATTGTAGAGGAATGGTAGAATATTTTAATTTGTGTGCCCCTGAAAAAGTAGATGATACTAAAATAAGAATCAATGAACTTTATGTTCCTGCAAGATTATTAGTAGATACAGATCATAAAAATGATGATGCGGATGCAATACGAAAAGAGGCGAATAGACGGTTAAAACTGTTTGGAACAGCAGATTTCAATAAATCTGGAAATCGCATAAAAATAGTCGGATATAGTGAAGAATTGAAGAAATATGCAGACTTAATAATCGGAGCAGGAAAATATGTTACAAGCATAGACAATAACAAAGATTATGGTGCTGAAATATTTGTGTTACGTCCTGTTAAGAAAAATACGGATGATGAAAATGCTAGTGTAAATGATTGCACTGCCTCCTTTAAAGTTTCGTTTACTATTAGTGGAAATACTTATGTAGCAATAATAGGGGGAGATATTACATGTGAAAATTGGAAAGAAGTAATACAATACAATGAAGATTTGGAATTTGATATTTTACTGGCTCCTCATCATTGTTCATGGCATTCAGTAAGCACAGAAGAGACTAAAGGGGGAGAGCCAGATAAGGAAATTGAAGATTTTTTGGAAAAATCGAAAAATAAAGCATATGTTATTGCATCAAGTAAAAGCATTAAAAAGAATGATGATAATCCACCGAGTTATAGAGCTAAAAATGTTTATCTTAAGCACTTGAAGGACGAAAAGAGGTTTATTTGCACTGCTGAGTATCCAGATTGTAAAAATCCGAAACCATTGATACTAAAAATTACAGGTCAAGGAGTTTCCCAAAAATCTATAGTTACCAGTAGTTCAAAGAAGAATAACTCATATACACCAAAATCATATGGAATATGGGGCTAAGAATGAAAAATAAAATCAGTGATCGATTACAACTGAAACAAATTGATTCATATGAGTTAAAATATAAAGATTTTATTTATGCAATAGAGAAAAATCAAGATATAAATGTAATAGGGTTTTACAAAAGTGAATTAGAGAATGGACTATTTATTGAAGCTGAGATTAGTATTTCGATACCTACAGGTGGAGTATATAATGATTTAGATATTCAGAGCAAGGAAGAGTTATTATTCTTCCTAAAATCTGAGTATCCTTTAAGTGCTCCAGTAGTTATGGTCACAAGAGACGATTTCCCATATTCTTTTATACCACATTTAAATATGGGCGTTGCAAAAACAAAAGTAAAAGAATTTAATTTGTGTCTGTATAGAGGCAATATTGATGAATGGTTTTATGAACATGGAGATATGGCATTTTGTGACTTGGTAAATGAATGGTTTTCGGATCTTGTCCACGGTGAGCTAATAAAGGATGATGGTTTCGAGTGTGTAAGAATCAGCAATGGTATAGGAATAATGTCTGCAGATTACGAAGCACTTGAACAAAAAATTATAAATGATTCGCGGGAAAAGGGACATTATATTTTATTATCATCTATAGAAAATGAGCGTTATGTAAAGGTAAGCAAAGAAAAATATAGCATTAGCCATGGTCATTGGCCATGCTTACTGGTTTTTGACAAAAGAGTAAATGCTGAGTATGTAAGCGAAAATTTAGGAATAGCATCAGATTTAAAAAGATTTTATGTTTATCAAAGCTTAAATCATGCGATACAAAAGTATAGAAACACTTTTTATGATCCCAATAGTCGTAATGCTTTTTTAAACAAGGGGATTTTTATTATCATTGCTGTTAAAAGACCTCAACAAGTAATTGGGAATTTTGGATATTTTGAATTTTTAGGCTTTCGAATGGAATTTGACTTTTCAAGGAATCCATATGTAGATAATTGTTCATTGAAAACAATGCTAGTTCTTCAATCATTAAATCGTAAAATGACTGAAAGATTATCAGGAACACAATTTAGAAAAGATAGTCTTACAGTTTGGGGATGTGGAGCTTTAGGATCAAAAGTGGCTATGGAAATGGCACGGATGGGATATTTAAAACAGAGATTATATGATAATGATATCCTAATGCCACATAACTTAGTAAGGCATGAAATTGCAAGTGAATATGCTGTCGGTCTAAATAAAGCGCAGATTATGGAAATGGAAATCAAATCAATGTATGGGGATGATGCAGAAATAACAGCCTTTGATGCTAATAGTTTTTCTTGCACAGATTTGACGGAAGAAGAAATTATTGTAGATTGTACTGCTTCTGAAAGAAATCTTTATTGGAGTTGTGTAAATGATATAATTAAAAACAGATTTATCCGATGCGAAATTTTTATGAATGGAAAACTTGGGGCAATTTTTATAGAAGGAAAAGACAGAACCCCAGATGTTCATGATATGCGAGTGGCTCTTTGGTATAAGGCGACAGAGAATGACATAATTAAGCAGTGGCTAAATCAAGAGAGTGAAAATAATATAGAATTTCATATTGGCTTTGGATGTAGTTCAGACACGCTGGTATTGGATGATGCAACAATAAATAATCATGCAAGTATAGTACCGCATTGTATAAACAAATATTCAAAATTGGATAATGGAACGTTGATATTAAATTATTTTGACAAAGATGAATTGACAAATAATTTAATCTCTGTATTCGAGGTAAAAAAATATATATCTTGGAAAGCTGATGGAGAATGGACTATTCATTGCCCGTGTGAAATTTCGGAACAACTGACGAAGATTTCCAGTGAAAATACAGAAAATATGGGAATTTGGTTTGGGCATATAAATGAACGGATGAAACGAATTACCATTGCGGATACTTTCATACCAGAAGATAACAAAAGAAGTGGTGGAATGGTTACAGGTGGAATAAAAGGGGTAGATGAGAAGATAAGAAAAATTGTTAAAAATACAGGAGGCTTGATTAACTATATAGGAGAATGGCATACTCATCCTAATGGTTATGCTATACCAAGCCAAATGGATGAAAAAGCTTTTAAAATGATTCCTAAAAATTGTAGACCCTTTTTGATGACGATATTTTCACCATATGGCGTGGGAAATTGGGTTTTATTATGAAAGTAAGGTTTGCGTTTTTAAATTATTTTACGAAGATTAGGAAATAACTTATAAAGGAGAGTAATTAAGTTGCTCTCCTTTTTATTATATGAGTTGAAAAATTTCTGATGAAGTTAAATCATGTATGCTTATTCTTCCGAGGAAGCTTTTTCTTTAGGTGGATGGATATCTGTGGCTATTACATTGTATACAAGTCGTTTTTGCTTTCCCCTCATAGCAATATTAGTAGCAACTAATTCAATTAGCAATATAACTACAATATTACGGTTAAAAATGATTATTGAGAGCTTACAAAGCATAAAATATATAATACCAATCCATAATGTTGAAACACATAAGTCACGGCATAAGAGATAATCTCGATTTGAAATAAATATTTTAGTTACATTTTCATATTTTCGATAAATCGAATACCATGATGAATTTGATACTTCTCGTTTCTCTTTTTCTGACAGAGAATTTAGCTTTTCATATATATTTGCATACTTTTGTAGTGCATCTTCTTTTGTAAATCGTTTATCTTTTATTTTATCTTTTATTTCTTCAAAAATTAACTCACCGGGCAGAGGCCTATATAAACTACAAATGGTATCTTTCCAATTCCCAGGGATAATGGCGTCCAAAATAAATACATAGATATATAAAATTGACGAAATGATACCTGCAGATATTAGTTCAGCTCCAAACGTTGAAAGCATGTTATTAGCATTTTCAGCACTTTCAGTAAAACTAAGTAATGTATTAAAAATTCCTGATAAAGTCATAATTATCAATGCATTTCCAATCACATAGCTTTTCAGTTCTTTTTCACGGTAGTCTTTAAGATTATTATCCATAGTTTATGTTCTCCATGAATTGAAAATTTTACACAGCAAAAATTGTTTTGTATGAAATCTAAGTATTATATTGATTGAGAAACAGGTACATTAAATTTATGGCAATGCTATATTTGTTCCTATAGCTTTTATAATATCAGAAATAAAAGAAAAAGTCAGCATAAATACAAAGTTTATCCAAACGAGTTTATTCAAATACCTTTTATGAATATTATTGAAGGCCAATTCGCATGAAGAATGAATTGGCCTTATTATTACTAGCAGATATTCTGCCTTATAATCCGCGAAATCAGCCCTACGGCCACATTCCGCTCTTCATCGATCCGCGTGACCACGAAACTGACATCATCCTTCTTGCCAGGCATCCGGTTGTCGTAGCAGCTATGGGCGATAGCATTGACGCCGATCTGGAGCCGGACGAATACAGTGCCCTTATGAATGTCCGTGACTGTTCCGGCATATTTGCCCTGGATCTTGCACTTGCCGAGGTTGGCCTTGCTGGTATTGCCATTCACGCTTTTTACATCGGCGCGGACAGAGATGTCCTCCAAGGAGCGGATCTTGACGCTTAAGATGCGTACCAGGATCTGGTCGCCCACATGGAAGCTTTCCGTGGCGTCCCCCAGCCAGTCCCAGGATAAATCGCGGGCGAGGATGGAACATTCCGTTCCAAAAATCTCTACCCGGACGACCTTTTCTGCAACGGCAATCACCCTGGCCTGCACGATACGGTCTTCACAAACGCGGGAGTTCCCGGATGTATTCGGAAGATAGAAGATCTGCCGTTTTTTGTACATGGCATCCTTCCGGCTTGCCACTACGCTGCGGCTGCTGTTATCCAGTCCCTTGACAATAAAGTCAATCTCACAGCCCAGCATATTTCCGAGGATCTTGTTCTGGCGCAGTACCAGCTCTCCGTAATCATGGGATTCGTCTTCCACCAGGTTGATCATCATCTCCGCCAGGGGAATCACCACACGCATTTCCTTATAATAGATGACAGCGATGGTACCGCCGCCTTCCATCCGCTCGATGCCGCCCAGGTTTCCGGTCAGGATCTTTCTGGTCCGGTAGGCATTCTGCAGCTCATGCCAGATGATATCCTCACGGCTTTCCTGTGTCTCCACTTCCGAGTCCGTGCTCAGGGTGAGGATGGAAGAGGGTGCCTGCCTTCTGGGAGGCGCAGGGGATGCCGGGCGGTTCCGGGGAGGTGCCTGCTGCTGGACGTTTTCTTCTGTCTGCTCAGGGGCAGCTGCTTTGGGAGGAGGTGTAGGTTTCTCTTCTTCGGAGATAAAGTCCTGACCAGCGGCGGGGGTCATGCCAGAATCCGGATTATTTTCTTCCGCAGCGCCTGCATCTGGGATTTCCATAGCAGGAACACCATCCATATCATCCGTGTTCTCTGGTTTTTCAGCACTTTCTTCTATTTCCAAAGCTGCTTCCTTTGGCGCACCATCCACAGGCTCCGGTGTATCCGGCATCTGGATCTGTTCTTCCTTCGGTTCCATGTTTTCTGTTACGATTGTTTCAGTTTTTGCTTTTCTGGGCATAGTTGTTCTCCTTTTCTTTTTGTGTCATGTTTTCATGACATGATTGATTTTTTGTCTGTCAGAACGATTCTGCAGCTTTCCTGATCGGGAGCCGGTTCTGGTACTGCTTCCGGGGTGGTCTTGGCAGATGCCGGTGCAGCTGGCTTCAGAGGCGTTGCTGCAGGAGCAGGCATCTTTCCGGCTTTAGGTTTCCTGGGGGAGGCTTCCGGCATGGTGAGTCCGGAGAAATCCGGTTCCTCCTCTTCCGGTTTCTGCCGCCACGCCGGTGTATGCTCAATGGCCCGGCATGGCTTCAGTCTGCTGCTTTCCGGATGGAGGGTAAAATCGTATTTTTCGACCTTCAGCACCTTCTGTCCCCGCAGGATGATGAGCGCCTGATCCAAGGGGAGGCGCAGCACCTCGTCGGGAGTCAGGAGCTTCCGCTTCCCGACAGAGTGGGTTTCCCGGTATTCCGGCGTATAGTCGGAAACCCGCCAGGTATTTAACTGTTTTGCCTGGCTGGAGACTGCCACACTCACTTCCCCGGTACGGTTACTGATAAATTCGGCAGTCATTTCATCTGTGCATCCCAGGAAAAGCTGGGTGTCGCAGTTGCCGATGATCTCCTGCCACTGGTTTAACGGATAGCGGTTTTGCATCTGGGG
>OFGG01000306.1_pt1 | contig 43476 bp, 35 predicted proteins | sample 1521701 | NCBI WGS metagenome assembly OFGG01 (sample SAMEA3504081, study PRJEB24116) | mouse gut metagenome | biome: mouse gut; feature: mouse-associated habitat; material: faeces | place: Denmark | collected 2011
TACAAGAGATGGAGTTTGTATTTTTATTTTTCAAAAAAGTTGTAAACTGCTGTATACTATAAAATCCTGCCAGTTTCAAGGTACTTTGAGCGCTGTGTTAAAACTGTATCAATTATTTGAGCATTTATGATGTGAAGGAATTCATTTTCCCAGCGCTTTCCACCCAAAAAAGCTGTATAGTGCAGGATCATTTCAGGAAAAATAAAAAGAAATTACGGCAGTGTCTGAAAAATTATCATGCCGGATCCAGGAGGCAGCGTCATGGGGAAAGATGTATTACAAGGGATTATGATACCGTTTGTGGGGACCGTACTGGGGTCTGCCTGTGTGCTTTTTATGAGGAACAAGCTGAATCCGCTGCTGCAGAAATCCCTCACCGGATTTGCCGCAGGGGTTATGGTGGCGGCCTCCATCTGGAGTCTGCTGATTCCCGCCATGGACCAGAGTGCATCCATGGGACAGTGGGCTTTTCTGCCTGCGGCGGCAGGATTCTGGCTTGGGATCCTGTTCCTGCTGCTTCTGGACCGGACAGTGCCCCACCTGCACATGAACAGCACCCGGGCGGAAGGGGCCAGGAGCAGCCTGAAAAAATCCACCATGCTGGTGCTTGCGGTGACGCTTCACAACCTGCCGGAGGGCATGGCCGTGGGGGTGGTCTATGCGGGCTGGCTTTCAGGGGATGCAGAGATCAGCGCTATGGGCGCCCTGGCGCTTTCCCTGGGAATCGCTCTGCAGAATTTCCCCGAGGGAGCGGTGATCTCCATGCCCCTGCGGGGAGAGGGCGCAGGCAGGGGAAAAGCTTTTCTGTACGGCGCGCTTTCCGGTGCGGTGGAGCCCCTGGGAGCAGCACTGACCATTCTCATGGCGGGATTTGTGGTTCCGTTCCTGCCTTATTTGCTGAGTTTTGCGGCGGGGGCCATGATCTATGTGGTGGTGGAAGAGCTGATCCCGGAGATGTCGGAGGGAGATCATTCCAATATAGGAACCGTTCTGTTTGCCGCAGGCTTTACGGTCATGATGGCTCTGGATGTGGCATTAGGATAGGATTTATGGAGCCGGGCAGATAAAGGGATAGATAACTGGATAAACAATCAGGAAAGAAAAGTTGGTGGCAAAACAGGGAATTATGTGATAAAATGGGGGGTGGATTCAGACGGCGGGATAATCCCGGGATACAAAACGGATACATCCCGGTTACATAATATTTGCGGTACAGGGAAGTGATTCCTGAAAGAAATGAGGGGATGACATGCTGAAGATATTGATTGCAGAGGATGAGGAACCCATTGCAAACCTGATAAAGATGAATCTGCGCAGGGCAGGGTACCAGTGTACATGGGCGTCTGACGGGGAGAAGGCGGCGGATCTGATGGACACGGAAAAATTCGACCTGCTGCTGTTGGACGTGATGCTTCCCGGTATCAACGGATATGAGCTGATGGAGTATGCCCGGTCGCTGGAGCTGCCGGTGATCTTTCTTACAGCTCTTGGAAGCACGGAGAACAAAGTGAAGGGTCTGAAGATGGGAGCCGACGACTACCTGACAAAGCCCTTTGAGATAGTGGAACTTCTGGCCAGGGTGGAAGCGGTGCTGCGCAGATACCACAAGGCGGAAACCATACTGAATATTTTTGACGTGGTCATTGACACTGCCTCCCGCTCGGTGATGCAGAACGGTGAGCCGGTGTCTCTGACCATGAAAGAGTTTGAGCTGCTGCTCCTTCTGGCACGGAACCGCAATATTGCCCTCTACCGGGAAACCATCTACGAGACGGTCTGGGGCGGGGAATATATGGGCCAGAGCCGGACGGTGGATCTTCATATCCAGCGTCTGAAGAAGAAATTGAACTGGGACAGCGAGATCACCGCCGTGTACAAGGTGGGATACCGCCTGGAGGGTGAGGAGAAACTGCCGAAGTAAACCATTTCCGTGCTGTGAGGGAAGCGGCATCCGGAATTTTCCGGCAGAATTTATTCATTTATAGAAAGAAAACAAATCACATGAAATTTGCAGACAAATTATTCCTCTCCATGACGGTACTTCTGGCAGTGATGTTTTCTCTCTTCGGCATCTGGATGCTGACCTCTGACTTTTCCCAGCTGCTGGACCGGGAATTTGAACAGGGTATCAAAGAGAGCAGAATGTTTGACTTTCTGTTTGAGATGGGATACCAGTCCACGGAAGAGTTTGGGGAGGAATATGCCATTGGCAGAACCCTGGGCAGCATTGCCGACAGCGTGGAGCGGGACGGCAGCCATATGTTTGTGGCCCAGGGGGACGGCAGCGTGATCTATGGAGGGGACCACCTGAATTCCCTGGAATTTACCAGGGAGGCGGACAAGCTGATCCGTTCTCTGGGCAGCAAAACTTACGGCTGCTGTGTCCGTCAGATTGACGGCGGTTACTATATGCTCACTGTGACAGTCACTAATGCCGCCTCGGACAGCCTGTACCTGGGACTGTGCCGGGATCTGACTTCTATTTACGATGGAAGGCAAAGTCTGGTCTCAAGATACCGGATTGCGCTTCTATGCCTGCTGGGAGCAGGGGGTGTGGGAATCTTTATGCTCTCCCGCTATATCACCAGACCCATCAGCAGCCTGAACAAGCTGGCAGGAAAGATTGCCGCCGGCGATTATGACTTGCGTTCCAGCAACAGAAGCATGGATGAGATCGGGGAGCTGGCCCGGAACTTTAACAGAATGGCAGATCATCTGGTGGAGGAAATGCAGAGGAAAGCCCTGGAAGCCAAACAGAAAGAGGACTTTACCGCTGCTTTTGCCCACGAACTCAAGACTCCTTTGACTTCTATTATCGGCTATGCGGATATGCTCAATTCCCTGAAACTGTCAGAGGAAGAACGCCATGAGGCATACTTTTACATTTACAGCCAGGGAAAGCGTCTGGAAAGCCTTTCACACAAACTTCTGGAACTGGTGAGCATGGACAAGAGTCCCAACATTGTGAAGCCCATCCACACGAAGGAACTGGAGCAGAATATCCGCAATACCATGCGGCCCATCTGGAAACAGAGGGGCCTGAAGGGAAAGGTGGAGCTGGAAAAGGCGGTTCTGTACGGGGATGGAGAGCTGCTGCTGTCTCTGTTCTATAATCTTCTGGACAATGCGGTAAAGGCCATGGACAAGGGAAGCCAGGGGTTTATCCTGATGAAAGGAACCAGGAAGCCGGACGGATATGAGATCAAGGTGGTAGACAATGGAAGGGGGATTCCGGCGGAGGAGATCAGCCGTATTACAGAGGCTTTTTATATGGTGGACAAGTCCAGGTCTAGGAAAGAGGGCGGCGCCGGGATCGGTATGGCGCTGTGTTGGAAGATTATCCAGATCCACAATGGCATCCTGAAGATTGACAGCAGACTCGGGGAGGGCACCGTGATGAAAGTAGTGTTTAAAAACGAAATGGGGCGTTGAAGATGCAGTCCAGAAGAGCGAAAAAACAAAATAAAAGACCCAGGAGAAGTCCCTGGAAAAGGCTGGGAATGGTGTGTTCTCTCATCCTGTTGGTGGCTGTGGCGCTTTTTCTGCCCCAAATGATTTTTCAGGTCCAGGACGGGCTGTTGTGCGCCAAGACCATTCTGGACGAAAAAGAGAGCGTGGATGTGGAAGCTCTGGGTACCACTTACGAGAAATCCCTGTACAAGAGACTTTTAAACTTTGCGGAGGGCATGGCGGCGGAGGAGATCTTCTATGTGGCAACCCAAAATCTGGATGTGACCCAGGAAGTATATTCTTTTCTGAAAAGCGCAGACCTGTACCAGGGAATTCTTGTGGCTCTGATGGAATTTAACATGATTCCGGTGCGCTACTGGGAGGACGGAGCGACCGTAAACCAGTGGAAACAGTATGTAATCTACAGTGACGATTATGCCAAGGGAGTGAATTTTATCCTCTGGTATATTGAGGTGAAGGACATCACAGAGGCGGTGGTAAAGCTTCTGGTGGACGCGGAGACCGGCACCATATATGCGGTGAAGACGGAGGACAATCAGCATTTTTACTATGATTCGGATGGAGGATATCTCTATTCCGAAATATGGATGGAGGATGTGGCTCCCAATTTCTGGTATTACTTTGCTATTGCCTATGAGGCTTCTGCAAACATTGAATCCACGGACAGCTGGAATGGGCAGAGCACAGGCAGGACAGATCAGGAAAGCAATGTGTCATATTATGAATCCATGTATGATAAGGCCTTGGTGGCAGGCAGCTCGGATGAATCACTCTACAAGTATGATGAAATTATGCAGAAAGACGCTTTAGAGAGAGAAGAGGCAATGTTGGCATATGCCCAGGAGGAAATGCTTCGCAAGAATGCCGGCTACTGGAAAGAGGGGAGGACAATGTGCTTCCGGCTGCCTTACCAGGAGGTATCCCTTGAGGTGAGGATGGAAATCGGGGAAGTAGGACAGCAGTCCAAGTATATCAATATCTATCCCCAGCTTTTGACGGGTATCCGTGAAATTTATGAACTGATCCCTGAGTTTGCATAAAAGTTCTCTTGTACCAATATATTTGTAAAAAGTGTACAGAGGTCTTTGCAGGCATGGAGAATTCAATCCTTGGCGGCCTGATCCGGCAGCTGGATAACCTGGTATGGGGCCCGGCGCTGCTTCTGCTCTTACTGGGAAGCGGCAGTTATCTGATGCTTCGCCTTCGATTTTTACCCTTGAGAAATTTAAAATTTGCACTGAAATGTGCGTTTGGAGGGGACTCGCCTCCGGGGAAAAACACTTTGGGAAAAGGTTCCGGACGTGCCTCCTCCGGAAGCGTGTCCTCTCTGGCGTCCCTCACAACGGAGCTGGCCACCACTCTGGGCATAGGCAATATTATCGGCGTGGCCATGGCCATGGTGCTTGGAGGACCGGGCGCTCTGTTCTGGATGGTTGCCACCAGCATTGTGGGGATGGCTACAAAACTGGTGGAGAGCATGCTTTCGGTAAAATACAGGGGAAAGAACCAGAAGGGGCAGAGCGCAGGGGGACCCATGTACACCTGCCTGCATGCTTTTCCTGGAAAGCCCGGCAGGATTCTGGGAACCCTGTTTGCCCTCCTTGCAGTGACAGCTTCTTTCGGCATGGGAAACATGACCCAGTCCAATTCCATTGCAGATACGCTCTGGGTGTCCTTCCGGGTGCCCAAGGCGGATACGGGCCTGTTTCTGACCATTCTCACGGTTCTTGTGGTGATTGGAGGAATCAGCGTCATTGGAAAAGTGACCCAGGTGCTTGTGCCCTTTATGGGAGTGTTCTATCTCCTGGGGGCTCTGGCCGTGATCCTGGTCCACTGGAGGAACCTGCCCGGGGCGGTGGCCGGAATACTGACGGCGGCGTTTCATCCCCAGGCGGTATCCGGAGGAATCTTCGGAACGGTCACGGTGTCGGCCTACCAGTCCCTGCGCTGGGGGGTGGCCAGGGGAATATTTTCCAATGAGGCAGGGATCGGCGCCTCCGGCATTACGGCTGCGGCCGCCGGACTGTGTGAAACAGGGATATATCAGTATGACAGGGGTATTCCTGGACACGGCGGTGGTGTGTACCATTACAGGGCTGGCTTTCGCGGTCTCGGGAGTTTTAAGCCTGACGGATGCCAATGGTGCGCCTCTCACCGGGACTGCCCTGACCCTGGCGGCTTTCAGCACAGTTCTGGGGGACTGGGGGAACAGCTTTGTAAGCGCCTGCATTGTGCTCTTTGCCTTTGCCACCGTCATCGGCTGGGCCTACCAGGGAGAGCGGGCTTTTGAATACCTTCTGGGAGGCAGCACAAAATACAATATCTGGTATCGTTTTATCTATGGCCTTACGGCATTTGTGGGTTGTGTCTGTCCTCTGGAGGTGGTGTGGAACTTTTCGGATATCTGCAACGGCCTTATGGCCGTGCCCAATCTGATCTGTGTGCTGGCCCTTTCGGGTTCCGCCTGCAGGGAGATCCGGGCTTACTGTACCGGGGGAAGCGTGCATCTTTTAAAATATGCGAAAAAAGAATTGAGATAAGGCCCCTGCCGTGGTATGATGGAGGAGAAAAAGACGAAAAAAAGAGGTAATCCATATGTCCAAGACCATAGATTTATTTCTGCAGTATGTGAAAATTGACACTCAGTCGGACGAGAGTACGGGTACTTCCCCCAGCACAAAAAAGCAGCACAACCTGGCAGGACTTCTGGTGAGACAGCTGGAGGAGATGGGGGCGTCGGAGGTCACTTATGATCAGGAACACTGCTATGTATATGCCTCCGTCCCTGCCTCCGTGGAGTGTCAGGATGCCCCTGTTCTGGGTCTGATCGCCCACATGGACACTGCCCCTGTGGTGTCCGGATCCAATGTGCGGCCCAGGATTGTAGAGAATTATGACGGTGGGGACATTGTGCTGAACGAGGAGGAGAATATTCTTTTCCGGCCGTCGGAATTTGAAGAGCTGGCCCTGTACAAGGGGAAGGATCTGATTGTCACAGACGGAACCACTCTGCTTGGGGCGGACGACAAGGCGGGAGTGGCGGAGATTATGGCGGCGGCCCAGTATCTGCTGACCCATCCGGAAGTAAAGCATGGCAAAATCCGGCTGGGATTTACCCCGGACGAAGAGATCGGCGAGGGAACGAAACATTTTGACATAAAGCTTTTTGGAGCGGATTTTGCATACACCGTGGACGGGGAACAGTTTGGGGTTCTCCAGGACGAGACCTTCAACGCTGCCGGGGCCAGGCTGCATGTGCGGGGCAGGAGCGCCCATCCAGGCAGCGGCAAGGGGGCCATGGTGAATTCCATACTGATAGCCCAGGAATTCCACAGTGCTCTGCCGGTGTTCCAGAATCCCATGTACACAGAGGGGCATGAGGGCTTTTTCCACCTGGAGCGGATCTCAGGGGACGTGGAGTCCACCGTGGCCGATTACATTATCAGGGATCATGACAGGGAGAAATTTGAGGAGAAAAAGAGGCTTTTTGTCCAGACTGCAGAATTTCTGAATATAAAGTATGGCCAGGGGACGGTGGAGGTTCAGGTTAAAGACAGCTACTATAATATGAAGGAATCCCTGAAAAACCACAGGCATCTGGTGGAAAATGCCTGTGAGATCTTCCGGGAGATGGGCACGGAGCCTAAGGTCTGCGCCATCAGAGGAGGAACGGACGGCGCAAGGCTTTCCTGCATGGGGCTTCCCTGCCCGAATCTCTGCACCGGCGGCGCCAATGTCCACAGTCGTTTTGAATTTGCCTGTGTACAGTCCATGGAACAGGTGACAGAACTTCTGGTGAGGCTGGCGACGAGATACGGACAGAGCCAGAGCTGAGAGAGAATGTGCTTTCAAATTCCAGGATCTCATTCCCATGGATTGTGCCGAACAAGAAGCGGATACAGGAACCCCGAAGGTATCATCCAGTGGTACTTTCGGGGATATTTTAGTGTGGATACCAATGCCAGATTTTGTTTTCCCGTTCGTGTGAGTAAACAAGATTCTGAAAAGTTATTGCAGGGCAGCGTACAAGGGAGGATTATGGAAAGAAACATAAGCGTTATCAAGGATGTGAACGGGAACCAGATTGTTATTGTGAATGATATTCGATTTAAAGGGAAAAGAAACATAGACTGGGATGAGGTTGAACAATATTTAAGACAGTATGTTGGAGAATTTATAGAAATCGCAGAAAGTAAAGAAATCATATATATTGGCAGTGATCTCCCTGATGAATATTCTGGTTCAAATTATACTGCAAAATTAAAAGGAACATTGGCAAAGGCAAAAGCAAATGCTGCACAAGGAATCCCAGAGATGATAGAAATTGCCCAAAATAAAAGATTTCGAGAAAATCTGGAAAGAAAACATGATAAAAATGCGAAATATGGCTGGTATCGATATGATTCCAGATTTGCAATACCAGTTTTTGATGAAAATAATGATGTTTTGCGGTATAATATATTTCATGCAGAACTGGTGATAAGACATTCTGAGAATAGAAAACTATATTTATATGATATCATAAACATAAAAAAAGAAACGAGCACCCCGCTTGAGCCATAAAGCTGTACGGTAAAAAACCCGCTTCTTTTTGTATAGTATATGTTGGAAAGGGAAAAAAGTCAAGAGAAATGTATAATGAAATTGATTTAGATATAATAGATATAAATTCAGAGCCTCCGACAGAAGAACCGTTTAGGCAGTATTACTTTATGGCTAAATGTCGCAGGTGGGTGAAAGATTTTGAACAAAAAAACGGGCGATTACCCAAATCTTTTGTTCTCAATATGGGCTGTCAGATGAACGCCCGGGATTCGGAGAAGCTGGAGGGCATTTTAAGGGAGGCAGGATTTCTGCCCTCGGAAAACGAGAATGCGGATTTTGTCATTCTCAACACCTGCACAGTGCGGGACAACGCAAATCAGCGCGTCTATGGAAGGCTTGGGGAGCTGAATGGATTGAAAAGGCGCAGACCTGGTATGAAGATTGCTCTCTGCGGCTGCATGATGCAGGAGGAATCGGTGATTGAAAAGCTGAAAAAAAGTTATTCCTTTGTGGATCTGATCTTTGGCACCCACAATATTTTCAAGTTTGCCGAGCTGCTGTGGACAAGCCTTACTTCTAAGGGGATGATCCTGGATATCTGGGAGGGAACGGATAAGATTGTAGAAAATCTTCCCCTGAACCGAAAGTACCCTTTTAAATCCGGTGTCAACATTATGTTTGGCTGCAACAATTTCTGCAGCTACTGCATTGTGCCCTATGTGAGAGGGCGGGAGCGCAGCAGGGAGCCGGAAGAGATTCTGAGGGAGATTCGGCAGCTTGCAGCGGAAGGCGTGGTGGAAGTGATGCTTCTGGGCCAAAACGTCAATTCTTACGGGAATGCTGAATGTCCTGTCACTTTTGCCGGACTTCTGCGGGAAGTGGAGAAGATAGAGGGGATTCAGCGCATCCGTTTTATGACTTCCCACCCCAAAGACCTGTCGGAGGAACTGATACAGGTGATGAAAGAGTCCAAAAAAATCTGCCGCCACCTGCACCTTCCTCTGCAGTCCGGTTCCACCCGGATCCTGGAGAGAATGAACCGGCGCTACACCAGGGAGCAGTATCTGGACCTTGCCCTGAGAATCCGCAGGGAGATCCCGGATATGGCCATCACCACGGATATTATTGTGGGGTTTCCCGGGGAAACACCGGAGGATGTGGATGAGACCATTGACGTAGTCCGCAGAGTAAAATTTGACAATGCCTTCACTTTCCTCTATTCCAAGCGCACAGGCACCCCGGCTGCGGCCATGGAAGACCAGGTGCCGGAGGAAGAGGCAAAGAAGGGATTTGACCGGCTTTTGAAAGTAGTGCAGGAGACGGCACGCAGCCAGGCCGCCAGGTTCCAGGGCCAGTGCATGGAAGCTCTGGTGGAGGGCGTGGACGAGAAGGACCCTTCCATGGTCACTGGCAGGCTGTCCAACAATACCATTGTACACCTGCCCGGGGATTCCTCCCTGGTGGGCCGTCTGGTGAATGTTTCTCTGGACCAGTGCCGGGGCTTCTACTATATGGGCCACTGTATAGAGTAAGGAAGCGTACCGGGACGGGAAGCTCCAACCTGTGGAGTCCTGATTCAGGCGCCACGGGAAGCTGCTCCTGCCCTGTACCCCAGGGAAAGAAGCCGGATAGGAATGGGAAAGGAATGAGAATGACATGACAGCGGAAGAGTTTTCCAGGACGGAGCTGCTTCTGGGGCAAGAAGCAATGGACAGGCTTGACAGGGCCAGAGTGGCGGTGTTTGGCATTGGGGGCGTGGGCGGCTATGTGTGTGAGGCTCTGGCCAGAAGCGGCATAGGCGCCCTGGATCTGATCGACGGGGACAGGGTGGGGCTTACCAATATCAACCGCCAGATTATCGCCACCAGAAATACCCTTGGCCGATATAAGGTGGATGTGATGAAAGAGCGGATCCTGGATATCAACCCGGAGGCCTCTGTGAGAACATACAGGTGTTTTTTCCTGCCTGAGAATGAACAGGATTTTCCTTTTCAAGAGTATGATTATATTGTTGACGCTGTGGATATGGTCACGGCCAAACTTGCACTGGCAGAGAAGGGAGCGGCGTCGAATATTCCTGTGATCAGCAGTATGGGGGCAGGGAACAAGCTGGATCCGGGGCGTTTTCAGGTGGCGGATGTCTATGACACAAAAGTCTGCCCCCTGGCCAGGGTTATGCGCAGAGAACTGAAAAAGAGAGGCATAGAGAAATTGAAAGTAGTCTACTCGGAGGAGGCGCCGGTAAACCCGTCCGCCTTCCGAAACGGTGGTATTTCCCAGGAAGAGGTTCAGAACATCGAAAAGCCCTGTGCAGACGGCGGTTCCAGGGACGACGCAAGGCGCAGTGTTCCCGGGAGCGTGGCCTTTGTGCCGCCGGTGGCAGGGCTGCTTCTGGCGGGAGAAGTGGTAAAGGACCTGGCGGCTGGAACAGTGCCGGGAAGGGAGAGAGCAAGATGACAAGACGTCTGTTGATTGTGGAGGATGACGCCCAGAATAACCAGATGATCCGGGAGTACCTGGAGACCCAGGGCTTTTCCTGTGCCCAGGCCTATTCCGGCAGCGAGGGAAAACTGCTTTTTTCCATGGAGAAATTTGACCTGGTTCTCCTTGACCTGATGCTTCCGGGGATTTCCGGGGAAGAGCTGGTGGGCCTTTTTTCAGAGAAGGCCCCGGTGATCGTGCTCTCAGCCAGAAGCAGCCTGGACAGCAAGGTATCGGTTCTCTCGGCAGGGGCGGAGGATTATATCTGCAAACCCTTTGACCTGCCGGAACTTTTGGTGCGGATCCAGGTGCAGCTGCGCCGGCGGGAAGGGACAGCAGGGGGAACGACGGCCCCGGAGGGAACGCTGTACCGGTACAGGGATTGGGAATTAAACCCTGCCACCCAGGAGATGACAGCGGCAGGGGAAGCGGTGGCCCTGACAAAGCATGAGTTTATGATTCTGGAACTTTTCATCCGAAATCCCAAAAGAGTATTTTCCAAGCAGATGATTTATGAGTATGCCTGGGGAGAAGAATATCTGGCGGAGGATAAAACCATCAATGTCCACATCAGCAACATCCGGGCAAAACTGAAAGACAGCGGGACGGATTCCTACATTCAGACAGTGTGGGGCATGGGGTTTAAACTTGCCTGAAACTTTCTTTACCCTTTCTTAAAGTTTTCTGAGCGATTATTAAACCTTTCGGATTTAGAATGATATCATCATAGAGGAGAGGAAAGGAGACTTCAGAAAATATGGATAAAGAAGGAAATCAGGAAGGAAAGTATGCTGTGGAAACCATGGCGCTGACCAAGACTTTCAAAGGGAAGGCGGCCGTAAAGAACCTGGATATGAAAGTCCGGGAGGGCGCCATCTACGGCTTTATCGGCAGAAATGGAGCGGGCAAGTCCACCACTCTGAAGATGGTCTGCGGGCTTGCGGCCCCCACCTCGGGAGATATCCGGATCTACGGAAAAGCTGTGGACCATCCCTGCACAGCCCGGCGCATGGGGTGCCTTATTGAGTCCACCGGTCTGTACCCCCGAATGTCGGCCAGGGAGAATCTGATTCTGAAAGCCAAGTGTATGGGGCTTACCGACACCAGGAGCGTGGACCAGGCCCTGGAGATCACAGGGCTTTCGGACACGGGCAGAAAAAAGACAGTACATTTTTCCATGGGTATGAAACAGCGCCTGGGCATTGCTCTGGCCCTTCTGGGCAATCCTGATCTGCTGATCCTGGATGAGCCCATCAATGGACTGGACCCCGAAGGGATCCGGGAGGTGCGCCAGCTTCTGCAGGGACTGAATGAGCAGGGCAAGACGCTGATTATCAGCTCCCACATTCTGGGGGAACTGAGCAAGATTGCCACCCACTACGGCATTATCAAAGAAGGTTCTCTGGTGGAGCAGATCAGCAGGGAAGAACTGGCGAAAAAGTGTAATGACTACTTCCAGATTGAAGTTGATGACGTCAACAGGACTCTGGCGCTGGTGACAGAAGCTGCGCCAGGCATTCAGGCGGAAGTTTGCGACAGACGATGCCTGCGCCTGTACGGCATCAAGGAAGGAGCGTGGCTGAATCAGCTTCTCATAGAAAGACACATTCAGGTCTTCTCATCGGGATTCCATCACATGGATCTGGAAGAATATTTCCTGAACCGAATGGACGGAGCCAGGACTGCTGAGGAAGGGGGAAGGAAAAATGTTTAACATGTTTCGGATGGATATTTACAGGCTTATAAGGAGCAGATTTGTCTATGTATGTCTGGCACTTATCATAGGCATGCAGGCTTTGAGCTACCTGATGATCTACATGGTGGGAACGGAGGAAGGACGGGAGGCTGCCACCCAGGCGGGCATGATTGTCACAGTGGACGGAGAAGAAGAGATTGTTCTGGAAGGAGTGGACAGCCTGGTGATGTACAGGCAGGCCTTAATGGACGGCGGCGCCTATGCCACGATTTTTGGAATCGCCTCAGTCCTCTTTCTGTGTTCCGACTTTCAGGGAGGGTTTCTGAAAAATATCATGACCCAGCACAGGCAGAGGTGGAAATACATCGGCAGCAAGCTGATAGCTTTAGGATCTCTGAATCTGATATATCTTCTTCTGAGCGTAGGAGCGAATTACCTCCTGAATCTGCTGTGGAAGGGCCTGGTTCCCTCGGTGCCGCTGTCCGCATTTCCTTTTTATCTGATGTGGATCTGGCTTGTCACCATGGCCTTTGGGGCAATGACCATTATGGTCAGTGTCTTTACCCGCAGCACTGTGGCGGGAGTCCTGACAGCAGTATTCATGTGCAGCGGCCTTTTGATGCTCCCTCTCTCGGCTCTTATGGAGCATTTTAATCTGGGAGGATGGATGAAGTATACCCTGTATTATAATATGGCTTACGGCCCGTCAACCTACAGCACGGCCGCCGATCTGCTTGGAGCGGCAGTGGGACTGGGATTTCTGGCGGTGTATGGAACAGCAGCGGCGGTGGCTCTGACAATGCAGGATATCTAAAAGCAGATCTGATTTTATTTGCCTGATTTTTGGTACAGAGCACTGGGAAGAAGGAGGGGTAAAAGTATGTTTGTTTGCCTTGTGGCAGTCTGTGTGGCCTGCCTGTGGACAGGATTTATAAATGTACGGATGAGACAGGAGATCCGCAGCCTGTGTCTGCAGCTGGCGGAACTGGAGCAGGGGAGCCATATGGAACTGACGGTACTGAGCCGTCAGAAGACCCTCCTGACTCTGTGCAGGGCAATGAACCGCGTGCTGGCTTTCAGGGATAGAACCCATGTACAGTATGAAGCTTCCCAGAAGCAGATGCAGCGCAACATCACCAGTCTGGCCCATGATATCCGCACGCCCCTTACCGGCGCCTGCGGATATCTGCAGTTGGCTCAGGAGTGCCCGGAGCCTGAAAAACAGGACCATTATCTCCAGTGTGCCGGTTCCAGGCTCAAGGAGCTGGAGGAAATGCTGGAAAAGATGTTCCTGTACACCAAGCTTACCAGTGAGGAATTTACGCTCTCCCGGAAGCGTCTGCAGGTATCGCCCCTTCTGGGGGACTGCCTTCTGGGGATGTATGGGGCATTTCAGGAAAAAGGGGTATCGCCCCAGGTGGATTTTGAGATGGAAGGCTTCACCATACAGGGAGATGCGGAGGCCCTTCGGCGGGTGTTTTTAAATCTGATACAGAATGCCCTGGTTCACGGCACGGGGGGAATTGCCATTACCCAGAGGGGAGATTGTCTGATATTTGAGAATCCGGTGGAAAATACAGAAGGGCTGAACCTGGATCTGATTTTTGAGCGGTTTTATAAGGGCGACACAGCCCGGAGGAAGGGATCCTCCGGGCTTGGGCTGTACATTGTCAGAGAACTGACCCACAGAATGGGAGGAGACGTCCATGTGGAACTGGAGGCAGGGAATCTGCGGATCACTCTGTGTTTTCCTGCTGCCAAGCATAACTCCCACCAGTAAAACACAAGTTTCTCCTGGTTCAATTTCCATCTGCATCCTTGCGGTCAGTCAGCGTACATTCACAGGGTATCACATTCTATATCCGTGTATGTAATCTGGTGAAAGTGAACCAGGGTTTTATATTTTTCATACTGCTCAAAGAAATCACTATCAGGATCGTCAAAAACAGACCAGTCAGCCTGGCTGGTATCCGGAATGGAGAATTCAACCTCTGCGGAGCCCTGTACCCGCCAGATTGCTTCAGAATCTGTAAACGTCTGCAGGATGAAATCTATTTTATATTGAATATGTATCTCATTGCCCGACAAATCACATTTTTCAACAAAAGAATCATCAATATCTATCATTTCGCAGCCGGTAGTCTGTTCGATGAGTTCCTGCTTGTCAGCTAAGTAATAGATATCTTTTAACATTTTCGGCAGCTCCGAAACCTCCTCGATTTTGCTGCCAACACATTCCATAAGAAATTCTTCCAGGGTATCACATACCAAGTCGTTCACATCCATACTTTTTCCTCCTGTAGATCCGATTTGCGCAGATTTTTTTCTTTTTTGCTGGTAGTTTTGTCAAGTTTTTTCCTACACACGGCATACTTCTAATGTAGTATCGGCAAATTTTCTGCAATATTTATGTCTGTTACCGGAAACAGGTTTTATTTCCCATAAAGGCAGAAGCAAATTTCTTCTGAAAGACTGAAAATATAGTGGCCTGTTAGTGTGGTGTATGGTAAAATGTCAATAAAGGCAAGAGATGAGGCCATGGATATTCAGACAGGAAATGGGCGGTTTAACTGGGGAGGAAACCTGAAGTGAAGATAAAACCGATTGAAACTTTGAGACTTACATTGCGGGGTTTTACAAAAGAGGATGCGCTGTGGGCTTACAGTATATGGAACGATCCTGAAATGGGTGAGTATCTGCCTGACGAGGCAAAAGAGGATATTGACCCGGAATATATAAAAATGTTGGAGGGGCTGGGGGAAGATGAGGAGTGCTGTTATTTGATTCCGGTATTTAAAAATTCTGGCCAGCGTGTGGGAACCTGCAGCTTTATTCCCAGTGAGGACAAAAAGGTCTATGATATTGCATACTGTGTACACAAAGACTTCTGGAACCAGGGATATGCCACTGAAATAGCGCAGGGAATGATTGATTACGCACGTATCCAGGGGGCAGAAAAGGTAACAATTATTGTCAGCAAAGGAAATATCCCATCAAATCGTGTTGCGGTGAAATGCGGCGGCAAAATTGCCGGTGAGAGCACTTATAAAAAAAGAGGCACCGACATTGTCATGGAAGATTACTTATATGAGATATTACTTTGATATTTTGTTTCCTGCGGCTTCTCCTAAAAATAACTGTCCTTCTCTATCCTTTCCCCCAGATATCCTGCTAACTAATGGATATCTTTTAACATTTTCGGCAGCTCCGAAACCTCCTTTATCTGTACTATCTGTATTTTGTAATAACTGAAATATATTATTGCAAAAAGAGATTTTTCTGATATAATGGAGTTATCAGGCAATGAAGCGACAGAGCACTCCTGTTGATAATTGATGTAATATGGGACAGATATTATTTTTGTGGCGGGGTTCCGACTCTGTTATGCCGTTTTTTGACACAGAATTCTTAAACTTTGAAAAAAGGAGAAGTTTTTATGAAGAAGGCAATCAACAACATTATTCTAATCGTGCTGTTTGCAGGGCTGTTATGCGGGTGCGGCGAAGGGTCAGGCGCTTCAGACGCGGTACAGGACATCTCCAAGGTGGAGAGCCAGGAGATATCTGCGGGCGCAGGGAACATATTGGACCCTTTTGCAGTTATGAATCTTTCCCTGAAAGACAATTCCCTGGATGCCTATTCTGCGGCGGGGCGGGCGGCGCTGCAGCCGGAAAAGCTGGAGAATGAGGGAGGGGGCATGGCGAATTCTGTTCTGGGAGTCACAGGAGCCTATCATTTCAAAAAACATGTCCTTTCAACAGCAGCTGAATCCTGGGATGAGGTTTTATTTGTAACTGGAGAGGGGAAAGCAAATTCGGAACGCTACGAGGTGAAAGACCAGCTGTGGGGTATAGGACAGGTAGTGGGAACGGACCATTACGTAGTTTTCAGCGTTAGAGTACAGGAAGATGGGGAATATCAGTACTTCCTTACCGAGAGAGACGAAAACCATGAATATCTGCGGGAGGTTCCCTTGGATTTCCTGAGCGGAGAATTGGATGAAGTACTTGCGGGTCTTTCAGACTTTTTGGTGGATGAGACCGGGAGGGTCCACATGTTATGGAACAAGTATATGCTTTTGTCACAGGAGGGGGAGATTCTGGGGGAATACAGTCCTGAAGACGGTTATATTAAGAAACTAGTGCCTTTGTATGACGGTCGTATTGCCTTTGAGGTTGAGGCGGAAGGGGTCGAGGGGGGAATAATTCTGCAGTATATAGATGAAGAAACCCACAGTCCTGTGACACTGGCGACTTTGAAAAAGGATGCTTTTTGCTTTACGCTCCTTGACGAAGATACCCTGCTGTATGCGGACAGGGAAGGGGTGCACCGCAGTGGGCTGTCAGGGGAGAACCCGGAGGTGATTTATTGTTGGACCAACCACGGTGTCATAGCCCATGGGGTATCTGCTCTGCAGGCGGATGAAGAGGGGCGGATTACGCTTATTTACAGTGACTCAGAAAATCATAACTACCTCAGCCTGGAGCCTACCACGGAAGAGGTGGCTGTCTGTGAAATTACCGTGGGAGTAAGTTCTTACGCTGCGGATTCCTACAAATGGGTAATTGCGGAGTTTAACAAAAGGTATCCATCTTGTCATATAGAATTAGTTGAGTATACTTATGAAGACGGAACTGCACTGCTGACGCAGCTGACGGCAGGGAAGGGGCCGATACTGCTTGATCCGTCCATACTGGACTTTGAGGAACTGGAAGAATTGTGGGAGCCTCTTGATACCGTGATGGAGCAGCTGGGTATCATGGAAGAGCTGCTGCCTGCTGCCATGGAGATGGGAAAGATCAATGGAACCCTGTATGGAATAGTGAGGGATTTTTTTCTGGATACAGTGGTCGCCAATCCGGATGTCAAGGATTGGGATTATGACACATTTTTCCAGTGTATCCAGGACATGCCGGAGTTAGAGGCGATTTGTAACTATTATGACAGAGAAAGTGTACTTTATTATTATGTCAGGTTATTGAACCATGGACTGGATGATAACTATTTTATTGTCCCGGATGGGGAAACCGGAGAGATGTATTTTGACAGCGTCAGATTCCAACAAATCCTGGATCTGGCGGAGAAATATAGTGGCCCTGCGGAGAGTGTAGCGCCCGGAAATTCCCTGCTGGAAAGGAAAACATTGTGCAATAGTCTGGATATTGTGAAGCCGGAGTATGTTGCAGCACACCGACTCATTTACGGAGAGGATGTGAATTATATCGGCTATCCCGCAAAGGATGGGGGAATGCACTATATGATCCCATCCGGCATGCTGTCCATCCGCAGAACAGCTACAAAGGAGGAAAAGGAGGCTGCCGCTGCCTTTCTTGCCCTGTATTTATCTTATGAGGGGCAGGTTCATGCGGCAAAGGATATCAATTATAACTTAAGCGTGCGCAGAGATGTGCTGGAGGAACAGATTGCTTCTATGGAATCGCGAACATATATGCCTGGCTTTGGTGAGATCAGCATGGGGAGCAAGATGGATATAGAGCGGGACAGAGCGACGCTGTTGGATCTAATTGACAGAGCAAAGCCCGTTGGAGCTTTTCCAAAGGAACTGAGTAATATCTTATATGAAGAAATGGAACTGTATTTGTCTGGAAGTATTACGAAAGATATGCTGATTGAGCACCTGGAGAACCGGATTGAGCTGTATTTGGGAGAGAAGAACTGAGAAACAGTGGCTGAATGCCATTTCTATGCTTTTAACCTGGCCTTTGTAAAGTTGCCACGATTGATGTGCAGTTGATGGCAGAGAGAAAATACTTGTTATAAAAATAGGTAGAATTATAGCAGGCAGTTCCCGGATCTGGAAGAGGGACTGCCTGTTTTTTGGATTTTAGTCTGCTGAAGATTATGCTTTATGACCGTTGGTGAGAAGAACCGGCGTCAACTTAATTTTTTAAAGCGGTTGTAAAGCAGCTCTGAATGGTATATACTGTTTTCTATAAGACATCACCCTTTGCAGGTTATTGTTTACTTGGCAAAACAGTATACACCCACAGAGGTGATGTCTTTAGCTTTAAGCCATTTGAGTAGTTTTTAGAAAATTACAAATGGGTGCAGCTATATTGGGATGAAGCAAAATAGTGTGGCGATATGGAGATTTGTATGTATAATTATATTTTTACATGTAATCCTAAAAATTCTGAATTAACAATCTACGAATTCAGGAAAAAGGATGATAGTTATCATTTTATAACATGGCTGGATGAAGGTGTTGGGGTATTTGAGACAGAGTTAAGCAATGAAGAACTGTGCGAGTGCATAAGAGTGGAGCCGATTATTTTTGTCAGACATATTTTCAGGCTTGTTGAGATTAGCAGTATACATAAATTTGAGGATGCAATTGTTTCCTGCTGTAAAAACAACATGGACAAATCTGCGTCCTTCACAGTACAGACTCGTTGTTCTAAAAAAACTTCTGACAGCATTGAAAATATATCTGCAGAAATAGCGGAAAGGCTGATTCGTGAAGGATATCAATTGGATGTGGCAGGTGGGCAATACATTATATCTGTTTTTATAGACGGTGAAAAAGTATTTTGGGGAATTGGAAATAAAAAGTACAATTTAAGCCATTGGAAAGGGGGTATGCCTCACTATTCTCCTACGTCCCAATATCATTTTGTTTCCCGGGCAGAATATAAGCTTCTGGAAGCTCTTGAGTGCTTTGACATTGATATAAAAAATATGGAAAAGGGCGCGGATTTAGGAGCGGCTCCGGGTGGTTGGACCAAGGTACTGGTTGATTGCGGATTGGAATGTACAAGCATTGACCCAAGTTTTTTGAAACCGGAAATTGCGAAAAACAGTAAAGTAAAATACTATCACATGTTAGTGGAGGATTATTTAAAATTAAAAAATGAGGAACAATTTGATATTGTTGTGAATGATATGAAAATGGATGTGGGAAAAAGTGTAAATATTATTAATCAGTTTTATGATCAGATAAAAGAAGATGGCATTGTGATTGTAACATTTAAGCTGCCCCATGAATATAGTTACTCTTCTATTAAAAGGTGGATAGGTAATTTTAATGGTTTTCAATTAATCGGTGCACGGCAATTGTTTCATAACAGGTCCGAAATTACTGTGGCGTTGAAGAAAAGGGATGAATTAAGAAAGAAAATAAGTAAAAATGTTAGTAATTTACAAAAGAATAAAAATACTAGAAAACTATCAAAGAAATTAGAGAGAAAGCTGAACAAAAAGCAGAACAAAAAACGAAAGGCAGAATATCCACCAGAGGAAGCATCGTTTTGAGTGGCATTACCTGCCACAGGATGGGAGCTTGCTGGACAGGGCAGAGATAGAAATCGGCATGTCACGAATAAGCTTTAAGGGAACAGTATTTGTCTGGAAGTATTACAAAGGATAAGCTGATTGATCACCTGGAGAACCGGATTGGGCTGTATCTGGGAGAGAAGAGTTTGAAAATGCCCATTGCAGCAGGTTGAAGTGTTTTTGCAATAGGATAAAGGAGATTTGAGTAAATGGGAAAAAGAAAAAGGCAGGTAGTGTCATTTTTATTAAGTGTGTGTATGGTTGTGGTTATGCTGCCTGCGGCGGCTCTGGCAGTAGAGCTGGATGTAACCTATTTATACTGGGAGAATAGCAGCGGAACCTGGCAAAGCGGAATGAAGGCTTCCGGTGAATATACCTCTGTACAGAGCAGTGATGTGGAATGGGGCACTGGCGGAGGGGAATCCTGGTATGTTGTCAGCGGAGATGTGTCAATAAATAATTCTGTGCCGGGAAGTGGGCTCACAGATACTATCTATGTGCAGGGAACGGTTCATTTGATCTTAACAGATGGCGCTGTGTTAAATTGTGGGCGTATCATTACCCAAGCTAACAGCAGATTATATATCTATGCCCAGTCCCATGAGGAGGGAACCATGGGAAGGCTAGTGGCAGGAGGCGGTATCGGCGCCGATGAGTCCTTCCACACCAATGTTGAGATCGTTATAAATGGAGGTAAGATAGAAGCGAAAGCAGACGGTGTTCCTGCTATCGGCAGTGACTACGGGGGGGCAGTGGTCGCTGCTTACGGTGGTGTTATCACAGCTGAGAGCAAGGGAGCAGCCGGAATTTACGCGGATGAAGTACATATGCAGGGATGCCAGGCCCAGGTCAAATCCCAGCAGCACAACGGAATCGTTGGGGAGAACGGCATTACTTTGGCAGGGGGAAATATAACGGTTCAGTCGGAAAGCTCCAATGGTATCTTTTCTAGAGGAAATATTACTTTCAGTGATGGCAGTGTAGACGTCACAGCTGGGAACGGGACGGATGGAACTTGCGGTATTTGTGCATTAGGAACCATACAAATTGAGAACCAGGCGAAGGTAGAGGTTGAAAATAAGGGAACAGCTGCAGCAATAGAAGGAGGACAGGGTATCGTCATCAGCGGCAGTGAAGTAAACACGATATCTGTTTATAATAGCGGACTCTGGACAAACGGCAGTATTGAGATTGTCAATGGAGCTAATGTGTCTGCAGAAGGGGCAAGGCCGGCCATACGGACAAAAAATGATGTTGTAATTGATGGAAGTAAGGTGACTTTGTCCGGGCAGAGCGATGGAATCTGGACAGTGGACGGAAACATCAATATTAGTAACAGCTCTGAAGTAAAGGCGGAAGTAGCTGAGAAAGCACTGGTAGCCGAAGGAAATGTCAGCATCAGTGGAAGCCTGGCCGATTTATCTTCCAGTAACGCCAGCGGAATTTGGGCACAGACAGGGGCTATAGAGATTACAGATGGAGCCAACGTGACTGCAAAGGGCAAAAATGAGGCGCTTTGGGCACAGACAGGTGTATCGGTGAGCGGCAGTACCATAATAGCAGAATCCGCACAGGAAGCAGGGATTTCTTCACCCGGAACGGCGTCTATCACAGACAGCGTGGTTACGGTAAAAGGCGGTGATGCCAAAGAGGGGATTCTGTTAGGGACACAGGAAGGCTCCATGATTTCCGGATCCTGGATAGAGGGAACCTACAGGGACGACGCTTTCGCTTCTGTGGACAACACTCTGACCGTTAAGAATGGCGTGGCTGAGGTGAGAGGAGCTGCGGCTGTTCCACAAGGGGTAACACTGGCTCAGGGTACTAAGATTATCATTCAGGAGGGTGGCAGTCTGAAAATTAACCATGAGGTGACAATAACCTCGTTCCCGGCAGGGGAAGGGGCTACTGTGACTGAAAATGGTAATATTGATCTGCCTCCTGGCACTGTGGTATCTGTGGCTGGAGAGCTGGTCACGGTTCCTCAGGAGGGAGGAAACGTGAATTTTGACGGTAATGTAAATATTTTTGCCATAAGTCTGGATCATGAGTCCATTACCATTCCTTTTGGAGAGACTGCTGTTCTCACAGCAATGAGCAAGCCGGAAAATGCAGAAATAATCTGGAGTTCCAACAATGAAGCCGTTGCGGCAGTGGATGGGGGAATTGTCACAGGAAAAGGAGAAGGGACGGCCGTCATCACTGCAGAGATTGAAAATGCTGCGGCAGTATGTCAGGTAACGGTTGACCATAAGTGGAACACAGTGTGGAGCCATAATGATACTCATCACTGGCATGATTGTGCTGCAGGTGAAAACTGTGCCATTGCTGCGGAGTCGGAAAAAGACGGTTATGGGGAGCACAGCCTGGGAGAATGGATAGTAGACAAGGAACCCACAGCAGAGGCGGAAGGCAGCAGACACAGGGAATGTACCCAATGCGGTTTCGCAACAGAGCCAGAGGTGATACCTGCCGGTTCTGCCGGCACGCCTACCCCCAGCCCTACAACGGAACCGTCGTCAGCGCCTACAGAGGCTCCCACAACGGAACCGACAGCAGCGCCTACAGAGACTCCTACAATGGAACCTACAACAGAACCGACAACAGCGCCCACACAGGTCCCTACAACAGAACCGTCGTCAGCGCCTACAGAAGCTCCCACGTCGGCGCCAACAACAGAACCGACAACAGCGCCTACATCGGCTCCGACAACAACGCCTACAGAGTCGCCCACGTCGGTCCCTGCAGTGAATTTGACACCAGTGCCCTCTGCTGTACCGACAACAGGTTTGACAGAAGAAACACCGTCAGGGCTTACATCAGGTCAGGCGGTAAAACCTGTTCACAGCCATAGATGGGCAAGTGCATGGAAGAGCGACAATAAGCACCATTGGCACAATTGTATGACGAAGGGATGTGATATTGCTAAGAGAAGTGAAAAGGATGGCTATGGGGAACACATTCCAAGCGACTGGATAACGGATAGACAGCCAACTGCCGAAGAAGCCGGAAGCAGACACAGACAGTGTGTTGTCTGTGGTTACATAATGGAAAGGGAAGAGGTTCCTGTTATAGATAATCAGAAGGACAGCGAAGGACCTTTTCTCCGGAATAGCGAGGGACAAAACGGTTGGACACAGATAAAGGAGGCAGTGAAGGAAGCGGAAAAGGGCAGCTCTTTGGATATCGTTATGAACGGATCGGGTACTGTTCCAGGGGATGTGCTGGACACTGTCAAAGGCAGAGATATTACTCTGGCTTTTGACATGGGAGACGGTGTTGTCTGGAGTGTGAACGGAAAACAGGTCAATGCCGGCCAAGCTGGCACAATTGATCTCTCTGTAAAAAAAGAGAACAGTGCAATTCCGGAGGATATGGCACAAAGTACTGCGGCAGGAAATGTCTATGTCATGTTCAGCCTGGCACATAGCGGCAACTTTGGATTTACAGGAATGCTTTATCTTGATCTGGGAAAAGAAAACCAGGGATATGAGGCAGTTCTATACTATTATAACGAAGGCAGTGAAAAGCTGGAAGCTGTGGGAAGAAGCCAGATATCAGAGAGCGGAATCGCAGGGTTTGAGTTTGAACACGCATCGGATTATATGGTTGTGATTGAAAGTGAAAGCGGAGAGGAGAGCAATGAAAGTCCGGACATTGAAGAAAGCCTGAATATTGATGAAGAAACAGAAAATCAGTCTACGGGAAACACATGGATAATATGGCTGGTGACAGGCAGTTTACTGGCGATTTTGGGAGGGCTGGGGATATTCTTCCTGGTCAGAAGGGACCAGAAGGACCAGGGACAGAAATAGAGCCAGAAATAAATTCTCTTTTTGGAGAGCTTGACTATGTATAATGAGTATTACAATGAAAACTTTTTTCTGGGGTGTATTTATTTTAAACATGGAGCACCCGGTTTTTACCGCAGGAGTTGGACAGGATTGGATTTACACAGAAGCCGGAGAGGCCCTGTACTGGCCGGTTGACAACTATTTCTTTCCAGGAGAGCGGAACACGCATTTTTTAGGGTGCGATGTTGTAAAACAGCACCACACGCTCACACAGATATTGATGGGTTTACTGAAAAATGGTTTTGAACTAAAAGCGGTGGAGGAGGCTCAGCCTCCGGAAGAGATGAAGGATGAGCTGCGCCGTCCCATGATGCTGCTGGTGAAAGCTGTAAAAAAAGAGAGTCCTGTATAATTTAATGTCATAAAATCCTGATATAAAGTATGAAGTTAGGCCTGTGGCGGGACGGATGCTTTCTATCAGGATTTTTATTGTATTTTTGCTGACTGTGCAAGGATAAAAGCTGTTCTCTTCTACATCCATACTTGACAAGCACATGGATGTGGCTTATGATATGAATATGTCAGAAAATTCTAAAAAATGTGCGCTGATCATAGCGCATCCAGGCAGTTTCTGCCAGATTTTCTAATTTTAATAATTATATTTCAGAGAGGACAATGTGGCAGGAACGGAAAAGGATGGACAACAGTGGGCAATATTCCCGGCTCAGGCCAGGTATCCGCATTTTCTGTATTCTGCCGAAACAGGGGAGGAAAGAGAATGCAGAAGAGACGAAAGAGGGAGAAGGCATCTGGAGAAAGTTAGTCCCAGAGAAGGGGCAGCGTGAGCAGGGCAGCGGGCAGTGCAGGGAGGAAAGGAAACCGGCAGGTGAAGGACAGGGCGGTGGACTACTGTATCAGCCATGGGATCCTGTCGGAGATCCTCAGGCTGCACAGAAGGGAGGTATTGGGAATGCTGCTGGAAGAATTTGATGCGGAAAAGTATGAGAGGACGATACGGATCCTGCTTTTGTTGGGATTTTGCTGATTCAAAGGCTTGCAGGACAGGTGGGGGAGTGTTATAATTTGTTGCATGCACATCTGCTGGGACTTTTTGGAGCATGTTTTAAATCACTGAGGGAATACTGGCCCTGGGAGGGGAAGAATGCATTTCATAGGGATTACAGGTGGAGTTGGTGCAGGAAAATCCGAGATTCTGGCGTATATCAGAAAAAAATATCGCTGTGAAATCTATCTGGCGGATGAGGTAGCTCATTTGGTGAAACAGCCAGGCACGCAGGCCTACCAGGAACTGCTGGGGCTTTTGGGCGGAGACATTGTGGACCGGAACAGACAGATTGACAGACAGGTCATGGCGGACAGAATCTTCGGACAGGCTGAGCTTCTGGAAAAAGTGAACGGCATTATCCACCCTGCCGTGAAGAAATTTTTGTTGGAACGGCTGGAGGAAGCCAGGGCAGCAGGCAGGGTGGAGCTGTTTTTTGTAGAAGCTGCTCTTCTTATCGAAGGAGGGTATCTGAATCTGGTGGATGAGATGTGGTATGTTTATGCGGATGAGACAGTCAGAAGGGACAGGCTTGCGGGCTCCAGGGGCTACAGCGGAGATAAAATTTCCCAGATTATGGCCAGACAGCTCTCAGAGGAAAAGTTCAGGGAATGCTGTGATTTTGTAATAGACAACAGTGGTTCCTTCCAGGACAGCTGCAGCCAGGTTGACAGAAGGCTGCAGAATATCCTGAAAAGTTCTGTCTATTAATTATGATGGGGGAAGAAGCGAGTAGAGATGAGATTATGTAGTATTGCAAGCGGCAGCAGCGGCAACTGTATTTATGTGGGATCCGAGGCTGCCCACCTGCTTGTGGATGTGGGTATCAGCGGCAGAAAGACAGAAGGCGGCCTGAAAGAGCTGGGGCTCACAGGAAAAGATATTGACGGTATATTAATAACACATGAGCACGCGGATCACATCCAGGGATTGGGGGTTATGGCCCGGAAATATGAGATCCCCATCTATGCCACCGGGGGGACAATCCGCGCCATAAAAGAGTGCAGGGGACTTGGCAGCATCGACGGCGACCTGTTCCATGAGGTGAAAGAAGATGTAAAATTTACCCTGAAAGATCTGACTGTGAATCCCATGCGCATATCCCATGACGCGGCACAGCCTGTGGCCTACCGGATTGCCTACGGCAGCAGGAAAGTGGCTGTGTGCACGGATTTGGGTACATATAATGACTATACGGTGGAGTGCCTAAAGGGCATGGATGCGCTGCTTCTGGAGGCAAACCACGATGTGAACATGCTTCAGGTGGGACCTTATCCATATTATCTGAAACAGCGGATCCTGGGAGAACGGGGGCATCTGTCCAATGAAAACACAGGAAGGCTTCTGTGCAGACTGTTGCATGATAAGCTGAAGGCGGTTCTTCTGGGGCATCTGAGCAAAGAGAACAACCTGCCGGAACTTGCTTTTGAATCCGTGCGGATGGAGATCAATATGGGCGGCACTCCCTATAAAGCCGGTGATTTTGACATTCGAGTGGCCAGGCGCAGTGAACTGACGCCGGTGGTGGAGATTGCGTAAAATTTATACCGCAGAGAGTTCTTTAAACAAATTATATGCGTCTATAGAATATGGGTGGAACTGCAGGTAGGAGAACTGTGCCGGTTTTATGCGGGGTGGTTCCGGGAAAACAAGGTGTACAGGCGCAGGAAGGATGGATATTAGTTATGGAAAAGACGATTATTACCGTGGTGGGGAAGGATGCTGTGGGCATCATCGCCAAGGTCTGCACTTATCTGGCGGAAAATGGGATCAATATCCTGGATATCTCTCAAACCATTGTACAGGGATACTTTAACATGATGATGATCGTGGATACGGGAGCTATGGACAAGCCCTTCGGGGATCTCTGCGACGAGATGGCGGCTCTGGGTGAGAAAACCGGTGTGGTGATCAAATGCCAGAAGGAAGAGATTTTTGATAAAATGCACCGGATTTAGGCGTTAGGGATTGAGTACTGAAAAAGGAAGGCAGTGGCATGATTAATTTATTTGAAGTGACAGAGACCAATAAGATGATCTCCGAGGAAAACCTGGATGTGCGCACTATTACTCTGGGTGTCAGTCTCCTGGACTGTATTGATTCCGATCTGGAAAAGCTCAACGAGAAGATTTACCATAAAATATACCATGCCGCAAAGGACCTGGTGAAGACAGGGGAAGAGATTTCCAGGGAATACGGCATTCCCATTGTGAACAAGAGAATATCCGTCACGCCCATTGCCCTGGTGGGGGGTGCGGCCTGTGGGAGACCAGAGGACTTTGTGACGGTGGCCCGGACTCTGGACCGGGCCGCAAAGGATGTGGGGGTAAACTTCATCGGCGGATATTCTGCTCTGGTGAGTAAGGGCATGACTGAGGCGGACAGGAACCTGATCTGTTCCATCCCCATAGCACTTTCCTCCACAGAGAGGGTGTGCAGTTCTGTGAATCTGGGTTCCACCAAAACCGGCATCAATATGGACGGTGTGAAGCTGATGGGAGAGATCATCAAGGAGACGGCGGAACAGACCAGGGACCAGGATTCTCTGGGATGTGCAAAACTGGTGGTGTTCTGCAATGCACCTGACGACAATCCTTTTATGGCCGGGGCATTCCACGGCGTGACGGAGGCGGATAAGGTTATCAATGTGGGAGTCAGCGGCCCGGGTGTGGTGAAAACAGCCCTGGAAAGTGTGCGGGGAGAGAATTTTGAGGTACTCTGCGAGACCATCAAGAAGACAGCATTCAAGGTCACAAGGGTGGGGCAGCTGGTGGCCCAGGAGGCTTCTGCCAGGCTGAAAGTACCTTTTGGAATTGTGGATCTTTCCCTGGCGCCCACCCCTGCCATAGGGGACAGTGTGGCGGATATTCTCTGTGAGATGGGGCTGGAGTACGCAGGGGCTCCGGGAACCACTGCGGCCCTGGCGCTTCTGAACGATCAGGTGAAAAAAGGCGGCGTAATGGCTTCTTCCTATGTGGGTGGACTCAGCGGCGCGTTTATTCCGGTCAGCGAGGACCAGGGGATGATCAACGCGGTGCAGGCGGGAGCGTTGACATTGGAGAAACTGGAGGCCATGACCTGCGTCTGTTCTGTGGGTCTTGACATGATTGCCGTTCCCGGGGATACAAAGGCATCCTCCATCTCCGGTATTATAGCGGATGAGATGGCAATCGGCATGGTAAATCAGAAAACCACCGCCGTCCGCATTATTCCTGTGATTGGAAAGGGCGTGGGTGAGACAGTGGAGTTTGGAGGACTGTTGGGCTATGCGCCCATTATGCCTGTGAACCGATTTTCCTGTGAGGCATTTATCGGCCGTGGAGGAAGAATTCCGGCACCCATTCACAGTTTTAAGAATTAAGGTTAAAGTTTAATAAGGAGCATACATTTTCCCAAGTCATGTTCCAGAGTCACAGGATCACAAGAGGGGTGGAGATCTCATTGGGTATCCCGCTGCCATTGGGTACACAGGCAGCACTCTGGTAAATATGGCTTGAGAGAATATCCTGTTCCAGAAGTCTGCATGCGTCCGGGGACAGGCTCTTTTGTGCATCTGCCAGCTTGGTGATCAGGGGGATGGAAGCACATTTTCCCAGTGCCCCCAGAAGGGGCAGGGCACTGCGGCGGAACCCGAGGATTCTGGCATAGGGGGCATGGTCCAGGCGGGCAGCTGCTGCCATATCATCTTTTGTGATGTTCAAAAGAATGTGCAGCAGGCAGCGGCTGACTCTGGAATAAGTCATATCCCTGGTTTTCAGCAGGGAACAGAATGTCTCATAGGCGGTGAAATCCCCCAGCAGCTTTGAGATGCGCCTGGACAGGGCAGGGGATACATCCAGATATGTTTCATATCCCTGGGCTTTTTCCAGGAGGAGCTTATAATATAACAGGGAGGAGAAATCCTCCGCCTGCAGGAGCTTCTTTTTGTCAATACATGCGGCGATGAGCTTAGAGGTTTCCGGAGGCATGAAGCCGGCCAGCCTCCCCGGGCTGTCTCCCGCAAAAAGCGCCTGCCGAAGAGCCAGGGCCGACCAAAAAGTGGAGGGCTCCGAAGAAGGTTCTTTATGAGACTCCTTGCCATAATCATAACTGTCATGATAACCTGGCCCCTGCCGTTTTACAGTCACGGGCTGGATTTTGCTGTACCGTTTTAAAAGAGCTTTGATATAGTCAATGCCGAGAATATTGTTGGGCTGTGCCAGGGCCTCCAGAGAGGCGCCGGACAGCAGACCGCATTGTTCCAGGGCCCGGCATCTGGCGGCGGGATAGGGAAACCCCTGTCTTAGAAATTCTTTCAGGGCATGCCTGAATGGAGAAGGTTCCTCCAGGAGAATCTCTGCAGTCTGTCTCAGAAGGGCGGTGTCCGCGCACTCGGAGCCAAAGCACAGATGGGTAACTACTCCAAGTTTGTCAAAAATTGACACGGCGCCATGGGCAAAATATTCGGCGCTGGAAGTGGCATAAAGTACGGGAAGTTCCAGAACCAGATCCGCTCCACAGCAGAGAGCCGCCCTGGCCCGGACATGTTTGTCCATCAGCGCGGGAGCTCCTCTCTGTACGAAATCGCCGCTCATGACGACTATGGTATAATCGGCGCCAGTACGGCGAAGGGATTCCTCCAGGTGATATTTGTGCCCGTTGTGAAAAGGATTGTATTCAGCGATGATTCCGTTTACCTGCATATTCCGTGCCGCTCCTTTGTCTTAGGAATTGTTTCAGAAATTGTGGGAAAAAGCTTTTACAGCCAAGATTGCTTCTTGTTTATTTTTTCCACATTTAGTATAATATAAGCATGGCGGTTTGTTAAGCATATTTTTGTGATGCCGTTGGACAGGCCTGGAGAGGGTTTGTCTGAAAATTTTTTTCCATGGTCAGGGGAACCTGTGGGGGGCAGCGGATTATGGAAATGAATTTTCGTGCGGGGACCGCGGGAAAGGAGAAGGGATATGTCATATATTGACAAGATAAAGGAGAGAGCCAAGCTCGACAAGAAGACTATCGTTCTGCCGGAATCCAAGGACAAGAGGACCCTGCTGGCAGCGGCCCGGATTGTGGAGGAGAACATTGCAAATATCATTATGATCGGCAATAAAGAGAAAATCATGGATGGCGCCGGCTGGCTGGAAGTTGACCTTACCGGCGTCACTGTCCTGGACCCGGCGGAAGCTCCTCAGATGGATAAATATGTGAATCTTCTGTACGAAACCAGGAAGGCCAAGGGCATGACGGAGGAAAAGGCCAGGGAGATTCTTCTGAATGATTACCTGACCTTTGGAATTGTGATGGTGAAAGCGGATGACGCGGACGGAATGGTGGCGGGGGCATGTCATTCCACGGCGGATACACTTCGCCCGGCCCTGCAGATCCTGAAAACGGCTCCCGGCGTTAAGCTGGTCTCTGCTTTTTTTGTCATGGACACCCAGTTTAAGGACCAGGGAGATAACGGAACTTTTATTTTTGCGGACTGCGGCCTGAATCAGGATCCCAATGCGGAAGAGCTGGCGGCCATTGCCGAATCGTCTTACAGGAGTTTTAAATCATTGATCGGTCCTAAGCCCGTCATTGCCATGTTGAGCCATTCCACAAAAGGGAGTGCGAAACATGCCATGGTGGACAAGGTGGTTGAGGCTGTGAGGATTGCAAAGGAACAGAATCCGAATTTAATTATAGATGGAGAGCTGCAGCTTGACGCAGCTCTGGTTCCCGGGGTGGCCAAATCCAAGGCGCCGGGAAGCCCGGTGGGAGGCAGAGCCAATATTCTGATCTTCCCCAACCTGGATGCGGGCAATATCGGATACAAACTGGTGCAGAGACTGGGGGGCGCAGAGGCCTACGGTCCCATGCTTCAGGGAATTGCAAAGCCTGTGAATGATCTGTCAAGGGGCTGTTCCTGGCAGGACATTGTGGGCGTGGTGGCGCTGACGGCAGTGCAGGCACAGCTGGCCGATTAGCGCAGGTATGAGGAATCGTCTGGATTTGTTCTGCGGAACGGGGTTCCTTGTGATTGGATAGTTGAACTGGGGCATATCTCTGGGCTGCTGTGAGCAGTTCCTGAATGCCATTATGTTGAAAGGAAGTAATAGTGATGAAGGTTTTAGTGATCAACTGTGGAAGTTCGTCCCTGAAGTTCCAGCTCATAGATTCCGGGACGGAGAAATGCCTGGCTAAGGGGCTCTGTGAGAGGATTGCCATTGAGGGAAGCATGATTACTTACGCTCCGGAAGGCGGGGAGAAGGAGAAGACAGTTACCCCCATGCCGGATCATACCGAGGCCATACGTCTTGTGCTGGAGGCTCTGACCAATCCGTCCACGGGCGTGGTAGAGAGTCTGGAGGAGATTGGCGCTGTGGGACACAGGGTTGTCCACGGCGGGGAGAAATTTTCGCAGTCTGTGATTATTGATGAGGAGGTTCTTGCGGCCATCCAGGAGTGCAGTGATCTTGCACCCCTGCACAATCCTGCCAACCTGATTGGTATCAATGCCTGTAAAAAGCTTATGCCTTCCACTCCTATGGTGGCGGTATTTGACACGGCCTTCCATCAGACCATGCCGGAGGAAGCCTATATGTATGGGCTTCCCTATGAATACTATCAGAAATATAAAATCAGAAGATACGGCTTCCACGGAACCAGCCATGCCTATGTCTCCAGGCGTGCGGCGGAAGTTCTGGGCAGGAGCTATGAGGATCTGAAAATTATTGTGTGCCATCTGGGCAACGGGGCCAGCGTCTCTGCAGTGAAAGAGGGGAAGTGTATGGATACTTCCATGGGCATGACGCCCCTGGAAGGCCTGATTATGGGAACCCGGTCCGGGGACATTGATCCGGCCATCATTGAATTCCTGGCCCATAAAGAAGAGAAGAACCTGGAAGAGGTTATGGCGGTGCTGAACAAACAATCCGGCGTTCTGGGACTTTCAGGCAATCTCTCTTCCGATTTCCGTGACCTGGAGGATGGTTTCAACAAGGGGGATGTGAACGCCATCCGCGCTTTGAGAACCTACTGCTATCGGGTGGCAAAATATATTGGTTCCTATGTGGCGGCCATGAATGGTGTGGATGTGATCTGTTTTACTGCAGGAGTGGGTGAGAATGCTCCCCTGGTCAGGAGCTTTATCTGTGGCTATCTGGGATATCTTGGTATAGAAATTAACCAGGAGGCCAACCAGAAGAGGGGCGTGGACATTGAGGTCACGGCGCCGGGAAGCCCTGTTACAGTAATGGTGATCCCTACCAATGAGGAGCTTGCCATTGCCAGGGAGACGGTGCGTCTGGTATAATACTTTAGAACTGTAGTACCAGTATGGCGGAACATATGGTAAATTCACCTGGACCAGTTTCGCAGGAAGGCGCAAAAAAGCGGCAAGGGGTGGAGTCGGCAGGACGGTCGGCTCTTTTCTCCGTGCAATGGATACATGGGAAGCCAGGGAAATTGGTTCTGACCTGGGTTTGCGGTGAGCGGCGGGAATGGGCTGCGCGTCGAGTTGTCTGAGGAAAACGGGACAGGAACCGGCCAGTTGTTACAAGTATGATACATAAATGCTGAAATTAGGCAACAAGTCCGGCGTAAGATAAAGGAAAGGACAGGGAAACCCAGTCAGAAAATCCGAAAAATAAAAAACGGTAAGGGCACAGGGAGCCCGACCGGAAAATCGGAGGAAAAGGCAGGAATAATCCAGTCGGAAATTCCGGAGGAAAAGGAACAGATGGTTCTGGGGAAACCCAGGAGAAATCCTCAGGCCGACAGCCGGGGAAAGAAGACACGAAAAGGTTTAGAGGGAGAAAAACGTGGGTATGGAGAGAAGCGGAGGAAGTGAGTCCATGAAGTACAACAGGGAAAATGTGCCACAGAGGGCTGGAAAAAGGAAGGCGAGAAACAGGTGGATGCTGCCATATTTTATGCTTGCCTGCCTGTTGCTGACGGCAAATATGACTCTTTTGCTGGAAGTGCAGTCTCAGATAAAGAGTCTGAACGCATCCCTGAACCAGGTGATGAACAGAATGACCTTGGCGGAACAAGAGGGAAGCGGCGTGCTGAGCAAAGCCAACGCAGGGCCCGGTTATCTGGAAGTGAGAGACTGGATCCGGGCCCAGGGAAGCAATCAGGCATCGGCAGCACAGCAGTTTGTTGAACCCGACTATGTGAGCCTATGCGGTTTGGACTATGTGGAAAAGCCCAGGAAGCGGACGGAGAAGGAAGTGCTGGACAAACTGCTGGAGTTGTCCATGGACAACGATGCCATTGGACGGATCTGCGGCGGCGGGTACCCCTACTCTTCCAAAATGCTGGAAGCCTTGGCCAACAACCCGGAGATGGCGCTTTTTGTAGAAATGTTTCCGGAATCTGAGGGCAAGGCCACTGGCGGCCTGACCGCTGCCGAGAAAGCACAGAAGTACCCTCTTTTCCTCCAGTGGGATCCCAGATGGGGTTATGTGTCCTACGGCGACAACAGCAATGTGGGATTGTCAGGCTGCGGCCCCACCTGCCTGTCCATGGCTATGTATTACCTTCTGGGAGATGAGACTCTTACCCCTGACAAAATTGCCGGGTACAGTATGAAAAACGGCTACTATATGACTGGCACGGGCACTGCATGGGCGCTGCTGAAGGATTTCCCGGAAATGTACGGACTGTCGGTGGCGCAGCCCAAAGTATCTGAGAAAGGAATCAAGGATGTACTGGATCAGGGAGGCGTTGTCATATGCTCCATGAAGCCGGGAGATTTTACAGCGGCAGGGCATTTTGTGGTTATCTATGGATATGACAGCGAAGGATTCCTGGTAAATGATCCCAACTGCGTGGCCCGCAGCCGGGAGAGCTGGTCCTATGATGTGATCGGCAAACAGATCAAGCAGATGTGGACTTATCAAAAAGGGAACAGCGGACAAAGCTATATTGCGGAGAATAGCACAGGTCTGAAAAGATAGAAAGCCGTCAAAGCCATATACATAAGAAAGCCGGGAATCTGAAAAGGTTCCCGGCTTTTTCTAAAAAATTTCTTTTTTCTACTTGCTTTCTTCCATTTACATTATAACATGCAAAAAAATAAATCTCAAGACTTGTTATAGGAATCACAGCATGATAAACTGGGAAAACGCAACGGTTCAGACAGGGCGCTGAACTGTTACGAGAATGCACACAAAACGCGAAAAGAATGCGTTTTGGCGCCCGCAAGTCTCGCAAAATTGCACAGAGCGCAATTTTGACTTCGCGAGAGGGGCTGTCTGAACTGTTACAAAAAACATTGCAAAGAAGAACGCGATGCCGCAAAGTGCGAGGAGGGCTATTATGGAAAAATGTGAAAGACAGCAGATGGAGGCAGCCTGTGCGGAACTCTGCCGGTCAGAGACTGCTTTTGAGGAAGCTTATCTGGAAGACACCCTGAGAGCGGCGGAAAAACAGCTTGCCCAGGCCAGGAAATCCATGGAAGAACAGCAGTCTGAGATGATGGAGGCCAAGAGAGAACTTCGGGAGAACACAGAGCACGGCGCCATGAATCTGTACAGCGCAGGAGGATTTGAGGCCCTTGTGGAGTTGAGCCAGAGCATGACTCCTGTGACGGATCTGGCTGCGAGCTGTGATGATCTGGCGAAGAAAATCAGACGCCTGGAAGGATTTCTGAAATCCCCCTATTTTGCCAGGATAGACTTCTGCTTTGAAGGGGATCCGGAGCCGGAAAAGATATACATCGGCAGAACCTCCCTGGCGGAACATTCCTCTGCCATGATTTACGTATATGACTGGCGTTCCCCGGTGGCCAGCGTGTTTTACCGCTTTATGACAGGGGCGGCCTATTACGATGCGCCCGCAGGGAGGATCACCGGCAATCTGGAGCGAAAACGACAGTACGAGATCAAGGATGGCCGTCTGAACTATTTTTTTGACACAGATCTGCACATCAATGACGAGATCCTCCGGCAGATGCTCTCCCAGAACAGAACGCCCAAAATGAAGACGATTGTGGAGACCATTCAGAAGGAACAGGATATTGTGATTCGGAATATGGAGAACGACCTGCTGATGATCCAGGGAGCTGCGGGAAGCGGGAAGACATCCATTGCACTCCACAGAGCCGCCTACCTGATGTACCAGGGACTGCAGTCCAGGCTTTCCGCCGACAATATTATGGTTCTCTCCCCAAACGGAATGTTTGAACAGTATATATCCAATGTCCTGCCGGAACTGGGGGAGGAAAATGTGGTCTCCGGCGTGCTGGAAGATATCCTTCAGTCCTTTTTCAAAGACAGAAGGGTGGAGACTCAGGATGCCTTTCTGGAAAAAGCTGTTTCGGAGGATCCGGAGGCGAATCTTGTGAAAAAAAGCATGCAGTACAAGACTTCGGAAGAGTTTGTGGGGATCCTGGATCGGTTTGCGGCGGATATTCCTCACAGCGGAATTGCCTATCAGGATATCCAATTCGAGGGGAAAGACGTTGCCTCCAAAGAACAGGTGAAAGAGTGGGTGGTCCGGCATGAGGAGATATCCCTGGGAGCCAGACTGGAACAGGCGCAAAAGCGCATACTGGACGGGGCGGCCCAGAATAACGGCGGGAGACTGAGCGGACAGGACAAAGGTATTCTTCTGCAGGAAATACAGGGATTTCTCAATCTGAATCTGGTTCAGCAGTACCGGAGACTGTGGGCGGAGGATATGTATTTTCACTCCCAGGATCCAAAGATGCGCAGACTCAGGGAATACACACTGCATAACTTAAAGGGGGATCCCCTGTGCTTTGACGATGCTGCGGCGGTTCTCTACCTGCATTTGAAGATATATGGCAGCCGCATTTATCAGAACATCCGCCAGGTGATAATTGACGAAGCCCAGGATTATGGACCGCTGCACTATGAGATTTTCCGCATGCTTTTTCCCCAGGCCAAGTTTACCGTTCTGGGCGATGTCAATCAGACCATTGCCAAAGAAGAAGACACAGGCTTTTATGAGCGGGTAGGACGGATTTTGAACAGGAAAAATGCCTCCCTGGTGACGTTGGTGAAGAGTTTCCGCTGTACCAGTGAGATTCTGCAGTTCGGACTGGGGCTTATGGATCAGGGAACGGAAATACAGTGTTTTAACCGCAGGGGAGATAAGGTGGAGGTAAGGGCTTTTGACACCCATGAAGCATACCTTGAGGGAATTGTGCAGGAGGTGGAAGGCTGCAGAGAGAAAGGATTTGGCACCGTCTGTCTGCTGTGCAAGACAGAAAAGAGCTGCAGCCGGCTGTACCAGGAACTGCAGTCCCGGATGGATATACGGCGGGGTAGTGCGGGGGGTATCCTGATTATGCCATCCTACATGGCGAAAGGACTGGAATTTGACGCTGTGATTATCTGCGATGCAGATTCCCGAACCTATTCCCGTCCGGAGGACAGGAAAATCCTCTATGTGGAATGTACCCGGGCTCTCCACAGGTTGAGCGTTTTCTGTGAAGGGGAGATGACAGCTCTGGCGGAAATTTCATAGATATTCAAAGGCACAGGCGACTCTGGGGCTTTTGGAGGAGCTGAATACAGCAGCGGAAAAATCCCTCTCTGAGAGGGAGAGAAAACGCACCTGAAGCAGGCGGGGAGGAATTGGTATGCATTTTGTCAATGCGAAAGGAATATTGTCAGCCCAGAATGGGATGAATGTTTACCGGGGCTGTACCCATGGCTGCATATACTGTGACAGCAGAAGCAGATGCTACGGTTTTACCCACGATTTTGAGGATGTGGAAGTTAAGCAGAATGCACCGGAGCTGTTGGAGAGAGCCCTTCGCTCCAAGCGGAAAAAATGTATGATTGGAACCGGCGCCATGTGCGATCCCTATATGCACTGTGAGGAGACTCTGGAGATCACCCGGAAATGTCTGGAGCTTGTGGAGCGATATGGTTTTGGCGCCGCCATTCAGACTAAGTCTGACAGAGTTCTCAGAGATCTGGGGCTGCTCCGGCGCATCAATGAACAGACAAAATGTGTGGTGCAGATGACCCTGACCACCTATGATGAAAAACTCTGCGCCATCCTGGAACCAAATGTGTGTACCACAGGCAGAAGAGTGGAAGTTCTGCATATCCTGCGGGAAAACGGAATTCCCACCCTGGTTTGGCTGTCCCCCATTTTACCGTTTATCAATGACACAAGAGAAAATATTGAAGGGCTTTTGAAGTGCTGCATTCAGGCGGGAGTTCATGCAGTTCTGTGCTTTGGCATGGGTGTGACCATGCGGGAAGGGAACAGGGAATATTTCTATGAGGCTCTGGACAGATCGTTCCCGGGAATGAGGCGGAGATACCATCAAAAATATGGCTATTCCTACGAGTTGAAAAGTGACAGAAATGAGGAATTGATGAAATTTTTCCATGAGACATGTGAAGCCCATGGAATTCTGCATCATGTGGAAGCATGCTTTCAATATCTACATGAATTTCCGGAACCCTACGAACAGCTGTCATTCTTTTAGAAAGGCCTGGCCCTGCTTTATCTTCTGGAAAGCAAAGGCTACGGGCAAAGGTGAAACAAGGATGGCGCCCTGCTGAATCTGACCTGGAGCGCTATGAAAATCTTTATTTTGGGAGAGTTCATACATATTCGCCGGAGAGATTTGAGGCGTATCTAAATGGGGAGCTGAATAGGGAATTGCATTAACCCGCCGACATTGAGGAAACTCAAAGGGGCGGGTCATTTATTTCTGCAGGGCCTGTGGATTGAGACAAGGGAATTGAATAGGAACGATTTTTTTCCGCATAATGATGTTCAGGAGATTTTCAGGATTTCTCAGGAACATGTAATATAACTTGTCGGATTGCAGAAAGGTTAGGTGGTTGCCATGGGGAAGATTTTTGGGTATGTGAGGGTTTCCAGCGCGGATCAAAATGAGCACAGGCAGATGCTGGCCATGGAGGAAAGGAAGGTGAAAAAGGAGTGCATATACCTGGACAGACAGTCTGGAAAAGATTTTCAGCGTCCTCAGTATCGAAGGATGGTGGAGGAGATCCGGGCAGGGGATCTTTTGTATGTGTCCAGCATAGACCGGCTGGGTCGGAATTATGAGGAGATTCAGGAGCAGTGGAGAATACTCACAAAGGATATCGGTGCGGATATCTGTGTGATTGACATGCCTCTTCTGGACACCAGAAATGGAAAAGATCTTATGGGCACTTTTATCGCAGATCTGGTATTGCAGATACTCTCTTTTGTGGCTCAGAGTGAGAGAGAGAATATCAGGACAATACAAAAACAGGGAATTACGGCGGCAATGGTGCGGGGAGTGAAATTTGGAAGACCGGCGGCGGAAGTGCCGGACAATTTCCGGCTCCTGATAAAGGCATGGGAGAACGGAGAAATTTCTCTCAGGGAAGTTATAAAACGAAGCGGGTTGAGTGAATCTACATTTTACAGAAAACTCAGGGAATTTCGGATGCAGGGAGAGCCGTGCTGACTGTCAAAAGGTGTACTTTTTGACAGTGCTGAAATTAAGATGATTCTATTACATATTTCGGGAAATGTCCATACCTTTTTCTAAATTTTTTGGTTTCCGGGGCATGCCCTGGAAGCCGTAAAAGTGCAGTGCGGACAGAACAAAGTAGTTATTGCAGTTTCTTCAGATTGTTTGGATGAGAGTGTCTCAGAAGAAAACGCGGATACTATGGTATCTGTGGATACCATAGTATCCGCGGGTACCACAGGAAAGGGGAAAGGCCTGCGTTATGTGAAATTTCAGATGGAGTCAGTGGATGAGACAATCCATATCTATTACCGGGTAAATTTAAGGCATATCGGCTGGACGGCTTTTTGCAGTGACGGAGAACTGTGCGGGAACCGATCTGCCCAGAAGGACTGTTTTATAGAAGGAATTCAGCTCTTCTGGTTGGATTCCTGGGAGGAATTGGGAAAGGCTCTGGAGCAAAGTGAAAGAAATCTTTCAAAGTATACTTTTATAAAAGACAGGAATTTCATTAACTTCCCCCAGAAGGCTCTGGCACTACAGACGCGGGATTTTATGGATAAAAATCCTGCCGGAGTACAGGAGATAGAGGGCGGATATGCACTGCCTCTTCGGAAAAGCGAAGTAAAGACCAGCAGCGGAACCTTTCTAGGGGGGGTGATGGATGGAAGCGGGAATTTTGTCGCGGGACTGGAACGGAAACGGGGGCTTGAGGTAAATTATACCTGTCTGAGAGAATATACGTTTGATGAGGAGGAAGCAGAAGATCTGAATGAGACGGTCATCTTTGGAGGTGTATTTATCAGCACATTTGGACACCTTTTTGCCGAGTGCCTTTCCAGACTGTGGTGGGTGATACAGCATCGGGAAATTGACTATAGAGTAGCTGTGCTGACCATTCCAGGACAGAAAAATATCAAAGAAGATTTCTTTGACCTGCTTGGAATTGACAGGAGCAGAATATTATATGTAAACAATATTACAAGATTTTCCAGGATCATTGTGCCGGATCAGACGGTTCGGCTGCACTCGGATTTTAAAAGAGAATATATTTCGATCTTTGATGAGATAATTGCTCATGTGCAGCCGGAAAAAATCTCTAAGATATATTTATCCCGTAGCTCATTCTCAAAAAACGACGGAATCAAAAATTTTTCTGTACGGGAACAGGTGGCGCTGCTGGCAGGGGCAGAGGAAGTGGTCTGCACACAGGGCACTCTTTCTCACCTTGGGCTGTTTTGCAGATCCGGGACAAAGATGACAATTTTCCGGCGGGCAGAAAATGTACTGCTGCCGCAGTATCTGGTGGATCAGGCAAGACAGCTGGAGACATATTATGTTGATGCAACTTTTAACTTTCTTCCCACTCGTCATACGGACAGCGTGTTCCTCTACGGCCCTACGGCTCATTTCCGGGACTACCTGGATCGATACGGGTTGGAGTATGAGCCGGAAGAAATAGAGTTTCATGTGGAAGAATATGCCTACGAATACCTTCTGCACTGGTGCAAGACATATAATCGCCTGAAAAGCTTTAATCAGATTTCAGGGTGGGACATGTTTGACGTTCTGAACAATATGAATCTGAATCGCGTTTTTGGACTGCCGGATATCTCCAGAAAAAAGTATGTCACAAAGTTGAAGGAAAAGGAGAAAAAGTTCCTTCAGGAGAGAGAAAAATGGAAGAAAAAACTGCTGGAATATGAAGCGGAAAGTTCCAAAAGAGGCTAAACAATGGAACCAAAAAAAGAAGAATTGGTATTGTACGGTTGTGGCAGACAGGCGGAAAAATTTATCAGAGCTTATCCGGATACAACAATTGTATACTGTTTGGATGATACTTTACATGGGAGAAAGTTTTATGACTGGCCCATATACAAACCTCTGGACAGAGTGGAGGATCTTCGGACAAAATATACCGTTGTTTTTACGGATAATACATCAGTATACGGCAGGATTTCCCGGGAATTCCAGAGAGCAGGGCTGCGCGAGTTTGAACACTTTATCCCCCATAGTCTGTTCAGAAAAAAGATGGCCCTTACCTGGGGAAACTGTCATGTGGAGTATGTCAAAAACTTTCTGCTGTACAGCGGGGAGTTTGCTTCCTGTTATGGATTCTATCCCAAGAAAAAACTGTGGGATATGAGAGAAGAAGACTTTGACATGGAAATCTTCCGGCACTGTGATCTTCTAATCTGTCAGCATATACGGGAAAGAAATTCCCTCAGCGAGACATTTTCTTCGGCAAATGTGGAGAGCGTGTTGAAAGAGGACTGCCGGATCATAAAATTTCCAAACCTGTTTGGCCTGCCCCAATTTCTGTTCCCTCAGACTGATATGGAGGACATGTATGTCAGGAGCCGGGGGGGTATTAAGTGGTACCGGGACAGGAATGTAGACAGCTATCTTGAGGGGACGGACGCCGTAAATCTGGACGAACTCTGGGAAAGAGTTCAAAATGTCACATACCTGGAAGAGGAGCTCTGGGAGAAATATCTGTTGTTCTGTGAAAAGCTTACAGCGCGTGAGAAGCAGTGTAATATTCACATTATGGACTATGTCATGGCACACCTGGGAGAAGAGAAACTGTTTCTGGATGTTGAGCACCCTTCCAAGGGGCTTTTGGGTGAAATCGGCAACCGAATCCTGGAGTATCTGGGATACAAAAGGTTGGACGGAAGCCTGGTTTTGCCGGATGTTTATGCCCATGAAGTGTTCACTTATCCCTTTATTAAGAAGGCCTTTCACATGAAGTGGAAGGACGGTGACTTAAAGGCGGATAACCAGGGAGAAAAGCTGATTCCGGTATACATGGATGTCAGGGAGTATCTGAGACAGTACTGTATGATCTACAAGGATGAGCACAGGAAATCCGGGAAAAACATTCCAATATATTATTCTCTGCTTGTGGAGGATCCTGGAAACAGGATGGAGTGGCAGGCAGAGTGTACAGGGGGCAGTATAGGCGGCACTACCCGTCAGGGAAGAAAATGTTATGCCCTGAAGGTCAGACTGAAGCAGAAAGGGCTGGGGGTGGAATACCGGGCTTTTCTGTATGGTCATGGGTGGACGAATTATGTGCCTTCCGGACACGTGTGCGGGATGGAAGAGGGCGGCAGCTACATACAGGCAGTGCAGATGCGTCTCACAGGGGAGGAAGCAGTCCGATGCCATATTTATTACCAGGTCCACTGTCAGAGAACCGGATGGTCAGAGCAATACCAGGATGGAGCAAAGGCTGGAAATGCTGAAGGTATCCTGAGAATGGAAGCCATTAAAATTGAGGTCAGGATGGATGTAAAATGAGGATGCAGCTTTATGCCTTTTTGGTGAATCGACACAGTGAAATCCGGGAGCGATACCACAGATATCGCGACTATGGTCTCAGTCCTTTTTCCTGCCGAGACATAAGGAGGGGCGGGAAGGTAGACAGGAGTTTGACAGCAGGCCAGAGCATGACAACTAAGTCAAATCGTGGAGGAAACCGCATTTTGGCCTGGGGATATCTGCTGTGGCTGAATTTGGCATACTGTTTTGGGGGCTTGACAAAACAGTCCGGGAACGAGCAGGATTATGAGAGTTGTTGGCTTTATACTGACAGGAGCGAGTCGAATACAGCCTGGGAAAAACATCTGGATGCGGATGGTTATGTTACACAGCTTGCAGGATTTGATGTGATCTCGTTTGACATTTTTGACACCCTGCTCTTCCGGCCTTTTTCGGATCCCAGGGACCTGTTCCGCTTCTTTGGGACGGAGTTCGGGATTCTGGACCTGGGACGGATCCGTATGGAACAGGAGGTACTGGCCCGACAGGACTGCCATGCCCTGGAAGGGCATGGAGAGGTGGATCTGGAAGGAATCTGGAGGCGGATGGAGCGGGAGACAGGTATCCCGGCAGTCCGGGGCATGGCGGCGGAGATGGATCTGGAGGAACGCTTCTGCCATGCCAATCCATTTATGCGGCAGGTTTTAAACAGACTGCAGGCCATGGGAAAAGAGGTCATCGCCGTCTCCGACATGTACCTGTCCGGGACATTTCTGGCGGATCTTCTGGAGAAAAATGGCTGTGGGGTAAAGCGGGTATATGTCTCCTGTGAATATGGGGCAGGGAAGGCTGACGGGGGTCTGTTTAACGTGGTGAGGAGAGATTTTGGGGAAGGCGTTTCCATTGCCCATGTGGGGGACAATCCACACAGCGACGTGGAAATGGCCCTGAAACAGGGTATTGCCGCTCTGCACTATCCTAATGTTCACACGGCTGCAGCGCCTTACCGGCCCTGGGACATGTCTCCGGTGGTGGGCGGCGCCTACCGGGGCGTGGTGGGACAACACCTCTACTCCGGAACGGGAATGTATTCCATGGAGTATGAATACGGTTTTGTCTATGGGGGCCTGTTCGTGCTGGGGTATTGTCATTTCATCCATGAATACTGTCAACGGCATGGGGTGGAGCGGGTGCTGTTCCTGGCCAGGGACGGGGATATCCTGAAGCAGGCCTATGACAGAATGTACCCCGAAGAGGACACTGCCTATGTGTACTGGTCCAGATCGGCTTCTGTGAGCCTGATGGCGGAGTATGACCGCCACGACTATTTCAGAAGGTACATAACACACAGAGCGGGAACGGGTATTTCTGTCCATGATGCCCTTGTTTCCATGGGACTTGAGGATCTGGAGGCTGGGATGGAAGCGTTCTGTAAAAGGCAGGATGCCCAGGGCAAGTCCCGAACCATACATCCCGGGGACAGGCTTGACAGCAGAAATGGGGAGATCCTAAAAGAATATCTTCTGACGAATTTTGACAGGATCAGGGCTTATTGCAGAGAACAGCAGGCCTGGGCGAAAGCTTATATTTCTGAAAAGCTCGCAGGTGTGTCCCATGCTGCGGCAGTGGACATAGGGTGGGCAGGGAGCGGGGCTCTGGGACTGTCCTGCCTGGCGGCCCGGGCCTTTGGACTGTCCTGCAGGATCACAGGGATTCTGGCCGGGACCAACACCATACATAACGCGGAACCGGACGCTGCAGAGATCTTTCTGCAGGAGGGAAAACTGGTCTCCTATCTTTTCTCTCAGTCCCACAACCGGGATGTGATGAAGAGACATGATCCGAGTAAGAACTATAATATATACTGGGAACTGCTGCTTGCATCTCCTTCCCGACAATTCCTGGGTTTTGGACCCGGCAGAGGGGAGAGCAGCGGTCCATGGGCGAAGTCTCTGCAAGGACAGGGGTGTCTGCAGGAATCAGAGGTTTCCAGGCCAATACTGCGCTTTGGGAAGGCGGATGCGAACCAGGAGGGAATCAGGGAGATCCAGAGAGGAATTCTGGAATGTGCTCCTGGGATTCCAGGCCAAGCATGAAAAGATTCACGCCATAATCGTTTGATCTCTTACATATTTTAATATTGTCTCTGGATGCCTGGATGCTTTCCGCATAATTCCTGTGTTCCAGTACGGAAGATTCCTCTGTATCTATGTCCTCAAGGTCATCAGGCTTGATCACTCGTTTCCCTTCAAACAGAACTGCGTTGAAAAAATCGGCAAACTGTTCGTTGTCATTCCAGTAATTCTTAAGTATTGTATCTGGTTTAAGATCCTGTGTTTTTGCCATAATACAGCCCTTTCTTAAGTATTGCATTCAGTATACTATCAGTAGTTTACAATTTTTGAACCTTTCCAATCCAAGACTGAATATGGCGTTCTAA
>OFGG01000307.1_pt1 | contig 43425 bp, 34 predicted proteins | sample 1521701 | NCBI WGS metagenome assembly OFGG01 (sample SAMEA3504081, study PRJEB24116) | mouse gut metagenome | biome: mouse gut; feature: mouse-associated habitat; material: faeces | place: Denmark | collected 2011
TATGCTCTTTTTCCTAGAGTCAAACAGAAAGAATTAACGTCGTTTACTATAACTATCATTTCATAATCAATGACAAAGAATACATATTCAATACTAATAATAATGGTTTAATCGAACGAACTTCCGAGACTTTTAATGAAGAAGAACAACGTTATTTAATAGAAAACAACTTTTGGGTAGCAGATGATTTAGACGAAGCCGATGAACTGGAAAGAGAAATTAATAGAAATATACAAAGCGGAACAGATAATTTAACTCTTACAATCGAATTGACGAACCAATGTAATTTTAAATGCATTTATTGTTCTCAAGAAAAAAATGAAAAAATGATGACAAAAGAGACAGCAGATGCTATACTACAAAAGGCAAAGGAACTATTGGCAGTTCACAAATTCCCATCTATCCGCATTCATTACTTTGGCGGTGAACCTCTTATGAATATCCCACTTCTGCTCTATTTTGATGAACAGTTCAGGGAAATTTGCGCTGCATACAAAGCTGCATATATACCGACGATCACTACAAACGGTTCCCTTCTCACAGATGGATTACTGGAAAGAATTGGTTTTCACACCATACAGCTAACCTTAGAAGGCATGGAACATACACACAATCGTTTAAGAGCTTCCGACTCTTTTCATTTTCAGGAGGAACTGGACTTAATCGAAAGAATACTCAAAAAATCTCAGTCAAAGATAATCTTTCGTATGAACATCTGCAAACAGAATAAAGATGAAGCGGTCGAATTACATCAAATGATCCTTGGAAAATTTGGTCATGAAAGATTTGAAATCAGTCCAAACATTATGCTTAAATTTCATGAAAACGATCCTGTTGATGCCCTTTCCCCAAAAGAATTTGCAGACACTCTGTTTCAGATCCGGCTCCTGATGGACGAATTAACCGGGAATTTTACCCTCCCCATGCCAAAACCTCTCCCCTGTAACTTTCTTTATGGGAATGCCTATGCCATCAGTCCAGACGGATATTGTGATTTTTGCAGCAGTTACACCCAAAATGGAAAAACAAAGTTTACAGATGTCGATATCACCGCCAAACAGAAACTTACATTCCGCCCGGAATGCCGGAACTGTAAATGCCTGCCTCTCTGTCTAGGCGGCTGTGTGGTACAGTATCAATTAAATAATGAGTACTGTATACCTGAAAAATACCATATGCAGGAAATTATCGCACACTATGTCGCTAAATTACAGTCGGCGTAACACTCAATCAAAGGAGGACTCCAACCATGAAAACCAAGCAACTCAAAAAATACCCCATCCCTGTCCTGATGATGACAATCACGTTCGGTCTGACACTGCTGCTGCCCTATCTGTCCGGCTACCTGATCGACAACGTGCTCGCCTCCTACGACGAGCAGAAGCTGTGGGGCTGGTTTGGTGTCACCTTCCTTGTCGCTGTCGTCAGCATGAGCTTCTCATTCTTTTTCTGTTACTACAACCTCAACAAATATATGCTTATCAACAACCAGAAACTACAGCAAAAAGCGGTGAACGATATCCTGCACATGAATCCGTCCCTCTTTTCCAAGAAAGATAAAGGATATTACTATAATCTCTGCGCCAACAGCAGTATGTGCTACGCTGAAGTGCATGAGGAAATGTACTGCAACTTGATCGGCAATCTGCTGTATATCATTGCACTGCTTGCCGTCATCACCTACACCAACTGGGTCTTTGGCATCTTCTTTCTGGTTTATGGCTTCCTGCTGGGTCTCTTTTCCCTGTATGGCTCTAAACCGTTGTTTGATATGCAGAGCACCGTCCTGATGAAAGAGGATACCTTTCTGTCCGAGAACAGAAACATCATCGAAAACAAACTGGGCATCAACGCACTGCACACAGAGGCATTTTTTCAAAAAGAGTTTAACAAGTGCTGCGACAGTTTCACCAAGTACTTCCTGAAATACAAATTCTGGTACTATATGTGCGTCTATGCCCCCGTTGTGATCAACAAAATCTTTAGCATTGTATACCTTTTTATCGCGGCATTTCTGGTCTTTCGCGGGCAGATTACCGTCGGTATCCTGATGATGGGCTATCAGTATCTGGGATGCTTTGCGGACCCGATCACCCTCGTGTGCAATATCCTGACGCGCTACAAGTCAAACAAAGTCCATGTGGACCGCATTGACCAGCTCTCCGAAGATGCCGCCAAGGAATGCGAGATCGAACAGCACAAGGCTGATCAGGACGCACTCTTTCAGACGGAATCGTTTGACTTTTACAAGGGAGAAGCGCCAGAGGATTTCCTCTATCATATTGGACAGCTCACCCTGAAAAAGAATGGTCTGTATGTGATCAAGGGCGAGAACGGCAGCGGGAAAAGTATGCTGATGAATTTAATGCTCGGAAATATCAGCTCGGAATACTCCAAAGGAAACTTCTCTGTGTCCCAAAAGATCAATGACACCGCTTTTCTCACGTACCCGTTCTTTGCCATTGACGGCAGCTTTGACGACAATCTGTTTGGCATCGCAAGGAATGAAGAACTGCTTGCGCTTCTCAACGTCGATTTTGCGGACAAAGAGATCACAAGCAATCCTGTCAATCTCAGCTACGGACAGCAGCAAAAGCTTGCCCTGATGCGCCTGTTTGGCACAGACGAGCCGACGCTGTTTCTCGATGAACCGCTGTCAAACCTAGACGCCGAGACACAGCACCACCTGATTCAATACATCAAATCGCTCAAAGGCAAAAAGACAATACTTGTGATCATGCACAGCGATGAACTCGATGATTTCGCTGACGGTATCCTGTGGATTCATGACCACCAGATGATACTTGGCGACCGGACGCTTGCCTGAAGCTACAGCCACACAGTTTATTTCCATATTTTTGTCATTTTCAAAAAATATTCATTGTGTTACTATTTCTGTTGAAGAGAAGCGAAAAACGATATTTTCAAGAAAGGGAAACTACAATGAAACAAAAATTATTGACTACTTTACTTTTGTGTACACTGACAATCAGCATAACTGCCTGTGGCAGCACGAAAAAGGCATCTGAGCCTGCAACGCCAAATGAACCGTCTGTCACAGAGAGCAACGCAGCTGAGGAGCCCACTACTGCCGAAGAAAGCACTTGGGTTGAAGAAAGCGCTTCGATCGAAGAAACCACTACTGCCGAGGAAACTTCCGCCGCTGGGGAGGAGGGAGCCCCTTATGCACTTGGGAACAGCGCTGACTTAAAAGACTGGTCTATCAATGTAACCGATGTTAAAATCGTGGATTCCATCGCTGGCAGTCTCGGCTCTTTTTCTCCCAAAGAAGAAGGTAATACATACGTACAGGTGTTTGTCACTGTTAAAAATACTGGGAAAACGGCAGACAGCTTTCTTCCCAGCTTCTGTATCGGTGATGATGTCAACGCAAAAGTCCTTTATTCTGATGGATATGAATTTACTGCGTCAAATCTTCTTGGTTACACAAATGACCTGCATGATTCAACTATCAATCCTTTGTCGTCAAAAACAGGTGAGATTGTCTATGAGATTCCAAGCGAAGTCGTCAATTCTGAGGAGCCATTACTCCTACAGTTTTCATCCGGCAATGATACTGTTGCATTTAATCTGCGTTAACAAACAGGGCTGTCCTTTTTGGGCAGCCCTGTTTGTCGTCTTATTTTATTTGTCAACATTTCACTATGGTTTATATACGGCAAGTACAAATTATCGTATTTTTACCATTTTTGTGACTATTCCCGTAAAGTCACCTTTCCCAGTTATTGTTACCTGAATCTTATTCTTCTGTTCAGTTCCATACACTATGCTATAATCGGTTTCTTGTTTTAACACTTTTTTTGCATATGTCAATGTAAGCCCCTTGGTCTTTGTACCTTTTATTGATGCCTTTGTTATTTTCTGAGGTTGAATTATAAAATCCGCATGAGCCTGAACTCCTTCATAATTTCCTTTCCCTTTTATTAAAACCGATGCTGTTCCCGTATGAAGATTATTTTTATATGTTACAATATAATCTTTGTTCTTTTTGAGCTTTTTATTTCCTGATTTTACTGTAATTACTGGCTTTTGCAATTTTCCGCTATAAGTTTTTGCTGAGATTGGTTTGATTGCTAACGTTATATCTGCTGGTGATATTATAAAGGGTTTTACTACTTTCCCCTTATATCCTCCTTTTCCTGTAACAATTACAAAAGCAGTTCCTGCATTGACATTATTTTGATATTGCACCTTGTAATGTTTATTTTTGGTCAGCCTTACATTATCAATCATAACAATCGGTTCATTATCTTTAACCGCCTTGCCTGTATAATCGGTCTTTTCATATGTTAATGTGACATTTTCTGAACAAATAATTTTATTCGCACTATTCTCATACACAGCAATTTTCACTGTAGTAGAACCTGTATAATTATTTATTCCATTAATTGTTATCTTGGCTGCATTTGTTTTATGCTCAGTCAGACTATCACTATAATGCAATATATAATCTGTTCCTTCTACTAAAAGTTTTGTTCCATCATAAATGTATACAGATGGTTTTGATGTTTCTCCTACTGTCATAGTATTTGCAGTTATCTTGAGTTTTTTTATAGTTTTAGGGGTAATTTCAAAATTTGCAGACAGTTCTCCTTTGTATATTCCATTTCCTCTAATAATTATATTTGCATTTTTACCAGCATTTATATTATTACTATACAATACACGGTAATCTGTTCCTTCTGTAATCGTTTTCTTTTTTCCATTCTCTGTGATAGTAACTTTTACTATGGGCTCATATGGATTTCCATCATAATTTTTTCTTTTGATAGCCGAAATTATTCCATTAACTGTATTTAAATCAATTCGCTCTTGTTCTGTATAAGGTGAATCATCAACATCCTCCGAATCGTCATGCTCATCTGTCCACTTCGCGTATAAAACCATATCTGTCATCACAATATCCGTATAAAAATCCCATGCATTTATACAATCCGCCTCTTTATACCAACCATCAAAACGAGTTCCTTCTGCCGTTGGTGCTTCAGGAGGAGTCAGCTTTTCTCCCTGATTTACGGTTGCTAATAAATTTTGCCCGCGTCCTTGCAAATCATAAGTTACTGTACAGGTAATTACAAAATCCCGATTCTTATATAAAACAATACTGTCTGTCAAGCCAACTGGAAGTTCTGTGCAAATAGTACCATCTTCCATACACCATTTGTCTGTACTTTCGGAAATTGGCAGCAAGATACCTTTTGTACAATTTTTTGGTGTGTGAATACAGGAGAGATTAACACAGTCTCCAAACATATTTTCTACATTTTCCAATTTATCTAATGAAAAACTGCTCAACTCTAAACTGGTAAGATTTTGACAGCCCGCAAACATATATGACATATCTGTTACATTCTGCGTTTGAAAGTTTGTTATATTTAATTCCTTTGCACTGCTGCAATTGTGAAACATAAATCGCATATTTGTTACATTCTGTGTATCAAAATGGCTCAAATCCAACTGTGTCAAACGATTGCATCCATTAAACATATACATCATGTCAGTTACGTTTTCTGTATTAAAATTATCTAAATTTAATGATGTGATATTGCTGCAATCTTGAAACATACTGCACATATTCGTTACATTTTTTGTATCAAAAGTACTGATATCTAAACTTTCCAAGCTATTACAGCCAGAAAACATAAACATCATATTGCTCACATTGCCGGTTTGAAATCCACTTATATTCAAAGATTTTAATGCTTTACAATCACCAAACATACTGTACATTGTTACTGCACTGGCAGTATTCCAACGACTTAAATCAAGTTCTTTTAGATTTGAGCAATTATAAAACACTAGCGACATATCCGTTACATTGCTCGTATCGAGATTGTTCAAATCAAGTTTCTCCAAACTGCTACAACCCTCAAACAGAGAACACATAGTCGTTATTTTACTTGTATCCCAATGGCTTATATCTACACTGGTCAGGTTTGTACAATGCCAAAACAAAGTTGATGCATCTGTCATATCTTTCACATCAATTTCCGCTGTAATAATCTTCTCACAATACGGTTCCCATGGCGCAAAATGTTTTGGTTCCATGCAATTACCAGTCCCTGTTACTGTCAGCTTTCCTTCATGGTCAATTACCCAAGAGATGTTTCCATAGGCTTCATTAACTGTTCCACTTGCAATATCTGGAATCCCTTCCACGGTTATTATTATTGTAGCCTGTAGCGAATCATAATAGATAATCAGCTCTTTTGTTCCAGCTGTAGACATATCAATTTCATCTTTATTGGTCGCATATTCTGTTATAAGTGCTACATTTCCATAACTGTCATAGAAACGTACAATAATATCATCTATGTTTAACTCCTCTCCGCACTGATAAATCGTTTTTTGTTTAGCTGCTTTCAAATGTGCATCTACTTCAGGAGGTCTGTTATTTTTTGAAATCAAAATGCTATACTCTAAATTCTGCGGCAACTCCGTGATTTCTGTTCCGTCAGGCTGTGTCCAAACACCAGAAGCCACTGGCAGATGAACTGGCTGTTTTACATTATATGGAGTATATAACTGTGTTAAACTGTCACACAGCAAAAATATATCTTCATAATCTGTTACTTTTTCGGCATTAATACCACTTAAATCCAAACTTATCAGACTGCTGCACCACGCAAACATAGCTCGAACATTTTCTATCTTATCCGTATAAAAATGACTCAAATCCAACACTTCTAATCGCGTGCACCCGTCGAACATTTCCTCCATATTCAATACATTTGCTGTATTAAAATTTTGAATATTCAACTCGGTTAATTGTTCACAAGATGCAAACATACCTGACATATCTGTCACTTCACTGGTATTAAAATTATTTAGATTCAGACTTGTCAGACTTTTACAGTGACTAAACATATAGTTCATACTTTTGACATTTGCTGTATTAAAATTACTCAAATCTATGCTTTTCAATTTGCTGCATCCTGAAAACATTTGATCCATATATAAAACATTATTCGTTTTAAAGTTACTGACATCAATATGTTCCAAGCTACTACACCCATTAAACAATGCCCCTATCTGGGTAACACTGCTTGTGTCAAAACTACTTAAATCCAGCGTTTGCAAGCTGCTGCACCCTGCAAACATAGCATACATCATCACAATTTTGCTTGTATCAAACCGACTCAAATCTATCTCTGTCAGATTGCTACAGTCCTCAAACATATATGAAGCCTGTGTCATTCCAGTTACTCTAATTTCCGCCGACAAAATATCATCACGATAATCATACCAAGGTGCGCTATGCCATCCATGCAGATTTGTATAGTTTCCTGTTCCCTTGACTGTTAACTTTCCATTCTTGTCAATTGACCATATGATATACCCATAACTCTCATCTACAACACCATTTGCAATATCGTCCTCAGAAGCCAAATCCATCATTGTCTCACTTTCCAACTCCTCCTCCAAATCCATTGTATTAGACTCTCCCTGCATCAGAGAGGTGTCCATTGTATCGGATTCTTCCTGCATTAGAGAGGTGTCCATTGTATCGGATTCTTCCTGCATTAGAGAGGTGTCTGATACTGATATCAATTCTTCTTGTATTTCAGTCTGCAACAATTGCTTCTGTTCCTCAGTCTCTGTTTCTATGTCTATCTCTTCTTCTGAAATCATTTCATTTTCTACTGCCAAATCATTTTCAGAATATTCCAGATCCTGCATATACCCTGTTTCTGAGATATTTTGTTCCTCTTGTTCTTGTGTAGCCATATCCTCCGCTTTAGACTCTGAAATAGCACTTCCTATTTCATTGAGTGCCGCAAATGCAGTACTCTCCAATGATGTCAACAGTAAAACAATTGACAACAAACTACTTAAAATTCGTTTCTTCATGTATCTTCCCCCTTCAAATTCAAGATAGATTGATTTGCCGCTTTTTGGTAATGATAATAATGTCGTTTTGCACCTATATAAGTGCAATTATAGCATTCAATAATGGTAGCGTCAATATAAAACAAATAGCTAGCGCAGAATCTTTCGCAAAACCTTTCAAATATTTAGGAGTCAAAAATGAATGCATCTTACGAAAAAGCTTTTGGAAATAACATTCGAAAATTAAGAAATGGCAAAGGTCTGACCCAAGAACAGCTCTCTGCCAAGCTACAAGTAAATGGATGTGATATTACCCGAAGCGCCTTGGCAAAGATTGAAGCAGGGCAACGCCACCTTTATCCTGATGAAATTAAATTACTTAAAGAAATATTAGATACTACTTATGATGAACTTTTTATATAAAGCAAGCCTAGTATGCTTCCAGCCGAGACTGTAAAAAATCTTGTGTCTATGAGCAAAAAAATTTTCTTGATAGGAATTAGATATGTAGAAAAATGTTGTCGCATAGGAATGTTTTTATGTTGTCGAATTTCTTTTCTAATTATAGTATTGCCAGTAAGTATGCTTTTATACATCTTTTTTTGATTTTTTTGCACACTAATCAAGACATTAGCAGTAAGAAAGATTTTTGTGGATTCTGCCCACACCCTGTCTCCTGAATAAGACTGGGCTTTTCTGGAAATACTGCTAATGTCATATGGACAGAACAGTTTATGCTATATGGCAGACTGTTCTGGTTTTTGCGTTTACAGATACTGGGTGAGGCGTTCCCCATAAAGTACAGTCAGCTGGTTCAATACCCTGTCCCAGTTTCTGTAACGCTGTGTCCATTTTTTCACTACATTTCCACTTGCAAGATAAAGTATCTTTTCTAGTGCGCTGTCACTTGGAAATACACTCTTTGTCTTTGTTACCTTTCGGTACTGGCGGTTTAACCCTTCTATGATATTCGTGGTATACATGATGCGCCGGATGTCATCGGAAAACTGGAAGAAGGAACTGACATCTTCCCAGTTATTCTCCCAATTGCTAACCGCATAGGGATATTTCTTTCCCCATTTTTCCCGGATCTTCTCAAGCTCTGACAAGGCAGCCGTCTCACTGGGGGCATTGTATACAGATTTGAAATCAGAGGAAAACTGCTTCAGGTCACTGTAATTTACATATTTGAAGGAATTGCGCATCATATGGATGACACATCTTTGGATCTGTGCATCTGGATAGACTGCGCTGATCGCTTCCTTAAATCCTGCAAGTCCGTCCACGCAGAAAAACAGTACCTCCTGCACGCCGCGGTTTTTCAGGTCATTTAACATTCCCATCCAGAATTTGCTGGATTCATTGGCGCCTACAGTGATGCTCAGGATATCTTTATAACCCTCCGCAGTGATGCCAAGTACAATGTAGGCAGCGCGGCTTAGGATTCGGCCATCTTCCCTTACTTTGTAATGAATACAGTCCATAAACACAAACGGATAGACCGGATTTAACGGGCGCGACTGCCATTCCCTGACCTCTGGAAGAATCCTGTCCGTGATCTTGCTGACCATTTCAGCGGACAGTTCCATGCCGTAAAGCTCTTGGATCTGGTCATGGATGTCCCTTGTGCTCATGCCCCTTGCGTAAAGAGAGATTACTTTTTCCTCAATGCCGGATATATCCTTCTTGTATTTAGGGATAAGCTTTGGCTCAAATTCCCCCTCACGGTCTCTTGGGACATCAATCTGAAATTCACCATACTGGCTCTTGAGTGTTTTGGTAGAATGACCATTACGCTTGTTGGATGTCCTGACATCACCCTTGTGATTTTTTGGATAACCAAGTGATGCGTCCAGTTCTGCTTCCATAAGTTCCTGAAGTATGTCTTTGAAACTGTCCCTGAGCAGGGTGTAGACATCGGCTACGCTGTTAAGGTTGTTATCTGCAATAATCTGTCGAATTTGTTCCTTGGCTACTGACATAAAAATACTCCTTTTCGATAAGAATTGTCATATACTAATTCTTACCAAAAAAGAGGTATTTTTTTCCAAAGACATAAAATTTTTTACACTACCTTCCAGCCTGCTCTTTGTCACGGATTTCCTCATCTGGTGTGGGTATTCTTGTTGATGTGGTCGCGCTCGTCAAGCTTCTCCTACAAGCACGCTGAGATATCCTCCATGCATGTATTGTACTATTATACCAGTAAATTCAGACTTGTTATAGAAAGTTAATCTTTCCCTACTCCCACACTGGGTGTCCATCAGCTTTTGCTGACATTTTTTCTTCGAACGCCCACGTGCATAAAATAAAGAAGCTGCCGATAGACAGCCCCTTTATTTAATCATGAAATCTTAACTCGGCTCAAAATCTGTGATAAACTGTCTGTATCTGGGTTGAATGCAGCATAATTTTGTTTGAATATATCAGCCGCACTCAGCATTCTGCCTTTTAGATTCTCTGGCACTTTATGCTGTTCCATTGCTTTTGAATTGTCGGTTTCACTCACGCTAGCTCCTGACCCTGATTTTATACTGGCAATCTTTTTCACCGCTTCAGTGACAATCGCGTAGGCCTGTTCATTTGCCTTCTCCATCGCCACAAAATCATCTACCTCTCTTTTGTATGCTTCATCTAATGCCTTTAGTTCCTCCTCTTTTGTGAGCCGATGTATTCCAAATTCGTCTTCCACGTAGATTTCCCGCGTACCATTTTCATACCCTTTCACAATCTCGTCATACATTGATGCATATGCGCTAATATAACCATTTGCCCTGTCTGCGACACTCAGCGCCTTCGTTCCATTCTCCGAAGCAGCTTCGTTGAGCTCTACTGCCTTCATGGAAAGGTCATACCCATAGTTCATGACTCTGACCTTTTTTGACAATTCTATTTTCCGCACTACCATATCATAGGTTTCTTGTCCGTTTTGCTGTAAACTGCTACGAATGTGTTCATATCCTTCTTGGGAAATGGATACCTTGACGGGGTTTTCTGTGACGCGGTTGTTATTCAATTGTGCAGGTTCTTTTTGGTTCATGATGCTGTTTTGGGGCATCATCAACATTGGATTGTTCATCTGACTGGTAACTCTCATTTGTTTAACCTCCTTGTTAATTAAAAAAATTCCTTTTTTTCTATGCTTTGGACTTCGTGTATATTGATAATCAATCCTCATTAGAATTTTTTTCAAACATCTCGTCCTGAGCTTCTTGGTTGTGTGCTTCCTCTTTCTCCTGCTCTTCTTTGTCGCGGATTTCCTCGTCTGGTGTGGTATCCTCGTCGATCTGGCCGCGCTCGTCAAGCTTCTCCTGCAGACGTTCTGAGATATCTTCCATGCGGTTTAAAACGCTGCTCTGCCCGCGCAGTCTCATAATATCGTCCTCGTCAAAGAGGGCTTGTAATTCTTTCTTCTGGTGCGCTGCCATGGAAAAATGATTATCTCCAAGGTGCGCTATGCGCAAATCCCTCGCTGTAATCCGCTCCTGCAACGCAAACTCCCGCTCCTCTGTCAAATCATGAAGCTGGTTCTTGTATTTTAATCCTAAGAAGTAATCTTTCATCGCCTCCAGTTTCTTCTGCTTGATTTCGTCGCCTGCATCCTTTGCAACTTCTATCCTTTTTTCAAACAAGTCTTTCATTATTTTATTGTTTACAAGGTTTGCGACAAAGTCCGACATCGCCGCAATTTTTTCTTTGATATTAAAATTTTCCGCCTTATCCGCGCGATGGATATTTTTCCGTTCCGTTTCAATTCCCTTGACAGAGTGGTCATTGGCAGCAATCCGGTATGTACTTGACGCGTCCATCATATTCATCGTGTACAGCATTCCCATCTCTCTCTTTACCGCACCTGCGCCAAGCTGCCCTTCCATCAGACTTCCTTCTGGCTGCTCACCGCTGTTTTCCTTCTCCTCCGACTGCTCCTCGTCCTCTGACATTTGCTCGTCATCTTTGTCCTGCTCCTCAAAGCTTTCGATCATCATAATCAGCTCCGAATTTTTCCGGCTGATCTCCTCCTGCTGCATGGAAGCCGTCACCATGTCTTTCTGCGCATCTCTCTGCATTTTGCTGATCTCAGACTTTTGCAGCTCTTCGAGTTTCATCATCTGTGTCAGCGCTGCCGCCCGTTCGCCAGCCATCTCCTTTGTCTCTCTATGGTTATAGTCATGCAGAATATCCGCGGTTTTGTCTCCCCACATTTTGACCTGCGCCCAGAGCTCCTCATATAATTCTTCGTCCGTCAGTTCCACGGACTCCTTACCTTCCTCGGTTTTCTCCTTTTGGGTATTCATATACTGGTCGAGCCGCTCCATCGCCTTCACCTGTCTGGCGAGCGACATCGCCTCACCGGAGAGCGTAACTCTCACGGACTCGGACGCCCGCGCCTTTTCCTGCGATTCGATCATACGGCGGCGCGCATGCAAAGATGTGTCTTTGTCTGATTTGCCCATTTTGCCAGCAAAACGTCTGTTTAATTGATGACATTGATTTGCTTGATTGAGTTGTAGCCTCATCTTTCAACCTCCTTGTTGTAATGAATGTAAATCCTTTTACATATGCCTTTATCTTTGTGTATTCTAATATTATATCGGACAAAATCGGGTTTGTTATAATATTTTTTGTTTATAATCTATGTGTTTCCAACTGGGCATGAGAGCGATTTTCTCCGTTAGCATTTACTGACACTTCTCATTCGAATGTTTGTTTGTCAAAAATAAAGAAGCTGCCGATAGACAGCCTCTTTATTTGATTATGAAATCTTAACTCGGCTTAAAACCTGTGATAAACTGTCTGTATCCGGGTTGAATGCAGCATAATTTTGTTTGAATATATCAGCCGCACTCAGCATTTTGCCATTTAGATTCTCTGGTACTTTATGCTGTTCCATTGCTTTTGAATCGTTCGCCTCACTCACGGCAACGCCTGACCTCGCACTAACGCTGGCAATTTTTATCATCTCCTGACTGACAATCGCGTAGGCTTGCTCATTTGCCTTCTCCATCGTTACAAAATCATCTACTTCTCTTTTGTATGCTTCTTCTAATGCCTTCAGCTCCTCCTCTTTTGTGAGCCGGTGCATTCCAAATTCATCTTCCACGTAAATTTCCCGCGTACCATTTTCATACCCTTTCACAATCTCGTCATACATTGATGCATATGCGCTAATATAACCATTTGCCCTGTCCGTGACGCTCAGCGTTTTCGCTCCATTCTCTGAAGCAGCATCGTTGAACTCTACTGCCTTCATGGAAAGATCATAGCCATAGCTCATGACTCTGGTCTTTTTTAACATTTCTCTCCGCTGCATCATACTCTCATAGGTTTCCTCTTTGTTTTGCTGTAAACTGCTACTGCGTTCCAATCCTTCGTTAGAAATGGATACCTTGACAGGGCTTTCTGTGATGCGGTTCATTTTGGGTTGCATCATATTTTTCTGATTCTTGTTTTGATTTTGTGAAATAAGTGGAGATTGTAAATTAATTGTACTTGATATGTTCATAATGTCACCTCAATTTCCATATTTATATAACTTTAAATCTGAATAAGGTCTGGTAAATGACAAAGAATTTGACCCCTGAGCAAAATCATAAAAATAATTAAATTGCTCAATGTCTATCAACCTGCCTGTCGCCGGGTCAATTATCACTGTCACAGCCTTAAACTCTTTCCACAGGTTATTTTCTGCATATGCGCCAGTACATCTACAATGAACATTATAAAATTCATTTTGTGAGTAAAATGTTAACTCTAATGCTGCCTTACTACCTACGTTCATAGCTGGTCTTGTTGAGTTTCTATAATATATAACAGAAGGTGCTGGTACATCGTCCAACAGGTATACATATACATCACTCCTGTCCGTTATGGATATATTATAGGACTGGGAGCCGCCTGAATTGCTGGAACTGTTAGAATATGAATAATTTATATTAATGGGATTTCCATTCACATAATATACTGAACCCGCGCTGTTCGTCTGGAATACGATTCCTGCTTCACTACAAATACCAATTAAATTTGCAGAACTGTCAGCAGCCAATGTATATACAGTTCTAAAATTGATGTTATATGTAGATGTAACAGAATATTTGTCATCCTGACTCAACACTGCAAAATAATATGTACCCGGCATAATCAACATATTGCCGCTTCCATCAGCCACTTTAAATATTCCGGCATTGTCTCCTGACTTTCCAGCTAAAAGCATCGAATATCCATTTGTTGATGTTATAGAATAATTCATAATGTAAGCCCGCTCTACAGACAGCTTATAATAATCAACATCAAAAGGACTATCAATTATGCCCATGTAACTTGAATCCAGTGCAACACTTGTTGCTGTTGCTGAGGTATCATTTACTTCATAATTTGCATCCAATGAACTCTGGAAGAAAGCAAATGCAAACTGTCCTGTCCCTTCATAGCCAGTTACTGTAAAATAATAAATCCCCGGTTCCAGCACATTTGCATAATATTCAGTTACGCCAGCCCCGCCTGCTGCACTTCCATTAATTGCATTCAAAGTAGATGTTTCTGTATCTAATGAAAACATTATCAAATCAGCATCTAACGTCTCTACCATCTGCAATAAAATAGTTATTTTGCTTTTTTCTTTTATTTCGAAAGCATACCACCGAAATTCTTTCTCTGTTTCTATCGCTCCTTGATTAACCACATCATTTTGAGCAAGATATGCATGATTGGGGTCTGTATTTGGGACAGTATCACGCTGGCTATATGGCACACCCTCCTCAGATACCGTAAACTGTTCATCTGCATATTCTCTGTCTGTGGCATTCAGTCTTGTCTCAGGAACCTCCTCCACTGCAACTTCCTCTTCTGAAATTTCCAAAAACTCCATTTGTCCATTGTCACCAGATATTACAGGTTCGGATATCGCTTCCGGTGTCGCAGCATTGACGCTCATATCACCCAGACAGGTAAAGGCTACTGCTCATGCCACAATTGTTGATAAAATTTTTCTCTTCATATGTTTCACCTTTCTTTTGTTCTTTCTTTTGTGAACTTTCTTTACTTTGGTTTGCAAGTTACTCTGTTTTACTGTATCTATGTTTTCATATCCATCACCGCCTTTACTAATTTTGTAGTTGAATTGTGTGTATTTAAAGGGACTAATGTCCCTTTAAAGCTTGATTAATACATTGCTGTCCCTGTAACTTTTATCGAAAAATTATTATTGTTTTCAACAAAAGCAGAATATGTCCCACTCTCAGAAATCTTAAATTCATGAATTAATCGCCCTGTCCCCGTCATTGAGGTCATGTCGCCCGTTTCTTTATTTTTTATTCCTATCCTATATGTAACCGAATCATCATCACATTCCGGCAGAATACTTATGACATCTCCGGCAGACATGCTTTGATATTGATACAGATATCTTGTATTAGCATTAATTATCTTATCCAAATTTACTGTTGAAGAATACGGCAACACCTCCTGACTGCCGTCAATCTCTTCCACACTCCCATCATCAAATCTGTGTTCTTCCACCGACGGGTCCGAGAAATCCTGCGGCTCCGCAATCGTATCAACCTCCTCCGCCCGTATCCAGTCCTCCTGTAACTTCGCCGCCTTGGCAGACACTGCTGTTGCTGGAATCAGTGTAAGCACTGCAAGAGCTGCACAGCTAATCCCTGCAACGAATTTCTTTGGTTTTCTTAGTTCTTTTGTTTTTGCCATCTTATGAATCCTCCTTACTGTTTGACTTTTATTTTTGATCAACGCTGTTGTACAGGCATTGACAGTTTCCGGTTCTGTGAGTTTTACGAGAAATGCCGCATACTCCTTTTTGGTATAATATTCATTTTTGACTGCGATGCTCAAATCACACACCATCTCCTGCAAGCAGTCCAGCTCTCCCTGCTGTAGATAAATCACTGGATTAAACCAGTGCACCCACGAGGTTGCGAGCGCAAACAGCCGCCAGAAAAGATCTCTGTGCTGAATATGGGTCAGCTCATGCTCATAAATCATTCGAAGTTCTGCGTCCGTATATGCTGCGAACGGAAGGATTACCTGCTGTCTGAAAAATCCCGCTGTGATGGGGGACGAGAGCCGGTCATTCTGGCAAAGCACTACTGCACCGAGCCCAGCCTGCCTCCTGTACTCCTCAAAAACAGCAAGATAGCGCGGCTGCTCTACAGGCACATTCCCCCTCATCAGTACTGACAGTCTGTGCTGCCTGACAGCAAAGCGCACAATAGAGAGCACAAATCCTGCCAGCCAGAGACTTCCCAGCAGATAAAAGGCGACTGTCATTGAGGGCACTGTCGAGCACACAAACTCCCCCTTATAGGCAATCACCCTATTTTCAAATGAAATTCTCTTGAGGCAAATCCACGCAAACGACACTGGCACCCAGTACAGCACCAGCACCAGTTTTTGCAGTGTCAGCAGCAGCACTGGATTTGCCGGCTTCCATAGGCGTTCTGACAGCTTTACCAGTCCATATGAAATGCCGCCCGCTGCGGAGAGGAAAGCGGCACAGGAGAGCCACAGCCTAATCCATACCATCTAGCAATCCCTTGATCTCTTCCTTTTCCTGCGCTGATAAATGCTTCGTCTCCGCAAACGAAGCAATCAGATTTCCAAGTTTCCCATCTCCCCAATTCTCGACACACTTTGCGATCTCGCGCCTGCCGTACTGTTCCTCTGTCACCAGCGGATAATACTCAAAAGACCTGCCGCGGCGCTTCATTTCCAGATACCCCTTCTTGACAGCGCGGCTGAGAAAAGTGGAGACAGTCTGAATCTTCCAGTCCTTTTTGTATTGGAGATTGATTCGGGAGATAATCTCCTGTATGGACATCACAGTATCGCTCTGCCAGATCACTTTCATGACCAGCACTTCACAATCAGTCAACTCCTCCTGCGTTATAAACGGTGTATTTTGTTCCATATGCATCCTCCTGCCTTCTCTTAGAATATAATTATGTTTGTAGTTACCTATGAATATAGTTATTTTACCATAGGTGTATTTTCATTGCAATCTTTTTTGGTGTGTATAAAAAAGCACTAAAAAAGCACCCCTACCCCTCTAAAGTAAGAATGCCTTTGGCAACTGCTGCCAGTAACTTTTTTCAAAGATTTGTCATAAGCAGGTATCCAAAATAGACTGCGTACCCTGCCAAAAATATCACCCCGTCACGTCTCGACAGCGTATCATCATCTTTTGACAGAAAATACAAAAGCACCACTGCCGCAATCCCGATGATGCCGTCAATGACAAACGATAACGAAAACGGCACCGGCGCAATCAGCGATACCGTCCCCAGCACAAATAAAATGTTGAAAATATTGCTTCCCAGAATATTTCCGACTGCGATATCCGCATTTCCCTTCCTCGCCGCCATCACAGAAGTCATAAGCTCCGGCAGCGAAGTCCCAAAGGCAATAATCGTCAGTCCAATCAGGCGGTCGTCAATGTGCAGCAGCTCTGATGCAATGACCGTCGCATGGTCCACGGCAAGATCACTTCCAAAAATAATGGCCGCAATGCCGCCCGCAATATACAGAATCAGTAGAAAGATATTCCTCTGCTTCTTGGACTCCTCTGGACTGCCTTGGCTCATTTCACTCTTTGCCGCACGAAAAAGATGCACCAGAAAGGCAATCATCAGAAGCCAGAATACCACGCCAAAAAAAACATTCAGTTCGCCAAAAACAACACCAAACAGAACAAGCGCAAACGTTATGGCCAAATTAAACGGAATATCAAACTTGATGCTGGATTTTCCGATATGCAGCGGTACGATACACGCGGAAATGCCAAGTATAATCAAAATATTCAGCAGATTACTGCCAAGAATATTGCCGATTGCGATGCCCGTCGTCCCCGCAAATGCCGCCGAGATGCTGATTGCCGCCTCTGGCGCACTCGTCCCGAATGCCACAATGGTCAGCCCGATGACAATCTGCGGTATATGGAACTTCTCCGCGATGCCCGACGCGCCGTCCACAAAGAAATCTGCCCCCTTTATTAAAATAAAGAAGCCAGCCACCATCAATAAAACACTTTTTAATGCAAACATAATTTTCCTCCAAAATGCCCGCGGCGTTCACCGCGGACATTTTTACCATGTAGATTATCTGAATCTCACAGCAGTACCGTATGCCATCACCTCTGCGGCACCCTGCATGACTGCCGCGGACGCATAGCGGATATTCACAATTGCGTCGGCGCCAAGCTTTTCAGCCTCCTGTGTCATGCGCTTCGTAGCGAGCGCACGCGCCTCATTCATCATCTCTGTGTAGGCTGTCAGCTCACCGCCCACCAGTGTCTTAAAGCTCTGCGTGATGTCCTTTCCGACATTTTTTGACTGAATGGTACTCCCTTTCACCATGCCAAGCATTTCGAGCTCTTTTCCAGAAATGTAATCAGTATTGACTAAGATCATCTTCTTCTCCTCCTTGAATCTCTTTTATTCTGTTTATCAACACACCGAGCATCACCGCCGCCAGAACCAGCGGCACCACTATCATGAAAATCTTGAGAGCAGCCGGGATGCCGGGTACTGCCATAAAAAATATTATTACTCCAATATAGTATACAATCATAATGGAAGCAATCACAATTGGCGCAACCATTTTCTTCCAATGCTTCATCTATCTCACGCCCCTTCTCTTTTTGCTGTGCACCTGCGATACCAGCACTGTTTTTGTGTGCCTTTGTTGTCCACAGCCTGTTTCAAATGTCAATTTCCAGCGGCTTGTCGATCTCATCGGAAACGTATTTCCCGTTTTTCTTCCGCTGCCGGACGCACTCTGTCAGCAAGTACTCAATCTGTCCATTGACAGAGCGGAAATCATCGTCCGCCCATGCGGCAATTGCCTCATACAGCTTTGCCGACAGCCTGAGCGGCACTTGTTTTTTTCCAGAATCACCCATACCATCATTCCTTTTTTGTATTAGAACACAAGTTCTATACTGGTCTTATGTGTTTAATATAAGCTGCCTGAATTTACAATCGGCTGTGCATCGCGGTTTCCGCAGAGAACGACTAACAAGTTTGACACCATCGCGGCCTTGCGCTCCTCGTCCAGCTCAACGGTATGATTTTCGCTCAGGCGCTCTAATGCCATCTCGACCATGCCGACCGCGCCGTCCACAATCATTTTCCGCGCATCAATAATTGCAGATGCCTGCTGGCGCTGGAGCATGACTGCTGCGATTTCCGGCGCGTAGGCAAGATATGTAATGCGCGCCTCAACAATCTCAATGCCTGCCTCCTCGACACGTTTCTGAATCTCCCCGCGGATTCTGCCCGCGACAATCTCGCTTGAACCGCGCAGGCTTCCTTCGTCCGATACGCCGTCCCCGGTCGTGTCCACATTGGGCGCCACATCATAGGGATAGATGCGCACGATATCGCGGAGTGCGCTGTCACACTGCAAGGATAGAAATTCCTTGTAATTGTCCACGTTGAACACTGCCTTTGCCGTGTCCACCACCTTCCATGTGACGGCAATGCCAATCTCAATCGGGTTGCCGAGACAGTCATTAATCTTCTGCTTATTATTGTTGAGCGTCATGATTTTCAGTGATATCTTGTTGCTGCCAGCCTCAATCGCTGTGCCTGCCGTCTTGTTTGCAATCGCCATCAGTGCAGCGGAATCATTGACATCGCCGCTCTGGTTCAGCTTGGTTCGCGCCGCCGGATTCACACTGGTACAAAAAGGATTTACAAAATAGAAACCGTCCTCCTTTAAAGTGCCCACGTATTTGCCAAACAAGGTAAGCACCAGCGCCTCCTGCGGCTTTAGGACTTTCAGCCCTGCAATCAGTATCGTCGCCGCACCAGCCACGAAAATACCGCCAATGATAAATTCAATGTATGCATTCCGCATTCCAAATAAAATCCCTGCCACCGAAACTGCATACAATACCATGATGCAAAACAGCGCTGCCATTCCGTTCTTTTTCTTTGATAAAACTTTCTCTTCCATCGCATTTCCTCCTCTATCTGTAAATGTTGCAGGTAAGTTAATTTAATTTTTATTACTTTTGATATCATCATGATATCACTTAGAAATTACTTTGTCAATAGCCCTTTACATTTTTATGAAAACAGGTGCGTCCGTGTGCATAAAAAAATATTCTGAACCCAGAATACTTTTTTATTCGGTATTTATTTTGCATACGCCGCCAGCGCGCTAAATATTTTTTCCATATCAAAGGGCTTGGTCAGGTGGTCATTCATGCCCGCCTCCCTCGTCTGGCGGATATCCTCCTCGAAATCATTTGCGGTCAGCGCCAGTATTGGTATCGTCTGCGCATCGCCATGGTTCATTGCGCGGATTCTTTTCGCCGCCTCCACGCCGCCCATGACAGGCATATGCATATCCATCAAAATCACGTCAAAAGTTCCCGGCGGACTGTCCGAAAACAGCTCGACCGCAATCTGCCCGTTCTCGGCACTGGTCACGACCAGACCGCGCTCTTTTAATACCTCCGTCACGATTTCCAGATTCAGCTCATTGTCCTCGACCACCAGAGCTTTCATGCCAACCAAGGGGTCTGTCATCTTCCCCGCAGTATCTCTTTCTCTTTCCATATCAGCGCCTCATTCCATCTTTTTTGTAATGAAGAAACCTTCTTACGCATTCTGCATTAAAATCTGTTCTTCCTTTACTGCCGGATAGCGAACCAGCTCTTCACCGTCCAGATTTTCCCGGTGCATGTCAACTGCCGTAATCTGGCGGTTCTCATAGGTCGTATAGTAGTAAATTCCCTTGTCCGCGTTGCAGCAGGAAGTATAGAGCGTAACCTCGTACTTTCCATTTTCCAGAACGCAGCAACCCCGCTGCTGATCCACAGAACCTAAAATATGAAAAAACTGGCTGACACTCTCCTTCTCACCTCTGCCGCAGACAGAATTCATCTTGGTAAATACCGCCCGGACAAACCTCGACTGGGACGACAAGTCTCCCGGCAGGCCGATTGCCCCCATGCCAAGGCAGTACTGCTGAAGCGCAAGCCCCGGCGCAAATGTGTTCACCGGCGGTTTCGCAGACAGATGCATATAATTGTTGAGCGCAAACATCTGCTCACCAAACGGAGGATTGTTTGTCAGCACGCCCACTGGATTCTCATAGATTTTCAAGCCTTCTGCGACCGATTCAACCGTGATTGCCTCCTCACTGTCCGCAATGATCCAATGTAACTGCGCAAGCGGCAGATTTTGGTCAAACCTAGTGTTGCGCAAGTTGATTTTTCCGAGCAGGGAACGCGCCTGCGCCACGGTGTCACACTGCCCCAGAATCCACAAAACCAGCTCAAACTGCGCGATATTATCCTTGTCCTGTTCGTAATCATGATAGACGGCATTTCCCACGAAATTCAGCCCTGCCATCGCCAGACCTTTTTCATTTACAGCATCATAGTACAGTGGATAATCTTTTGTCACATACGCCATGCCAATCATCGCATAGTGTGTCCTAAGTGCGTCTTTCTCCCGGAAATGAAACGGATAATTCCTTGGCGTGACCGTCACCTCGTCACCGTAAGAAAACTCATTGTCCAGTGTGCGTCCAAAGTAGAAATCTTCTGTCCTGTAAGCGGCTGCTGTGCACATGCGGTGTCTCCATTCTTTTATGATATTTGATATATTACAGAAACGAACCAACACCAGACTTGAAAATAATCTGGTGTTGAAATACTTCTATCTATATTATACTTGCTTTGCGCGATAATATCAATCAAATTTTTATGCGCTGACTGCCATTGCATTCACTGTAATGGTGCTGTCGTTCATGACCAGTATGTCATCGACCTTCACGCCGAGCACTGCTGCCAGCACGACCAGATTGTCGATTGTCGGCAGCGCCGTTCCATGCTGCCACTTGTACAGCGCCTGCGGCGTGGAAAATCCAAAGATATCCTGCAGCTGCCGCACAGACAGCCCCGCCTGAACCCGCAGCTCCGTGATGTGCTGCCCCGTCTTTACCATGTCGATTGTCGGTATCGTGACCATTTTCTATTCCTCCTGTTCTGGCGTCTGACAGCACAGGAGTTCTTTTTCCAGCCTGCGCTAGTCAGATGCCTTAAAATTATAAATTGGTTTCATAATATCAATCACGTCCACGGACTCCCTGATCACATCAATAATATCCGCAAGAGACTTATACGCCATTGGCGCCTCGTCGAGTGTCGCCTCGTTGACAGAGGTGGTATAGATGCCCTCCATCATGCTGCGGTAGTCCTCCATGGACAGACTTTCTTTTGCTTTGGTGCGCGACATCAGCCGTCCGGCGCCATGCGGCGCAGAGTAGTTCCACTCTGGATTGCCTCTGCCGACGGCGAGCACGCTGCCATCTCTCATATTGATTGGAATTAACACTTTCTCGCCCTCATGGGCGGCGATGGCGCCCTTGCGCAGTATCATTTCATCGGTATCAATATAGTTGTGGATTGTGTGAAATGCGTCTGTGCCTGTCATTCCTGTTCTCTCTAAAATCACCTCTGCCATCTTCTCACGGTTTCGTCTCGCAAACTGCTGGCAAAGCTCTACATCATGCAGATAATCCTCCAGAAATGTTCCATACAGGTAGCGCAAATCCTCTGGAATGAGGCAATCCTTGTGCTCCCACTTGAGTTCCTTCAAGGCTTTCTGAATTTCCTTTCTGCGCCCCGCCGCTTTGTACTCGGCAATCAGGGCATCTCTTTGCCTGAAATACTCCTCCTTGCCGGTGTGGAGTTCAATTGCCAGTTGTTGATAGTAGTCCGCGACTTGTTTTCCAAGGTTTCTGCTGCCAGAATGAATGACGAGGTATTTCGTTCCATCCTGCGCCAAATCCACCTCGATAAAATGATTGCCACCGCCCAAGGTGCCAAGGCTGCGCTCTAGGCGTCTTGCGTCCTTTAAGCTGCGGTAACAGCGAAGCTGCAACAAATCGAATCTCTCCTGCCTTCCTTCCCAGACATTCTTCCCCGATGGGATATAATGCGCTGCCGCGTCCAGTTTCTCAAAATCAATCTCCTCCCTGCCGAGCTTCACGGTGTACATGCCGCAGCCAATATCCACGCCGACAATGTTTGGCACTGCCTTGTCGGCAATCGTCATGGTCGTGCCGATGGTACAGCCTTTTCCCGCATGGACATCGGGCATAATGCGGATTCTGCTTCCCTGTGTAAACTCATAATCACACATTCTGCGAATCTGCTCGACTGCCTCCTCCTCCACGACTTTTGCATAACAGAGGGCTGTGCTGACCTTTCCCTTGATCTCTAATACATCCTGTGCTGTCATTTTTTCTCCCTTCTATATTAAATAATGCAAGTCTGTACTGCATTTATACTACAAACTACCCATGCCAAAAAAGAAAACCGCCTATCTTGTCTGTGAGATTTTCTCCATACAAGATAAGCGGTTTGGAATTGATGTAACGCCTTAAACTGCAAGCCTGAAATTCCTACGACTCAACCAACTTTTTCCCCTCTTATATGGACACGCAAAATATAGACTCTGTTTTGAATCCAGCGCCTGTTCAAATGCTCTACTAATCGGGCTATTTATTCCGTTGATTGATACTGTTCTCTTCATCGTTGTGCAGTTCCTTTCTGTATATTTTTATTGGTTCTTATTCGTTTATTGCTTATAATAACTTTACTTTTATCATACTATATCACAATTTACGGCAAATGTCATTATACTTGTGGTATAAAGTTGATATTTTTCACTGGTTTTGTCTTTATTTGTGATAATACTTTATGTAATTTATTGATATGGTCTGTTGAAACAGCTATACTATATACAGAGCGTGGGATATTAAAAAATTATGTCTTGTGAGGTTTCTGCGATATTTGAGTGATAAAATGGCTAAAAACAAGGAGTGGTTTTATGCGGATACTTGTTGTTGAAGATGACAAACTTTTGAATAGTACATTGTGTTACAACCTGTCCATGTCAGGTTACGATGTGGACAGTGCTTTGTCAAAAGGAGCAGCGATGAGGTTTTTTGCAGAACAAACATATGGTCTTGCTGTGCTTGATGTGAATCTGCCAGATGGAAATGGTTTTGATTTATGCCGTGCGATGAAAAAGAAAAATCCTGATACCGCCGTGATTTTTTTGACTGCCCGAGACTTGGAAAGCGACCAGTTAAGGGGGTTTGAATTGGGTGCTGACGACTATGTGATAAAGCCTTTCCCTATAAGTGTTTTTCAGAAAAAAGTGTCAGCCCTGCTCTCCCGCATTCAAAAGCAAAGCGCCATAGACTGTTATGATGACGGGAATCTGGTCATCAATTTTTCGGAGATGAGCGCTGCGCTTGCAGGAGAAGATATTTCATTCACAGCTATGGAATACCGTATCTTAAAAATACTGACGGCAAATATGCAGACTGTTTTGACAAGGCGTATCTTATTGGAAAAGCTATGGGATACCGATGGGAATTTTGTTGACGAACACGCATTGACTTGTGCCATCAGCCGCATCAGGGCAAAAATCGAAGCGGGAAGTTTCCAATATATCAAAACGGTTTACGGAATGGGTTATATGTGGGTTGGAGGGCTGAAAAAATGAAAACGGTAAAATTCTCCATTAACAGGATTTGTGCAGTCATAAGTACTTTATTGGCTTTCCTATTTGCAGCAGCCGCTGCTTTTCTTTATCTGTTGACGGATAATTCCGCTGCCGTTTATGCCATCTTGTTTTTAGCCGTTCTTGTTTATGCCGGCATGTTTTCTTTTATTGCCATTGTCCGCAAAAAGCTGACTGCTTTTTCCGATATGCTGTGCAGACAGCTTGACGGGATGATACAGGGAAATGCAGCGGATTTGGAGTTTGCAGAAGAAGAAAGCCTGTTTTATAAAATCAGCCACCGACTCTCCCGATTATATGACATCATGCGTGCAAACCGCCAGAGCATAGCCAGAGAACGGGAGGACTTGCAGGAATTGATATCTGATGTATCGCATCAGGTTAAAACGCCGATTGCCAATCTGAAAATGATAGCGACAACTTTGTTGGAAAGGGATATACAAAGGCAAAAACAGAGAGAATTTCTTTCTGCGATGGGCGGGCAGCTTGACAAACTTGATTTCCTTATGCAGGCGCTTATAAAGACATCCCGATTGGAAACAGGCATTATCTCTCTGGAAAAGAAAAAGCAGCCGATTTATGATACGCTTGCGTCCGCATTGGGCGGGATACTATTAAACGCTGAAAAGAAAAACATTGAAGTTTTGGTGCATTGTCCAGAAAGCATAGAGGTTACGCATGATAAAAAATGGACGGGCGAAGCCCTGTTCAATATTTTGGACAATGCGGTAAAATATACGCCAGAAGGCGGGAAAATCCGTGTCAACGCAGAAAAATTGGAAATGTATTTGAAAATCGACATCTCTGATAACGGAAAAGGGATTCCAGAAAAACATCATGCGGAAATCTTTAAACGTTTTTACCGTGAAAGCGAAGTCCACGATATGGACGGGATAGGTATCGGTCTGTATCTAACTAGAGAAATCATCACAATGCAGAGCGGATATGTAAAAGTAACCTCCAGTTCTCAAATGGGCGCAACTTTTTCCGTATTTCTTCCCGCTGACTGAAAGCGAAATGTCGCCAGACTGCGAGAATTAAAACGTAAATTTCCCTGATACCGTGACATTTCTGCGAGGATTGAATTCTATAATATAGCCATCAAAACGAAAGGATGGTGTTCTTTATGAGCATTTTACAAGTGACAGAGCTCAAGAAATACTATGGGACAGAGCCGAACATCACGAAAGCGTTGGATGGCGTGACGCTTGCGATTAACGAGGGGGAGTTTGCTGCCATTGTCGGAACGTCAGGCAGCGGCAAATCAACTTTACTGAACATGATGGGCGGTCTGGATATTCCAACTTCTGGCAAGGTCAAGGTCAGGGGAAAAGAACTGTCAGAGATGAAAGACGAACAGCTCACAATTTTCCGCAGGCGGAATATCGGATTTATATTTCAGAATTATAACCTTGTTCCTGTCCTAAATGTATATGAAAATATTGTACTGCCCGTGGAATTAGATGGGGACAGCGTAGACCAGAAGTTCATGGATGAGGTTGTGGGGATGCTGGCGCTAAAGGATAAGCTGAATCATATGCCGAACAATCTGTCCGGGGGGCAGCAGCAGCGTGTGGCGATTGCCAGAGCCTTGGTTTCCAAACCGGCAATCATTTTGGCGGACGAGCCGACAGGAAACCTTGACAGCAGGACGAGCAGCGATGTTTTGGGGCTTCTAAAAGTCACTACAGGTAAATTCAGCCAGACAATTGTAATGATTACCCATAACAGCGAAATTGCCCAGCTTGCTGACCGTATCATCCGTATTGAAGATGGCAGAATTTCACAGCAAGGGGAGGTATCCGCATGAGCGATATTCTATTTGGCAATAATAACCGCCATGCCGTCAAAAAGTTGTCAGACCGTTATTTTAAATCAAACAAGAGCAGAAATATTATTGCCGTTATTGCCATTGTCTTAACCGCTGTATTGTTTACTGCTATTTTCACATTAGGCTCTGGATTGATTGACACCGTTCAGGAGCAGAATATCAGAAAAGCGGGCGGGGATGGGCAGGCGGTTTTAAGCTATATCAGTGATGATATTTATAATGACATAGAGGGCAATTCCCTTATCGAAAAGATTGCCTACACGAAAGCAGTTTCCTATCGCATAAAGAACGAAGGATTGGAAAAGTGGCGTTCTGATCTGTGGTATATGGACGATACGGCCTTAGCGTTTGCCCGCTATGAACCGACGACAGGCCGCAGACCAGAAGCTGAAAATGAGATTATTGCAGACACAAAGACATTGGACGCATTAGGAATAAAAGCGGGGATTGGTGAAACAGTTTCCTTAAAATATGAAATCAAAGGGACGGAATATGAGACGGATTTTGTTCTTTGTGGTTTTTGGGAAACAGACAGCCTGAGTAATATTGGACGGATGATTGTTTCCAAATCCTTTATTGACAGCCATTCAGATATTCTGGAATACACATACCGGGAAGATAATGATTATTCGGGTGTTGTGACCGCTTATATCATGTTTCATGGCAAAGGGGACATAGAATCGAAGATAAGCAGGCTGCTTTCTGAAACAGGCTATACCTGTGACATAATGGGCGGAAGCCCGAAGGAAGAAAACTATATAATTGCCCGTGTCAGCCCTGCATATCAGAGCTCTGACCTGTTTGAAAATCCTACCTTGCTCATTTCTGGCGCGGCAGGTATCCTTTTCATAATAGTCACTGGATATCTGATTATCTATAATATTTTTCAGATATCCGTAATACAGGATATTCAGGCTTATGGGCAGTTAAAGACTTTAGGAACAACAAAGCGGCAGATAAAAAAGATGATTCACCGTCAGGCTGCCAATCTTTCTTTGACAGGAGTTCCCATTGGTCTGCTGATTGGATTCTTTCTGGGACGTGCATTAGTGCCATTCCTAATGAATGGGACTATTTATACTGCGGAGGCCGGCATAACCGTAACCGCCAACCCGCTAATTTTTATAGGGGCTGCTGCGTTTGCAGTCTTTACCGTCTTGATTAGCGTGCAAAAGCCTGCCAAAATTGCAGGAACGGTATCGCCAATTGAGGCAATCAAATATACGGAAAATGATTCGTCTGCATTTAGCGGAAAGAAACATACACATAAAAATTCTGCGCACAGAGCAAAAATCTATCGAATGGCACTGGCAAATTTAGGACGAAACCGTAAGCGTACCGTGCTTGTAATCGTTTCCATGACACTATCGTTGGTGTTGTTTAATACAGTATTTACTTTTTCCAGTGGCTTTGATATTGATAAATATATAGCAAAATTTGTCAATACTGATTTTGTGATTTCGACTGCGGATTATTTTCAATTTCGGTATGAAACGAGCAGCAATGATTTGTCGGAATCCTTTATAGAAACAGTTATGGAAAGCGACTGTTTTGAAGCGGGCGGGAGATTATATACAGCCCGTATATTGGAAGAAAACTTTTCTGCTGAAAGCAGCGCTTTTTCAAATTACAATACCGATGAAAATGGCAACCCGCTTGTGGATTTGTATGGGGCAGATGACTTCCTGCTAAAAAATATGGAAGTTGTGGAAGGAGAGATAGACTGGCAGGCTCTTAAAACAGGAAAATATGTTTTGCTTAATGTGGAATGTGACGATAACGGAAATATGATTGACAATCCAGATGTGAAAGCGGGCGATACCGTCCGTTTCAATCATGTTTCGATGGACGGTCTTTCAAGCGTTGCCGATAATCGTTTTGACCTTATCGTAATGGCAAAAGTCTGTGCAAATGAGAATACGGCTACTGCCCGAAATACTGGCGCAACTCGGTTTTTAAATGTCACAAAGCTGCGAGATTTCGTTTTAAAATTTTGGCATACAAGCGGTTGTCTGTGATGATTCTTGCTTGTTTAAATCCCTTTTGGGCAAAAAGTCTGTAAGCCCCGCATAAAATTTTCTCTTTTGTCCGTTCTGCTTTTTCCCCATACGACTGTTCACTCCCCGCGTAAGAGAGCGTATATGCAATAAGAATAAACAGATCCATTTTTAAAAACGCCGTTTTTCATAGTTCCTTCGTATTGGAACCCTGCTTTTTCCAGAGCCTTTCTTGAGCCAATGTTGTGCGCAAATGGTTCTGCATAGATTCGGTTTAAATCAAATGTCTGAAATGCTTCCTTACAAATCAGTTGTATTGCCTGTGAAACAATGCCCTGTCCCCAAAAATCTTCCGAGAGCCAGTATCCTAATTCCCCTGATTTTTCGTATATATCGTTCTGTTGAAATACTCCAATGCTTCCAACTGCTGCGCCATTTATATCAATCACACGGGCAATCTGTCGTTTTCCTTCTTTTTTAATACAGTCATTTATAAACCAAACCGCATCTTCTAAGGCATAAGGGTATGGAAATACATTCCGTAAATTTTCTGCAATCTTTAAATTATTTGCTGCTTTTGCGATGTCTTTCGCATCCTCTTTTTCCCATTTTCTCAATAAAAAATCCATATTGCAAATTCTCCTTTCAAAGTGACGCTAATGTGTTTTTCAGATTACTATAATTTTTATATTTTGTCATCAAAAATTGTCATATAAAAGATTTTCCTTTGTTTTTTCTGTTTTCAGATGTTTTTAGTGATGAGTGGTAAAAGTTAAAATCTATTTGGGCTGGGGCGGGCAGCGGCTCAGATGGGGTTAAAGCGCTTGGAGAATTTTATAAATTAGAAAATGAACAGAAAAAGAAGATTTTGCAGGATAGTTGCAGAATGTATGTCAGGTAGAGAAGAAGCCGCTGTATGCTTCCATGTCCTTTTATTGTAATTTTCATGTAAATTTGTTAAAATAAAAATCAAAAACGAGGTTAAAAATGAAGCAGACTTCTATAAAGAAACAAAAACCAAAAAAGAGGGCATACATAAAAATCTTATTCTCTCCAATTATAGGATTTTTTTGTGGAATCTTTTTGGTAAAATATTTAAAAGAATCCGGTTCTTCCTACAATTCCATCGGGTCATATTTGTTTATGCTAGGCGCCGCCCTGTTGATGTTATCTGGCGCGATATACTTGAATATTATTCTGCATGAAGCCGGGCATCTGTTGTTTGGGCTTTTCTTTGGATTCCAGTTTTCTTCTTTCCGAATTGGAAGCCTTATGTTAATAAAAGAAAACGGGACAATCCGGCTGCGGAAAATGGCAATCACAGGCACAGCCGGCCAATGCCTGATGAATCCGCCGGAATTGAAAAAAGGGAAATGGCCGTTTTTGTTTTATAATCTGGGAGGCTCTTTTACAAATTTTATTGTGGCGGCAGTTTTCCTTGGGATAAATTTCTTTTGCGGTTTGAAGCGATTTTATGCGTTGTTTTGCGTTATTATGGGCATAACGGGCATTTGGATTGCGTTTGTCAATGGAATCCCGATTCGCATGGGGGCAGTGGATAACGATGGATGCAATGCGGCGTCCGTGTACAAATTCCCGTCTGCCCTGCGTTCTTTTTGGGTTCAGTTAAAAGTCAGTGGGCAGATGGCGGAAGGCGTCCGTCTAAAAGATATGCCTTCTGAATGGTTTTTCCTGCCAAATGAGAGTGAAATGCAAAACAGCATGACAGCGGTTATGGCAGTATTTTATGAAAACCGTTTAATGGATTTGCATAAATTTGAAGAAGCCGGAGATCTGATTCAAACGCTGCGTTCCATGCAAAGTTCCATTATGGATCTATATGAAAATTTATTGATTTGCGATCAGATTTATTGCGCCCTTATTAGAAAAAAAGAGTCGGAAGCGCTTATGCAATTCCAGACAAAATCTTTTCAGACATTTCGAAAACAGATGAAAAATTTTCCTGTGGTTCTTCGTACCGAATATGCAGTCGCGCTTCTCCATGAACAAAATCCGGAAAAAGCAGGACAAATACGGGAGAAGTTTAAGGATCTTGTCAAGACCTATCCTTATGCCGGAGATATAGAAAGCGAATGGGAGTTGGTGAAAATTGCGGAAATGGACGGAAGATGTCTTTTTTGTCATTCCGTTTAGGAAAGACGGCTTCCGTCCGTTTGTTTTTTCCTTACATTAATTATCCTCGTCGCCTTCCGCCATAGAATATACAGACCGTTTTCTTGCCATTTCATCACTGGCGAGATATTCGTCATAAGTCGTAATTTTATCAATCATTGATCCGTCCGGCAAAAATTCAATAATCCGGTTTGCCGTCGTTTCCACAACCTGATGATCCCTTGAAGCGAATAATATGACTCCGGGAAATTTCATCAGCCCATTGTTTAACGCCGTGATGGATTCCATATCCAAATGATCCGTCGGTTCGTCTAAAATCAGGACATTCGATGCCTCAATCATCATGCGGGACAGCAGTACGCGGACTTTTTCCCCACCGGAAAGCACCCGCATTTTTTTCACGCCGTCCTCTCCGGCAAATAACATTCTGCCTAAAAAGCCTCGGACGTATGTGGCGTCCTTGATTTCTGAAAACTGCGTCAGCCAATCCACGATAATCAGATCTGTGTCAAAAATCTGCGTATTGTCTTTCGGGAAATACGATTGTGAAGTTGTTACGCCCCATTTGTAAGAGCCTTCGTCCGGTTCCAATTCTCCCGTGATAATTTTGAAAAACGTTGTTTTTGCAAGCTCATTCCCACCGACAAACGCCGCCTTGTCTTCACGCCCTAGGATAAAAGAAATATTGTCTAACACTTTGACCCCATCAATGGTTTTGCTGATATTTTCCACTTGCAGGACTTCATTTCCAATTTCACGCGACGGGCGGAAATCAATATAGGGATATTTCCGGCTTGACGGGCGGATCTCGTCTAACTGGATTTTTTCCAGCGCGCGTTTTCTTGAAGTTGCCTGTTTCGATTTAGAGGCATTTGCGGAGAAACGGGAAATAAATTCCTGAAGCTCCTTGATTTTTTCTTCTTTTTTCTTATTCGCTTCCTTCATTTGTTTTACGATAAGCTGGCTGGATTCATACCAGAAATCATAATTACCGGCATAAAGCTGGATTTTGCCATAGTCGATGTCCGCAATGTTTGTGCAGACTTTATTCAGGAAATATCTGTCATGGGATACGACTATGACCGTATTCTCAAAATTAATCAAAAATTCTTCCAGCCATGCAATCGCGTCCAAATCCAAATGGTTCGTCGGCTCGTCAAGTAAAAGTATGTCAGGGTTTCCAAATAATGCCTGGGCCAGAAGGACTTTCACTTTCCATGCGCCGGGCAAATCTTTCATCAACGCGTCATGATCTTCCACAGGAATTCCGAGCCCGTTTAACAGCGTTGCCGCATCGCTTTCCGCGTTCCAGCCGTCCATATCTGCAAATTCCGCTTCCAATTCACTTGCGCGGATGCCGTCTTCGTCTGAAAAATCTTCTTTCATATAAATCGCATCTTTTTCCTGACGGATTTCATACAGCCGCTTATTCCCCATAATTACAGTGTCCAGAACCAAAAATTCGTCATATTTGAAATGATCCTGTTGCAAAAAAGACAGCCTCTGACCCGGCGTAATAAAGACATCGCCGTTCGTAGGTTCCAACTGACCGGATAAAATCTTTAGAAACGTAGATTTCCCCGCTCCATTTGCGCCAATCAGACCATAACAATTCCCTTCCGTGAATTTTATGTTGACTTCTTCAAATAAGGCTTTTTTTCCAAGCCGTAATGTAATGTTGTTTGCGCTTATCATTGCCGCACCTCTTTTTCAAAAAATTTTCTAATTGGATAGAATATACTTTCCTATTATACATGAATAGAGGTTTTTTTCAAGGAGCAAAATGGAATCTGTAAGCCTGCGTTTTGGATTTTTTCTATTTATCGGTCAGTGCGAAACCGTGAAACATTAAGAAGGATTAAATGATATTTTAGTAAGGAGTTTTACAACAGCAAACGTTTCTTTAGAATGACACAATGTAACAAATTATGTCACTTCAGTTCTAAAAAGTTTAAACTAGAAAACTTTTGTTAGAAAAGAATGGCTTCATTATGTTTTTGAGGGGTGATGTGTATAATGGTCATGAAAATAGTATGAATGAAGAAGTTGTAAATGTAGAATAGGGCAGAATTTCTAACAATGAAAGTCTAATTATGAAGTTTTTTTGTTTTTATATTTTTAACATTTTAGAAATAGTTTGATAGGGGAACAAAGATTTTTTTCAATTTATTTGTGGAGAAAAATAGCATAGAAGATTTAAGAAGATGCGATAGGCGGCGTATCGGGTGAGAATCCAAAAATATTTTGCATTGGCTGGAAAAAGAAAATTCAAAAAAACCTAAGTGAAAATTAGAAGAATACATCAAAAATATGAATTAAAAAAAGAAGCATGGGCATAGCGCGTTATTTAAAAGCAAGTTAAAATAAGAAGAAGGAATGGAAAACTAAAGCAAAACAAGCCAAATTCTTTAAAATGTTTAAAAAATTGGAATGTTGTCCATACTGATTCATATTATGTAAATAAGCGCTGCAAAGCAGAAACGCCCGCTCAAGGAATTATGCAAAGGAAAGCATTTCTGTGGACAGCGCGTCAGAAAGGTATACGATAACATGAAAACATTACAGGAACTTTACAAAGAAATCATGGAACAGGAGTTAAAAAGCGGAAGGGAGCTTTCAGAGCAATATGACAATTATCCCATGGACTGCCTTTTGCATCCAAAAGATTACGCTCCCGTTATTTCTGTCGGAAACTGTGATTCCTGCGGGACAGACAGCGCCTGCCAAAACAACTGTATTTTTGACGCAATCGAAAAAATAGACGGGAAAATTTACATCGATCCTCAAAAATGTACAGGCTGTGGCGTCTGCGTTGACGTTTGTAAAATGGGTCATTTAATGGAAAACAGGGAAATTTATCCTGTTTTAGAAACGCTTTGTGACCATGAGAAACAGGTTTACGCTTTGATAGCCCCTGCGTTTACCGGGCAGTTTGGTGAAAAAGCAACTCCGGGACGCCTGCGGTCCGCATTTAAAAAAATCGGGTTTCAAGGCATGGTGGAAGTGGCGGCGTTTGCAGATATTTTGACATTAAAAGAAGCCTTAGAATTTGACCGACATGTAAAAGAAGAAGGCGATTTTCAGCTTACAAGCTGTTGCTGTCCTGTTTGGATTGCCATGATAAGGAGTTTCTACCATGACTTGGCGGGACATGTGCCCGGAGCCGTATCCCCTATGATAGCCGCAGGCAGAGTTGTCAAAAAACTGCATCCAGAAGCTGTGACTGTCTTTATCGGCCCTTGCATGGCTAAGAAAAAAGAGGCGACAGAGCCGGATATTGCAGATGCAATCGACTATGTTTTGACTTTTCAAGAGACAAAAGATTTTTTTGAAGCCATGAACATAAACCCAGAAGATCTGGAAGAAGACGAGCGTGAACATTCTTCCAAAGCAGGACGCATTTATGCAAGGACATCCGGCGTCAGTGAAGCGGTGCGGGCCACTACAGAACAGCTTGCCCCGGAAAAAAAGATAAAAGTAAAGGCGCGTCAGGCAGACGGCGTAAAAGCATGTAAAGAACTGATAGAAAAAATCCAAAAGGGCGAAACGGACGGAAATTTCTTTGAGGGCATGGCGTGCAGCGGCGGCTGCGTCGGGGGACCGAAAGCTTTGATTGAGAAAGAAAAAGGAAAGGAGTTAGTCAATGCCTATGGAGAGAAGGCTTCTTACCAGACCCCGTTAGAAAACCCATATGTCCTAGAGCTGTTAGAACGGCTGGGATTTTTGGATATTATGGATTTTTTAAATCACAGTGATCTCTTAACAAGGGATTTTTCCGGCGGAGCCGCATAAAGGCAGTGGGATTTACCATTGCGAAAAACGCCCCATGTATAGGCTTTCTATGCCAAAAATGGGGCGGATTTGCGGCAGTTTGGCTTATTTAGCCGCTGGCAAAGGAATTACAATCCAAACAGTTACATATAAAAAACAAAAGAGCAAAATTTATACAAAAAATGTCGTCGAAAGTATTGATTTTTTGGCATAAGAACTATACAATATTAAATTAGGAACGGTTCTAAAAAACCGTTAAGTCAATACAGAGAACATGAAAACTTTTTAAGGAGGAAATCAAATGTCAAGAGCAAAACAGTCAATGGACGGCAATACGGCTGCTGCGCATGTAGCGTACGCCTTTACAGATGTTGCTGCCATTTACCCAATTACTCCTTCCAGCCCAATGGCTGACACAGTCGATCAGTGGTCTGCGGCAGGACAGGAAAACATTTTTGGAAATCAGGTAAAAGTAGTGGAGATGGAATCAGAGGCAGGCGCGGCAGGCGCGGTTCACGGTTCCCTTGCGGCGGGCGCATTAACGACAACCTTTACCGCTTCACAGGGTCTTTTGCTTATGATCCCAAATATGTATAAGATTGCCGGAGAGCAGCTTCCCTGTGTATTTGATGTATCTGCGCGCACTGTAGCTACGCAGTCTTTAAATATTTTCGGAGATCACAGTGACGTATACGCATGCCGTCAGACAGGCTTTGCAATGTTATGTGAGACAAACCCGCAGGAAGTAATGGACTTAAGCCCGGTAGCGCATTTAGCCACTATCGAAGGGAAAGTTCCTTTCATTAACTTCTTTGACGGTTTCCGCACGTCCCATGAAATTCAGAAAATCGAAAAATGGGATTATGCTGATTTAAAAGAAATGTGCAACATGGACGCTGTAAAAGCATTCCGTGATCATGCTTTAAATCCGGAGCATCCGGCTATGCGCGGTTCCCACGAAAATGGAGACGTATTCTTCCAGCATCGGGAAGCTTGCAACCCGGTTTATGATGCGCTTCCGGCAATCGTTGAGAAATACATGGCAAAAGTAAACGAAAAGCTTGGCACGAATTACGGCCTGTTCAATTACTATGGAGCAGAGGATGCTGACCGCGTTATCGTCGCTATGGGTTCCATTAACGACGTAGCGGAAGAAGTGATTGATTATTTAATGGCAAAAGGCGAGAAAGTCGGACTTGTGAAAGTTCGTTTGTATCGTCCGTGGGTGTCTGATGCATTCTTAAAGGCTCTTCCGAAGACGGCAAAGAAAGTCGCTGTATTAGACAGGACGAAAGAACCGGGTTCCTTAGGCGATCCGTTATACTTAGACGTAGCGGCTACGCTTCGTGAAGCGGGATTAGACGCAGTTGTTTTAACTGGCGGACGTTATGGATTAGGTTCAAAAGACACACCGCCATCTTCTGTGTTCGCTGTATTTAAAGAACTTGAAAAAGATGCTCCGAAAGCCCGTTTCACGATCGGCATCGTAGACGATGTGACAAACTTAAGCTTGCCGGAAGTAAAACCAGCTCCAATCACGGCTGCGGAAGGCACAGTGGAATGTAAATTCTGGGGTCTTGGCGGAGACGGAACCGTAGGCGCAAACAAAAACTCGACAAAGATTATCGGCGACCATACAGACAAATTCATTCAGGCATACTTCCAGTATGACTCGAAGAAAACGGGCGGCGTTACCATTTCCCATTTGAGATTTGGCGACAAGCCAATCAGAAGCCCATACTACATCAATCAGGCGGATTTTGTTGCGTGCCACAATCCGGCATATGTCAACAAGGGCTTTAAAATGGTTCAAGACGTCAAACCGGGCGGAGTGTTTATGATTAACTGCCAGTGGTCTGATGAAGAATTAGAGCATCACTTAAATGCAGAAGCAAAGAAATATATTGCAGAAAACAATATTCAGTTATATACGATTAACGCGATTGACAAAGCAATCGAAATCGGCATGGGCAAACGCACCAATACGATTTTACAGTCCGCATTCTTTAAACTTGCAAACGTTATGCCGATTGATGAAGCGGTAGACTTTATGAAAGCCGCAGCTAAGAAATCTTACGGCAAAAAAGGCGACGCAGTGGTAGAGATGAACTACAAAGCAATCGATGCAGGCGTTGACGCAGTACATAAAGTGGAAATTCCGGATTCATGGAAAAATCCGGCTGCAGATCCGGCGAAGAAACCATATCAGGGGCTTCCAAAGACGGTGAAGATGGTAGAGGAACTGATGGACCCGATTTCCTTAATGGACGGCGACAGCCTTCCGGTATCCGCATTTTCCGAGAATCCGGACGGACAGTTCGAACTTGGAGCGGCTGCATATGAGAAACGCGGCACAGCCGTTACCGTTCCAACTTGGAGCGCAGAGAAATGTATTCAGTGTAACCAGTGCGCATTTGTATGTTCCCATGCTACAATCCGTCCATTTATGTTAAGCGACGAAGAAGTGAAAGCGGCTCCGGAACAGATCAAATTAGCGGATATGAAGCCGAAAGCAGGCGAATACAAATATACGATGAGCGTGTCTCCATTGGATTGTATGGGATGCGGCGAATGTATCACGGTTTGTCCGGTAGGCGCAATCGAAATGGTTCCTCAGGAATCACAGGCCGCAGAGCAGCCGGTATTCGATTACTTAGTGGCAAACGTAGGCAAAAAACCGGGTATGCCGGCGGACAACACCGTAAAAGGCTCCCAGTTCAACCAGCCGCTGCTTGAGTTCTCAGGCTCTTGCGCAGGCTGCGCAGAAACTTCTTATGCGCGTTTAATTACGCAGTTATTTGGAGAGCATATGTATATCTCCAATGCAACAGGATGTTCTTCCATCTGGGGCGGTCCGGCTGCAACGTCACCATATACCGTCCATAAAGACACCAAAAAAGGTCCGGCATGGGCAAACTCCTTATTCGAGGACAATGCAGAGCATGGATTAGGTATGCAGATTGGACAGCAGGTGCTTCGCGATCAGGCGATTGCAAGCGCAGAAAAATGCGCAACTTCTGAAAAGGCAGGCGAGGAGCTGAAAGCGGCATTTGCCAAATTTATTGAAACAAAAGACAATACAGTAGAAAATGCGGCAGCGACAGACGCTTTAGTGGCAGAACTGGAAAAAGCCGCAAACGCAGGCTGTCCGGATGCAGCGGCGGCTCTTGATAAAAAAGATTACCTTGCAAAGAAATCCATCTGGATCTTAGGCGGCGACGGATGGGCATATGACATCGGTTTCGGCGGATTAGACCATGTATTGGCTTCCGGTGAAAATGTCAATGTAATGGTATTTGATACAGAGATGTATTCCAATACCGGCGGTCAGGCTTCAAAAGCATCTAATATCGGTGAGGTATGCCAGTTCGCGGCTTCCGGTAAAGACATCGGCAAAAAGAGCCTTGCAGAAATTGCTATGAGCTATGGCTATGTATATGTAGCGCAGATTGCCCTTGGCGCAAATATGGCTCAGGCTGTCAAAGTTATTGCAGAAGCGGAAGCATACAATGGGCCTTCCTTAATCATCGGCTACGCTCCATGTGAGCTTCACGGAGTAAAAGGCGGAATGAACCATTGTCAGGACGAGATGAAGAAAGCGGTTGCGGCAGGTTACTGGAATCTTTTCTCTTTCAATCCTGCATTAAAAGCAGAAGGCAAGAATCCGTTTACGCTGACTTCCAAACCGGGCGACGGCACATATCAGGAGTTCTTGAACAATGAGACGCGTTACAGCCGTCTTGCAAGATCGTTCCCGGATCGCGCGAAGAAACTGTTTGAAGAATCTGAGCAGGCGGCAAAAGACCGTTATGAACATTTGTTAAGATTAGTGGAGCTTTATAAATAGAGATCGAAAAGGAGAGACAAGACTATGTTAGTATCAGCAAAAGAAATGCTTGATAAAGCAAAAGCCGGCCATTATGCAGTAGGCCAGTTCAACATCAATAACTTAGAATGGACAAAATCTATTCTTTTAACGGCTCAGGAGTTAAATTCTCCGGTTATCCTCGGTGTATCCGAGGGAGCCGGAAAATATATGACGGGCTTTAAGACGGTTGCCGCAATGGTAAAGGCAATGATCGAAGAATTAAACATTACTGTTCCGGTCGCATTGCATTTAGATCATGGCTCCTATGAAGGATGCTTAAAATGCGTAGAAGCAGGATTTTCTTCCATTATGTTTGACGGCTCCCATTATCCGATTGATGAGAACGTAACTAAGACGAAAGAATTAGTGAAGTTAGCGCATGACAAAGGAATTTCCATTGAAGCGGAAGTTGGCTCAATCGGTGGAGAAGAAGACGGTGTAGTGGGAATGGGCGAATGCGCAGATCCGCAGGAATGTAAATCAATCGCAGATTTAGGAATTGATATGCTTGCGGCAGGCATTGGCAATATCCATGGCAAATATCCGGCTAATTGGGCAGGGCTTAGCTTTGAGACATTGGATGCAATCCAGAAACTGACAGGCGATATGCCGTTAGTTCTTCATGGCGGCACAGGCATTCCGGAAGATATGATTAAAAAAGCGATTTCTCTTGGTGTAGCAAAGATTAACGTAAATACAGAGTGCCAGTTATCTTTTGCAGACGCTACGCGTAAATATATCGAAGCTGGAAAAGACCTTGAAGGCAAAGGCTTTGACCCGCGTAAATTATTAGCGCCGGGCGCAGAAGCAATCAAAGCAACGGTAAAAGAAAAAATGGAATTATTCGGTTCTGTAAACAAGGCATAAGTTAAGCTTGCTAAAATCTTGTATAAAATTTTGCTAAAAATTAGATATATTTTCTATTGCAAAAACTTTTTATTTGATGTATTTTAGTATCAGATAGAATCAATGCGCAAAGATGAACAAGGGTGTTCCACTAGTTGGAATGCCCTTTTTCACTCAGAAAGGAAGGAAATGTATGGAGAAATGCACTGAATATTATAATGTGGCTGATATTTTTGGGGAAAACGTGTTCAATGACACAGTGATGCAAGAGCGTCTCCCGAAAAAAGTTTATCAGAAATTAAAAAACACGCTGCGCGAGGGAAGGGAACTGGATTTAGAAACGGCTGACGTTATTGCGCATGAGATGAAAGAATGGGCAATCGAAAAGGGGGCAACCCATTATACCCATTGGTTCCAGCCGTTGACCGGAGTGACTGCCGAGAAACACGATTCTTTTATCACGGCTCCAAAAGAAAGTGGGAAAGTCTTAATGAGCTTTTCAGGGAAAGAGCTTATAAAAGGGGAGCCGGACGCATCCTCTTTTCCATCTGGCGGACTGCGCGCGACTTTTGAAGCAAGAGGCTATACGGCATGGGACTGCACTTCCCCAGCGTTTGTCAGGCAGGACGCCGCGGGAGCCACATTGTGTATTCCAACTGCATTTTGTTCCTATACAGGAGAAGCCTTAGATCAGAAAACGCCTTTGCTTCGTTCTATGGAAGCGGTCAACGATCAGGCGCTTCGCTTAATTCGCGCATTTGGAAACCGGACGTCCAAAAAAGTGACGACTTCCGTAGGACCGGAACAAGAGTATTTTATCGTAGACAGGGAAAAATACTTAAAACGCAAAGACTTAATCTTTACAGGCCGCACGCTTTTTGGGGCAATGCCGCCAAAAGGTCAGGAGATGGATGATCATTACTTTGGAAGCATTCGGGAAAGAATCGCATCCTATATGCGGGACGTCAACAAAGAACTTTGGAAACTGGGCGTTTCCGCAAAGACGCAGCACAACGAAGTGGCTCCGGCGCAGCATGAATTAGCTCCGATTTACGCTTCCGCAAACATAGCCGTAGACCATAACCAGCTTGTTATGGAGACATTAAAGAAAGTGGCGGGCCGTCATGGGCTTCAATGCCTGCTTCACGAAAAACCATTTGCAGGCGTAAATGGCTCCGGCAAGCATAACAACTGGTCTTTAATTACGGACGACGGAATTAACCTGCTAGAGCCGGGGGTTACGCCACATGAAAATTTCCAGTTTCTGCTCGTGTTGACGTGCATTTTAAAAGCAGTCGATATTCATGCGGATTTACTCCGTGAATCGGCGGCAGATGTTGGAAATGACCACAGGCTTGGCGCAAACGAAGCTCCTCCTGCCATCATTTCGGTCTTTTTAGGCGAACAGCTTCAAGATGTGCTCTCTCAGCTTATCAGCACAGGCGAAGCGACGCACAGCATAAAAGGAAGTATGTTAGAGACGGGCGTAAAAACCCTTCCGGATTTTATGAAAGATGCAACGGACAGAAACCGCACGTCTCCATTTGCATTTACTGGAAATAAATTTGAGTTTCGTATGCTTGGCTCTCAGGATTCCATTGCGCAGCCAAATGTCGTGTTGAATACGATTGTCGCGGAAGCATTTGCAGAAGCTTGTGACGTGTTGGAGAATGCAAATGATTTTGAAACGGCGCTGCATGATTTAATTAAGAAAAATGCAACAGACCATCAGCGGATTGTTTTTAATGGAAACGGATATTCCGAAGATTGGGTCAGGGAAGCGGAAAAACGCGGTCTGCCGAATATCAATTCAATGGTGGATGCGATTCCAGCGTTAAATACAGAAAAGGCAGTGAAACTATTTGAAAAGTTTGGCGTATTTACAAAAGCGGAGCTTGATTCCCGCGTTGAAATTGAGTATGAAACATATGCAAAAGAGATTAATATCGAAGCAAGAGCTATGATTGACATTGCCGGTAAGCAGATTGTCCCTGCGGTGATTAAATATGCGACAGCGCTTGCAAACTCCATTAATGCGGTAAAAGCCGCTTGTGATGCAGACGTCAGCGTGCAGATTGGGCTGTTGAAAGAAGTGTCGGATCTGCTTTCCCAGACGAAAACAGCGTTATCAAAATTAGAAGAAGTGACGGAACAGGGGATTGGGATTAAAGAAGGCAGAAAACAGGCAGTGTTCTATCGGGATATTGTAATGTCCGTGATGACGGAATTGAGGGCTCCGGTAGATAAGTTGGAGATGATTGTAGATAAAGAGATGTGGCCGATGCCGTCTTATGGAGATTTGATTTTTGAAGTGTAATGGTAAATGGGCAATATCCGCGAACGGAATGTTCGCGGATTTCTTAGTATATTCATATAGGAGAAATAGTTAAAGGTTGATAGGAGGAAAAGAGTTTTTTTCTTTCTGACTGTCCTCCTCTTATTGAAAGAGATGTGTAAGTAAGCGTCAACTTTTCATTTGAAATGAATGGAAAAAGTCTGGATTGTCCTATGTTTTGTCTGCCTGTTTTTGTCATCTTCTGAGATTTCTTGTCAAAATATAGAAAAAACTATACAAATGCAGAATTTTAATGTTATAATGTCTATATACTTGCTGAGTTTAGGATGAAAAGGTGATGCAAAATATGGAGTTTAACGCGAAAAAAGGAGATTTCTCCAAATTAGGGGCAGTCAAAGGAAAGACATGGGCGAATTTTTGTATGGTCTGCCGGAAAGAGGCGGATTGTAAAGTGCTGCTTTATAAAAGAAACCAGCCGGATAATCCGAAAGAAATTGCAGTGCCAAAAGAATTTTCCAAGGGGAATCTTCGCGCAGTGCAGATAGAAGGATTAAATTTATCTGAATATGATTATAATTTTTGGATAGACGGGAAAGTAGTGTTAGATCCCTATGCAAGAAGGATAGTGGGAAGGGAAGTTTGGGCGGATATAAAGCGGGATAAAAATTCGCTGCTTCGATGCCGCATGGAAGAAAGCTTCTTTTCATGGAAGGGAGACCTTGAAATAGAGATTCCGCGTTCTAAGATGACGCTCTATAAACTGCATGTCAGAGGTTTTACAAAGGGGCTGTCGGAAGGGACGCCAGATCGCGGGACGTTTCGGGCATTGATGAAAAAACTTCCATATTTACAGGCGATGGGCGTCACGTCAGTGGAGTTGATGCCGGTTTATGAATTTGAGGAGCTGATTTTTCAGGAAACGGAAGAACTTCCGAATTATCCGAAATGGAAATCAAAAAAACGGGATAAAATTAGAAAGCGAAAGGAAGATCCCCAGCCTAAAATCAATTACTGGGGATATGGCAAAGGCATGTATTTTGCGCCAAAAGCCAGTTATGCAGCGGGGGGTTCGCCGGATTTAGAGCTAAAGAGATGTATTTTGCAAATGCACAAAAGGGGATTGGAATGTATTTTAGAAATGGATTTTCCCAATACTATTTCTAATGCGCAGATTCTTGCCGTATTAAGATTTTGGGTAAGCGAATATCATGTAGACGGGTTCCATCTTCAGGGCGATGCGATTCCGTTACAGCTTTTAATTGAAGACCCTTATCTTGGCAGGACAAAATTTTTCTATAAATACGTTTCGGAAATGGAAGTGCCCGATGTGGAAAAGGCATATCCGCGTATTTTTTTGGATACAGATGAATTTTTATATCCCTGCAGGAAGCTGGCAAGCGGGATAGACGGAAATGTTTGGGAGCTTGCGGATCAGATGAAAAAACAAAACGAAAAGCTGGGGTATATCAATTATATCAGCGATCATAACGGCTTTACGTTGCGGGATTTATTTACCTATGAAAATAAGCATAATGAGGCGAATGGAGAGCATAATGCCGATGGCATGATGTGGAATTACAGCATTAACTGCGGTGTGGAAGGGGAGACTTCCAGCAGGAACGTGCGCAAACTGCGTGACCGCCGTATGAAAAATGCCGCCGCCATGCTGTTTCTGGCTCAGGGTGTGCCAATGCTTATGGCGGGAGACGAGGACTGCAATACACAGAAGGGAAACAACAATGCCTATTGTCAGGATAACCCGATTGGCTGGAAAGATTGGAACTTGTCCAGACAGGCAAAAGATTTCCAAAAATATATCCGCCAAATGATTGCTTTTCGAAAAGACCACGCAATTTTGCGTATGGATAAGCCGATGTACCTTGCAGACCAGCTTTCGTGCGGATGTCCGGATTTATCATACCATGGGGAAGATGCATGGATTACGCCAAAGAGTTCGAACTGGAGGGCGGTCGGGCTTTTCTATTGCGGCAAATATGCAGATGAGCCAGAAGATGTATATATCGGGTTTAATTTTAGCGATTTTCCGAAAAAACTTGCTGTGCCAAAGCAGGGGGAGCGCAAAAGCTGGTATTTATTTATGGATACAGCAGTGAAAACTGCGTTTTTAACTGAGCCGGAAGAATTAGAAGAAACATGGTATACTTTAGAGGCGCAGAGCGTTTGTATATTAATAGGAAAGCAGAAGGTAGAAAAACATGAAAGCGTGGCAGCATTTAAAAACGATTCAAAACCATAAGCGGCTGGGG
>OFGG01000319.1_pt1 | contig 42583 bp, 49 predicted proteins | sample 1521701 | NCBI WGS metagenome assembly OFGG01 (sample SAMEA3504081, study PRJEB24116) | mouse gut metagenome | biome: mouse gut; feature: mouse-associated habitat; material: faeces | place: Denmark | collected 2011
GAAGAACATGAAAAAAGAGCGGAAATTCGGGCTTAAAGAGTTTCCGAGACCGCTCTGACTGTAGAATGGAGGAACCTTATAGAAGCAGTCAACACGATTGGATAATTTCAAAATAATAATATAAAATGAAATAAAGAAGCAAGGCGTATGGATAGCAGTTTAAGTTTGTATTTGGACAAGGTAGACAGGTATTTAAAACCAATGCCGGCTTCGGAGCGGGCCGATATTATCAATGAGATTAAAAGCGAAATGATGGAACTGGAAACAAAAGGAAAACTGTCTCCGGAACAGATCATAGAAAGACTGGGAACGCCCAAAGAACTTGCCGGGGCTTATTTGGGGGAAGTGATTTCAAAAAGCAGCCGGTTCAGCCTGAAAAAGTTATGTGCGGTTGTGGCGTTTTACAGCTTTGCCGGGGTCGGGAGTTTGTTTGTATTGCCGATTACCAACGTTTTTTCTTTCCGTTGTTTTAGGGATTTTGTTGTTTGTGGCAGGATGGGGCTATGGATGTTGACAATCAAGTTCGTCCGCATGATAAGCAGAGGAAGATTTCAAAAAGGAGCAATAAAATGAAATTAAGTTTTGGAGAGGCAAAATTAACAGAAGAAACCAGATTGATTGACAAAGGAAACGCCGGTAATGACGATCCGTTTTGGCATTCTGCCCCAAGTGGAAACCTGTATCTGTATGGATCTGGACTGGCTGGACGGAAGTGTGTTATTCCCCGAGGCGCTGCCCGGAGGATTAAAGATCGTATGCCATGGCAGAAGGATTGACAAAAGCCAGGTAAAACGCGTTAAATTGGTTACGATTCCCTGTTTTCATGAGGTGGCGGTGAGGCTGTCAAAGCCGGAATTGCTGGCGGATATCCCAGCCGGATTCATAGAAGAAGTTTCCCCAAATCTTCCCGGGAAAAACTTGTGGACTATTTCGGACAGAATAAGCAAAAGGACTGGACTATCTATGGCGGTGGAAAAGGCTGAAATTGAGCGAAGGAACCGGTTATTTCACAAAATACAAGAAAAATGAAACATGGTGGCTTGTTGACCCGGACGGCTATGCTTATCTAAGCATTGGCCCGGATTGCGTGGGAGTTCCCATGAACTGCCGGGTAGACGGTGTGGAGCAGTGGCTGGAATGGCTGCCGGAAGAAGGGGAAAAACCTTACGAGTCTATGTTTGCCAAAAACAGAAAAGGGCATGAGGGAACAAAGACAAACCGGAAGGTGAGACTGTTTTCTTATATACAGGCAAATCTGTACCGGGTGTTTGGAGAGGACTGGTTTGAGATCTGGAAAAAGATGATGACCGGACAGTTAAAGCACTACGGAATGAACACCTTAGGCAACTGGAGTGACAGCCGGCTGTTTGACGATGGGGCCATTCCTTATGTCACCTCACTGCCGGAGTTTCCGGCTACCAGGGTTAAGATCTTCCGTGACTTTCCGGATGTGTTCAGTGAGGAATACCAAATGGAAGCCAGACGCTGTGCTTCTTTATTAAAGGAACATAAGGACGACCCGATGATGGTGGGGTATTTTTTACGGAATGAGCCGGGCTGGGCTTTTGTGGATCATCTGGTGCTTGCCGATGAGGTATTATATAACCCGGCGAAAACCGCTTGTAAAGAAAAGCTGATCGGATATCTGAAGGAGAAGTATAAAACGATTGAAACGTTGAATGGAACATGGGGATGTGCGCTTAAAAGCTTTGATGACTTTTACGAGCCTAAAAAGGAGGTATCCGGCTGGTCTAAAGAAGCAAAGGCTGATTTAAAGGACTTTTCCAAAAAGATGCTCCGGGCTTATGTGGAGATTCCTTCCCGGGAATGCCGCGAGATCGACCCGAACCACATGATCCTTGGTATGAGGTGGGCGTGGATCTCAGATCCGGATCTTGTGACGGGGTGGGAAAACTTTGATGTATTTTCTATTAACTGCTATGCCGTAGACCCTGCTTCGGCTATCCAAAATGTTGTAGACCTTGGGGTGGATCTTCCGGTAATGATAGGTGAGTTTCATTTCGGCGCGTTGGATGCGGGGCTTACCGCCACGGGATTGGAAGGGGTCCGGACCCAGAAAGACCGGGGAGCGGCGTACCGCTATTATTGCGAGCGGGCGGTGAAACATCCAAACGGGGTGGGATGCCATTATTTCCAATGCTGTGACCAGTTTGTTTTAGGGCGGTTTGATGGGGAAAATTATAACATTGGGCTTTTTGATGTCTGCTCTAAGCCGTATGAGGATATGCTAAGGCAGGTAAAGGAATGCAGCGGCGGCATTTATCAGGTGGCGGCAGGAGAGAAGGAACCCTTTGGGCAGAAAGGGGAAGGGATTCCGATGATCGCTTACTGACCGAAAAGGCTCCGTCAAATTCGAGCCAGCTCAGTTTGTTGTTACCTTTGCGGCCATGGAACCGGTGGACTGCCAGTTCAGCCCACGCCCATTCGCCGGGAGCGCACTGGCGTGCTTAACGTTGCAATTTCATTGCAACATCCCGGCTCAAAAGAGGGCGTTCCCTCATTCCGCAAAGGCTCCGTCAAATTCGAGCCAGCTTGATTTGCCGTTACCTTTGCGGAATGGCTGAACTGGTAAAGGAAATTGACACTCCCGTACATCTAATGGTAAAATGGTGCAAAGTAGGTTAAAAATGATTCCATAGAGGACACGAGAGCAGGAACGGAGGAGTTTTATGCCAAAAAGAACAGATATACATAAAGTGCTTATCATTGGTTCAGGCCCGATCATCATAGGTCAGGCCTGTGAGTTTGATTATTCGGGAACCCAGGCCTGTAAGGCGCTTCGGAAGCTGGGATATGAGATCGTGCTTGTCAATTCCAACCCGGCAACGATCATGACAGACCCGGAGACGGCGGATGTCACTTACATCGAACCGCTGAATGTGGAGCGGCTGACCCAGATCATCGAAAAAGAGCGTCCGGATGCGCTGCTTCCCAATTTGGGCGGGCAGTCAGGGCTGAACTTATGTGCGGAGCTTAGCAAGGCGGGAGTTTTGGATCAATATCATGTGAAGGTCATTGGCGTGCAGGTGGATGCCATTGAACGGGGGGAAGACCGGGTCGAGTTTAAAAAGACTATGGATAAGCTGGGGATTGAAATGGCCCGCAGCGAAGTGGCATATTCCGTTGAGGAAGCCCTTGCTATTGCGGACAAGCTGGGCTATCCGGTGGTGCTTCGTCCTGCTTATACGATGGGCGGTGCAGGCGGCGGCCTTGTCTATAATAAGGAAGAACTCAAGACGGTATGTGCAAGAGGGCTTCAGGCAAGCCTTGTAGGGCAGGTCCTGGTGGAAGAATCTATCCTCGGCTGGGAAGAGCTGGAGCTGGAAGTGGTCCGGGATGCGGACAACAACATCATCACCGTCTGCTTTATTGAAAATATCGATCCCCTTGGGGTGCATACCGGGGATTCGTTTTGTTCGGCTCCCATGCTGACCATATCGGAGGAATGTCAGAAACGCCTTCAGGAGCAGGCTTACAGGATCGTGGAGTCGGTACAGGTGATCGGAGGAACTAATGTGCAGTTTGCCCATGACCCGGTAAGCGACAGGATCATCGTGATCGAGATCAATCCACGGACTTCCCGCTCTTCTGCGTTAGCTTCTAAGGCAACGGGCTTTCCGATCGCGCTGGTCTCTTCCATGCTGGCGGCAGGGCTTACCTTAAAAGATATCCCCTGCGGGAAATATGGAACCCTGGATCGGTACGTGCCGGATGGCGATTATGTGGTGATCAAGTTTGCCCGCTGGGCATTTGAGAAGTTTAAAGGGGTGGAGGATAAGTTAGGAACCCAGATGCGGGCCGTAGGTGAGGTCATGAGCATCGGCAAAACCTACAAGGAAGCTTTCCAGAAGGCCATCCGCTCACTGGAAACCGGGCGCTATGGCTTAGGCCATGCGCAGGATTTTGATACCCTGTCCAAGGAAGAGCTGTTAAGGAGACTGAATACCCCATCCAGCGAACGCCATTTCCTGATGTACGAGGCGCTGCGGAAAGGGGCCGCAATAGAGGAGATCCATGAGATCACGAAGGTAAAGGCATACTTTATCGAGCAGATGAAGGAGCTGGTGGAAGAAGAGGAAGAGCTTCTAAAGTGTAAAGGGGCTTTACCGGAGGACGGGATGCTGATCCAGGCGAAGAAGGACGGGTTTTCCGATAAGTACCTGAGCCAGCTTCTGCAGGTGCCGGAAGAAGAGATACGCCGCCGCCGTATTGCGCTTGGCGTTACGGAAAGCTGGGAAGGCGTCCACGTCAGTGGAACGAAAGACAGCGCTTACTATTATTCTACCTACAATGGGCCGGATAAGAATGTGGTGAATACGGATCGGCCCAAGATCATGATCTTAGGCGGAGGTCCTAACCGGATCGGACAGGGGATCGAGTTCGATTATTGCTGTGTTCATGCGGCGATGGCTCTTAAGAAACTGGGATTTGAAACTATCATTGTAAACTGTAACCCGGAGACCGTATCAACAGACTACGATACTTCGGATAAGTTATATTTTGAACCTCTGACACTGGAGGATGTGTTAAGCATCTATGAAAAGGAAAAGCCCTTAGGGGTGATCGCCCAGTTTGGGGGCCAGACGCCTTTAAATCTGGCTTCTCAGCTAGAGGAAAACGGAGTGCGGATTTTGGGAACTTCTCCTTCTGTCATCGATCTGGCGGAGGACCGTGACCAGTTCCGGACCATGATGGAAAAACTGGACATCCCTATGCCGGAATCCGGGATGGCGGCTACCGTTTCGGAAGCGCTTTCCATTGCCGAAAGGATCGGTTACCCGGTGATGGTGCGCCCTTCTTATGTGTTAGGCGGCAGGGGCATGGAAGTGGTCTATGATGCGGAGAGCATGACGGGATATATGAATGCGGCAGTGGGAGTAACGCCGGACCGCCCGATCCTCATCGACCGTTTCTTAAACCATGCGCTGGAGTGTGAAGCGGATGCCATCAGTGATGGGGAGCATGCGTTTGTGCCGGCGGTGATGGAACATATCGAGCTTGCGGGCATCCACTCCGGGGATTCCGCCTGCATCATTCCTTCCGTGCACATCCCGGCGGAAAGCGTGGAGACCATTAAAGAGTATACCAGAAAGATTGCGGAGGAGATGCATGTAAAGGGCCTTATGAACATGCAGTATGCCATTGAGAACGGGAAAGTCTTCGTTTTGGAGGCAAATCCCAGGGCATCCCGGACGGTGCCTCTTGTATCCAAGGTCTGTAACGTGCGTATGGTACCTCTGGCAACAGAGATTATTACCGCAGAGCTTACCGGACGGCCGTCGCCGATCCCGGCGCTTAAAGAGCAGGTGATCCCCAATTACGGGGTAAAGGAAGCGGTGTTCCCCTTTAATATGTTCCCCGAGGTGGATCCTGTTTTAGGACCGGAAATGCGATCTACCGGCGAGGTTTTGGGCCTGTCCCGATCCTACGGTGAAGCGTTTTATAAAGCTCAGGAAGCGGTACAGTCAAAGCTGCCCCTTGAGGGAACGGTGTTGATCTCCGTAAATAAAAAAGATAAGGATGAAGCGGTGGAGGTTGCAAGGAGCCTGTCAGAAGACGGTTTTCGGATCGTGGCAACAGAAGGAACCTATAACCTGATCACTGCGGCGGGAATCCCTGCGGTGAAAGCCAAAAAGCTTTATGAGGGAAGGCCCAACGTGCTTGATATGATCACCAACGGTGATTTTGACCTGATCATCAATTCCCCGGTGGGGAAAGACAGCGTTCATGACGACAGTTACCTTCGTAAGGCAGCCATTAAGGCAAAGGCACCTTATATCACCACGGTGGCGGCGGCAAAAGTAACGGCGGAAGGGATCCACTATTTAAGAACCCATAAAGGCAGCGAGGTGAAATCCTTACAGGAACTGCACAGTGAGATCCATGAGAAATAAGGTATTTGCAATGTGCCCGGTACGTCGGTCATGAGACGGGGGGCGCCGGGCCGGTGGAATCCCTGACGATCAAAGTAGCCCGAAGCAGGATAGAGCCGATCGCCACCTTGTTTAGCAGGCAGGATAAGGCGTAAAAGCCGCATTTGCCAAGTGCGGTGCGGTCCTGCTTTATGGTGGTAAGGGGCGGCGTGGTGTAGGCGGTCATAGGCAGATCGTCAAACCCCACGATGCTCACATCTTCAGGGATACGGATATTTCTGTCATCACATTCCGTGATGGCGGAGATTGCCCGTACGTCATGGGAAAACAAAATGGCGGTGACTCCGTGGGAGAGAAGCTTTGGAATGTATTCTTTGGTGGATTCGGACACATAGTATCCTAAGCCGATGTAATCCTCGTTCACTTCCAGGTCGAATTTATACAGTGCGTTTAAATAGGCATTGTATCTTGCCTTTAGGATGTAAGATTCCAAAGGGCCGGATATGAGGCCTATTTTTTTGTGCCCCAATGAGGCCAAATGCTTTACGGCAAGCTCAAACCCTTCTTCACTGTCACAGCCCACGGAAGCAATGTTAGGGTTTTCCTTCACGGTATTATCATAAAGGACGGTAGGGATCTTGCAGCTACGAAACTCTTTCATCCAGGGATCTAAGAGGGAAAGACCTAAAATAAAGGAGGCCTGGTAGCCGTTTTGCATCATGAACACGCCATAAGGGGTCAGCTTTTGGAAGTCGATGGTGATGGGAACAATGTCCACGACCCATCCTTCCGGTTCTGCCATCTGCTTAAAACCCAGGATAATATCGTGCCCAAACTTGTTTGGTGTGTCAAAATCCATGTTTTCCACCAAAATACAGAGCTTTTTTTCCTTTTTTTGCAGACGTTTGTTGACATATCCCAGCTCCACTGCCGTTTCCAGGATGCGTTTGCGCATTTCGTCACTGATATCGGTAGCGTTGTTTAAGCCTTTAGAAACGGTACTTTTGGATACTCCTAATTTTGCGGCGATGTCATTGATCGTTGCCATAGGTCCTCTTCCCCCCTTGAAAGTTTGTTAAAGTTGACAATGGTTGTTTTTTTGGATAAGAAAATTATAGCAGGGGAAACCGTGAAAAACAAGACGCCTGTCTAAACTTTGTCCGCTCACATGAACGGTATACAGCAGAAAAACCAGTAAAATGCGCACATTGGAAAACATTGGAAGCGAAACTTGACGAAAATTATTTTCGAAACAAGCATAGCGTGAAAGTTTCGAAATGATATACAAACTGCACAAAGATAATGCTATGATACAGGAAAATAGACAAAAATGCACAAAAATGGCCCTTGCATGAAAAATATGTCTGTGCTAATATTAATTTAGCGAAACTTTACAAAACTTTAATAAATCTAAGGAGGTAATGAAATGAAAAAGTTTATAGTCGCATTATTGTTGGCAGCGATGACTATGGCTTCGGTCACTGGATGCGGTAAGGGAGGAGACTCTGGGCAAAGCGGTACCGCGCCGGAGACAGGGGCTGACAGCGCAAAAACGCAGGACGCCGGCGCAGCAGATTCAGGTGCGGCAGCATCCGGAGAAGTACAGGATATTTCTTTAAAGGTATGGTGTCCTCAGAACCAGGTTGACACCGGGATTATGGAACAGCAGCAGGCAGCGTTTGCGGCAGAACATCCGGAGTACAATATCACATGGACAACAGAGATCGTAGGTGAGGATAAATGTCAGGAACCCCTGCTTAAGGATGTTGGAGCGGCAGCGGACGTATTTATGTTTGCAAGTGACCAGCTTCCCGCAATGGTAGACGCAGGCGCTATCGCAAGGCTTGGCGGCGCAACAGAGGAAATGGTAAATAGCACTATTGCGGAATCTGTTGTCGCAACGGCAAAAGTGGATGACGCTCTTTATGCGATCCCTTTTACGCACAATACATTCTTCATGTTTTATGACAAGACGATCCTGGATGAATCAGATATCACCAGCTTAGAAAAGATCATGGCGAAAGAAACCGCTGACAACGTATACAACTTCTATTTTGAGTCAGCAGGCGGCTGGAAGCTTGGATGCTATTACTACGGCGCAGGGTGCAGCATCTTTGGACCTGACGGAAGCGACGTGGCGGCAGGCGTTGACTGGAACAACGAAACCGGTCTTGCGGTTACCAATTACCTGATCGACCTGATCAACAACCCTAAATGTGCATATGACGGTGAGATTTCCGTATCCGAGCTGGCAGGCGACCACAGGATTGGCGCGTGGTTCGACGGTTCCTGGAACTATGACCTGTACAAAGGAATCCTTGGCGATGATTTAGGCATGGCCATCATCCCGACCTTTAACCCGGATGGAACAGACCATCAGCTCCTTGGTTTCTATGGTTCTAAATGTATCGGTGTTAACGCACAGTCACAGAACATGGCGGCAGCGGTAGCGTTTGCGGCATTCCTTGGAAATAAAGAAAACCAGGTTCTGCGTTATGAGCTTTCCGCACAGATTCCTGCAAACATGGCAGCAGGAGAGAGTGAAGCAGTGAAGGCAGACCCTCTTGCAGTGGTCATCGTAAAAGAAGCAAATGAAGCAAGTGTTGCACAGCCTGCAAACGCAGAGTTCAGCGCAAGGTACTGGACCTATGCAAACGCAATCCCTACAGAGATCAGAAGCGGGGAGATCACAAAAGACAATGCACAGGCTAAGCTGGATGCTTTTGTAGAATCAATGACCAAATAATGGAGATATTTGAGGAGGGCTTAGATGGGAATCTTTAAAAAAAAAGACCAGTCTGTTTATGTAAAGCCATCGGAAGCCAGTACAGCGCAGGCGTTTAAGAATGGCAATATCATGACCAAGTTATCCTTCTTTATCTTTGGGGTTGGCAACATTGCAAATAAACAGATTGTCAGGGGATTATTATTTCTGATCATAGAGATCGGATATCTTACTTACCTGCTCTCCTTTGGGCTTGGTGCCTTGGGTGATTTTATCACCCTTGGCACTGTAGAACAGGGGCAGGTGTATAATGAAGCGTTAGGGATCTATGAATATTCCACAGGCGATAACTCCATGCTTTGCCTTTTGTACGGTGTGATTACGCTGGTACTGACAGCGGCAGTCATCTTCGTGGCATGTATGTCAGGGAAAAGCGCATACTGTACCCAGGTCCGCAAGGAAAAAGGAATGCATATCCCGAATTTCAGGGATGACTTAAAATCCCTGTTGGAAGAAAACCTGCATGCGTTTTTGCTGGCTTTCCCGATTTTCGGAATTATCTGCTTTACCATTGTACCGTTGATCTTCATGATCCTGATCGCGTTTACCAGTTATGACCATGAGCATCAGCCACCCGGGAATTTGTTCCAGTGGGTAGGACTTGACAACTTTAAGGCTATGTTCTCTCAGGGGAGCAAACTGGCGTCCACCTTCTGGCCGGTTTTATCATGGACGCTGATCTGGGCAGTGCTTGCGACGGTAAGCTGCTACATATTAGGGCTTTTACTGGCGCTTCTCATTAACCGGAAGGGAACCAGGGCAAAGGGCTTTTGGAGGTTTATGTTTGTCCTTTCCGTGGCAGTTCCCCAGTTTGTCACATTGCTGAGCATGAGGACCATATTTAACGCCAACGGACCTGTAAACGTTATCTTAAGGGAGATCGGGGCAATCGGGGCGACGGAATCCATTCCGTTTTTTACCAATCCGCTGTATGCAAAGATCACGATCATCTGCATCAATATCTGGATCGGTGTGCCTTTTACCATGCTTTCCACCACGGGTATTTTACAGAATATACCGGAAGAACTTTATGAGGCGGCAAAGATTGACGGCGCCAGCGCACCGATCATATTCAGGAAGATCACCCTTCCTTATATGCTCTTTGTCATGACGCCAAACCTGATCACTGCCTTTACCGGAAATATCAATAACTTTAACGTGATCTTCCTGCTTTCAGGAGGCGGACCGGATTCGCTGGATTACTATTACGCAGGAAAGACGGATCTTTTGGTCACATGGCTCTACCGGTTGACAATCACACAAAAAGACTACAACTTAGGTGCGGTCATCGGTATTTTAGTATTTGTTATTTTAGCAGTATTGTCACTGATCACCTACCGCCGTACAGGCTCTTACAAAGATGAGGGGGCGTTCCAATAATGAAAGCAAAACGATTTATTACCAATACAGCCTGCCATATTTTACTGGCTGTGCTTAGTATTATCTGGGTATTGCCGATCTTTTATGTCATATTGACCTCATTTCGTGCCGAGAGCGGTTCTTATAAGAGTTATATATGGCCTAGGGGCTTTACACTGGATAATTATATTAATCTGTTCCACGGGAACAATAATATTGATTTTACCAGATGGTTTATGAATACCTTTATCATTGCCATATTCAGTACGGTACTTTCCGCATTTTTTGTATTGTGCGTGTCTTATGTTATGAGCAGGCTCCGATTTAAAATGCGTAAAAAATTTATGAATATCGCACTGATCCTTGGAATGTTCCCGGGGTTCATGTCCATGATCGCCGTTTATTATATTTTAAAAGGTCTTGGATTTTTGGAGACCGGCGTGTTAAAGCAGGTAGCTCTTGTGCTGGTATATTCCGGTGGGGCAGGGCTTGGCTTTTACATGGCAAAAGGTTTTTTTGATACCATTCCCAAAAGTATTGATGAAGCAGCTTATATTGACGGGGCCACAAAGTGGGATACCTTTATCCAGATCACCATACCTTTGTCAAAGCCGATCATTACGTATACTTTGATCACTGCCTTTATGGGGCCGTGGGTAGACTATATTTTTGCCAAGGTTATCATGGGCAATGAAACACCGTATTACACCATAGCAATCGGTCTTTGGACCATGCTTGAGCAGGAATTTGTGGAATATTATTATACACAGTTCTATGCAGGGTGTGTGGTGATTTCCATTCCCATCGCGATCTTGTTCCTGCTGACCCAGAAGTGTTATGTGGAAGGCGTGTCCGGGGCCGTAAAGGGTTAAAGATCCATCCGGATAGGGTTTGTGTAAAGTAATTGATAAAGGGCAGCTGCAAAATAGGAAAAACGTCAATTTCATTTGCCGTTATATTTTGCGGCGGCCCTTTTTAAATAGAAGAAGAGAGTAAGGGTATATGACAAATAAAGAGTTTGATGAAAAATTCAGATATGATGAAAAAGATCTGGGGGTCAACTGTAAAGAAGGAAAGACGGTCTTTAAGGTCTGGAGCCCTATGGCGGAACGGATCCTGCTCCGGTTATATGATAAAGACGGCGGAGAGCCTTTCCTGGAAAGGGAAATGCGCCTTGGGGAGCGGGGGGTATGGGAGCGGGTGTTCCCGGAGAGCCTCCACGGGATGTATTATGACTATCTGGTAAGGATAGAGGGGAAGGACGTAAGGACGGCGGATCCCTATGCCATCTGCTGTAACTGCAATGGAAGCAGGAGCATGGTAGTGGATCTTGGCCAGACGGATCCGGAAGGTTTCCCGGAAGACAGGGCGCCGGTGGTGGAAGGGGAACAGATCATCTACGAGCTTCACATCAAGGACTTTTCCTATGATAAGGACAGCGGCATACCGGAAGCGTACCGCGGCAAATACAAAGCCTTTACTATAGAAAAAACCGGACAAAGCTATCCTACCTGCATGGAATATTTGAAAGAGCTGGGTGTCACCTATGTGCATCTGCTTCCGTTTTTTGATTATGGATCCGTGGACGAAGCGGGAGACGGGAACCAGTACAACTGGGGATATGACCCTCTTAATTTTAACGTGCCGGAAGGATCTTACGCCACGGATGTGTCGGATGGAACAGTGAGGATCCGGGAATGCAAGGAGATGATTCAGTCGTTGCACAAAAACGGTCTTCGGGTGATCATGGACGTTGTCTACAACCATACCTACCGGAATGATTCCTGGCTGGAGCGGATGGTGCCGGGATACTATTACCGGTATCAGGAGGACGGCAGTCTTTCCGACGGGTCGGCCTGTGGGAATGACATTGCGGCAGGCCGTGCCATGGTGGATAATTATATTGCGGATTCCGTGATGTACTGGGCAAAGGAATACCACGTGGACGGATTCCGCTTTGACCTGATGGGGCTTTTGACGGTGGAACTGATGAACCGGATAAGACGGGAGCTGGACGAGGAATTTGGCACAGGGGAAAAGCTGATCTACGGGGAACCCTGGCGCGCCAATTCTTCTCCCATGGAAAGCGGAACCAGGGCGGCTTTAAAGGTAAATACCGGCTGCCTGGATGAGGGGATCGGAATATTCAGCGATGATACCAGGGACGCCATCAAAGGGCATGTGTTCCGTGAGGAAGAACCCGGATTTGTGAACGGGGGTGACGGGCTTGAGGCTTTGATCCTTCATGCGGTAACCGGATGGAGGGACGGCGGGGCCGTTTTCCGGCCCAGGAGCTGTGCCCAGATCATCAATTATGTGTCGGCTCATGACAATTTCACCCTATGGGATAAGCTGGTCTTGTCCATGCATAACGGGGAATCGGACTTTTCCACCCGGTATGAGGATGTGCTAGCGGCCAACAAGCTTGCGGCGTTCATTTATTTTACCTGCCAGGGAAGCCTTTTTATGCAGGCCGGGGAGGAATTTGCAAGGACCAAGTTTGGGGATGAGAACAGCTTTCAGTCAGGGCCTAAGCTGAATATGCTGAAATGGAGCAGAACCGTGGAATATAAAGAGTTGGTGGATTATTATAAAGGATTGATCCATCTTCGGAAAAAGCTGCCGGGGCTTTGTGACAAGCATAAGTCCGCAGCACTGCGTATCAGGGGAAAATCCATTCATGCAGATAAAGTGGTGTCTTTCCGTGTGGATAACCGGGATTTCGACCAGGCGGGAGAGTGGGATGAATTATATATCATTTACAATGCATCCCTAAAAGAGCATCAGTTAGATCTGCCGGCAGGAAAGTGGGAAATTTTGGCGGATGGAAAGGTCTCTGACTGCCGTTTGAAAGTACCGGAGGATCAGGCAAGTGTGACGGTGGGAGCTGGCAGCGGTATGTTGTTAGGAAGGTATGGTGTGGAAGGATGAAATTTGTATACGGGAAACAGGACTGGAAAACACTGGAAAGGGGGGAAGAAAACTGTTATCTTATGACCAATGGGCTTGGAGGATTTTCTTCCCAGACCATGATCGGATCCTGTGGAAGGAATGACCATGCGCTTTTTATGGCCTGTGTACATTCCCCAAACCATCGTTATAACATGATACACCGGCTGGAAGAGGTGCTGTGGATTGGGGGAAAAAAGGTGCATATTTCCAGCCAGGACTTTGCCGGAGAAAAAGAGAGAGAGGAAGGCTTTGTTTACCAAAACGGCTTTTCTTTTGAGGATTATCCGGAGTGGACTTATCTGGTGGAAGGGGCGGAAATAAAAAAGAGGGTGGTCTTAGGCCAGGGAGTCAACACCATAGGAATCTCCTATGATATACAAAACCGCTCCGGCAGGGATGTGGTTTTGGAGGTGATACCACACCTGCAGTTTGTGCCGAAAGGGGAGCTGCTTTCCCGGGAACAGTCATTCGATGTGGAGATTGCGGGTGGCGGCAAAGCCGGGGAGAATGGTTCCGGTGAAAAGGCGGGCTGCAGCGGACGGATAAGCTCCAACGGGCAGATCCTTCATTTCCGCACAAACGGGGAAGCGGAAGCGGTTCCGCTGCGGTTTCATGACAACCTTTATTACGCTTATGATGTGATGGACGGGAAGCGGGAGAGGGGCTGCGTGGCGGCAAACCACAGGATTTCCTTCCGGGTACCGGCAGGGGAAACGGGGGAGCTCCGGATGGTGTACGGCATGGGGATGGAACTTCCCACGGTGGCGGATTTATGTGACGGGGTGAAAAAATACCGGGAAGGGCTGCGCACTAAAGCAGGATTTAGCGGGAATGTGCCGGGGGCGCTGTCTGCGGCGGCAGGCCAGTTTGTCTCATACCGGGAATCCACCGGGAAACAGACCATCTTGGCGGGCTTCCCCTTTTTTGAGGACTGGGGGAGGGATACCATGATTGCCCTCACCGGATGCTGTCTCGTTACAGGTCAATTTGAAACGGCGAGGAGTATACTGGAAACCTTTATGACTTACTGCCGGAAGGGCCTGATGCCCAATCTGTTCCCGGAAGGGAAGAATGCGCCGGGGTACAACACGGTGGACGCATCTCTGCTGTTTATCCTGGCGGTTTATGAATACTACCGGCGGACGAAGGATGCGGACTTTGTGGGAAGCGCATATAAGACCATGGAAGAAATTGTGGGATGGTATCATAAGGGAACGGACTTTGGGATCAGGATGGATGAGGACGGCCTTATCATGGCGGGGCGTGACTTTGACCAGGTCACGTGGATGGATGTGCGGATTGGGGAAATCCTGCCAACGCCCCGGCACGGGAAACCGGTGGAGATCAACGCTTACTGGTATAATGCGCTGCGTATTATGGAAGAGTTCAGAGGATTGCTTTCGGAAGGCGGAAACACAGGAATAAATCATGATTTAATGTCAGATTTGGATTACGGGCAGCTTGCCGGGAACGTCAAAAAGAGCTTCTCGGAAAAATTCTGGAATGAGGAAGCCGGATGTTTAAAGGATGTGCTTTCCGGCACGGCGGCGGATGGCCAGATCCGCTGTAATCAGATTTGGGCGGTGTCCCTGCCTTTTTCGGTGCTCTCGCCGGAGCGGGAGAAGCAGGTAGTGGAAGTGGTATTCCGGAGATTATATACGCCTTATGGGCTTAGGACCCTTTCGCCGGAAGATAAAGAGTTCCATCCCTTCTATGGTGGGAAGCAGTTTGACCGGGATATGGCCTACCATCAGGGCACGGTGTGGGTGTTCCCGTTAGGCGCGTATTATCTGGCGTACCTGAAGGTGAACGGATATTCGGCAGATGCAAAGGCTTATGTGTCTGGGCAGCTGGAAACCATGGAAGCGGCGCTCAGGGAAGGGTGCATCGGGCAGCTGCCGGAAATCTATGACGGTGGAAACCCGGTCTCCTCTAAGGGGTGCTTTGCCCAGGCTTGGAGCGTGGGGGAGATCTTAAGGGTGTATGACGCACTGCGGGGGAATGAATTATAGAAAAGACATATTAAAAGTAGATTTATCTTGAAATACCCTGACCCAAACAACTGTTATGTTTCCGCACGCAGATGTTTGGGGCAGGGCATTTTTTGTCATTCTTTTATTTTGTCAATCTCTGTGAGATTAACGCCCAAGCTTGTAAGCAAGGCTTTTGGTGATATATAATCGTCTTTTAAGTCGGCATATGTTTTTGTGGCGTTTTCTTCCTTGAACAATAACATGCGTTTCTGTGCCTTTTGGAAATTATTCAATGCATCTCTTATAATCTCTGCTCCGTTTGGCATTTTCCCACCTGCTTTCCTGTTATGTCTTGTATCAGCTGTTCCGAAAATAGATTTCTGTGGAGAATAATGAAATCTGGTAGAATAATGGGAATCAGGATGGTATAATAGCAAAAAATGCGGGTGTTATGGAAAAGACTTCAATATCCGTCCAAAAGACCGATGAGGATTATTGCCCTTGCCAAAATTGCGGAACAAATAGACGGAAACAGAATATATTCGGAAAAAGAAATCAATGAGATTATCAGGTCGAATATTGCGTTTGGTGATATAGAGTTAGTACGAAGGGAAATGTACCAATATCATTTCCTTGGGAGGCTTAGGGACGGTTCCGAGTATTGGGCAGAAGCAGATTGGAAAGATGCGTATGCAGAGTATCTCAGCGCGGATTAGTGGTTAAGAAGGTCAAAGAAGCCAAGAGGGCAAATATTTGTGGAGAAAAATACAATGGATGATTTTGGTATTAATGAGATGCAGGAAATGCAGAAGAATCTCCAGGACCGGGATCAATGGGCGCTTTTTTGCCCGGAGAAAGGAAAAAATCAGCTGCTTTGGATGGTTGGCGAAATCGGGGAAGTGGTCGATACTGTCAAAAAGCATGGGGGAGAAAAGGCTGACGCCGACCCTTTACTGCGGAAAGAGCTGGTTGAGGAACTGGCTGATGTCCTGATGTATTATAGTGATATCCTGTTATGCTATGGCCTCTCCGTTTTCGGCGCTTCCGTTGTATGAATCAATATTCAAGTTCTTTATTCCCGCCTTTTTCACATGCCTTAGTCCGCATTAGATTGGCATACGTGATAATGGAAGTTAGTCTTTGTTCTTCAAGTGCCATGCAATCACCTGCTTTCTTAACCAATCAAACATTTTTTCCTTTGAACGCAAAAAGAGAAGATAAATAATACGTCAAAAATTGAACACATCTGAGACAATTGATGAATTTACCGGAAGGTGTTGTTTCGATAAAATAACTCCATAAAGAAAAACATCCAAGAAAATATGGGAGGTACAAAATGAATTTAAAAAAAGTATTGGCTTTAACAGCAGCATTGGTGATGTCAATCACAGCATTAGCAGGATGTGGGAATAGCGGGCCAGATTCGCTGACAGCGTCACAATCATCTCAGGATAACAGCATTTTGGAATCTAAAGAAGATACGGTTCCGGAAGAAGAGAGTGAAGCCCGTGAAAAGGAAAGTGGGGAAAAGACCGCCATGATGCAGAATTTATGAAGGGCATGATCAATGAGTACAATGCATCCAACATGGATAATATTGAAATCAAGTATGAAATATATACAGATAACTATCCGCAGGTTATTGATATGGCATTTCAGAACGGCGAAGCACCGGACATGTTTGTGTATCAGGAAGAACCTTTCCAGAAGTATATGAATACCGGGAAACTGGTTGACATCACACCATTCATGGACGATGAGTATAAAGAAATTTTCGGGATAAATCTTATTGATGGGTTTAATGTGATTGACGGGAAATGCTACTTTGTTCCTACTACGGCCACCGTTTGCCGCCTGTTCTACAACAAGGATATTTTTGAACGGGTTGGTCTGGAGGGTGCGCCTGAAACTTTAGAGGAAATGGTGGAATACGCAAAATTGATCACTCAAGAGCTGTCAGGGGAAGGGATTTACGGGTTTGCGGCAAATATGAAGAGCGCATCGTCCGCATTGAGCCGTTCACTGATAAAGCAGGGCGAAAGAGAACTGGGACTTAAGTTTGGCTATAATTTTGAGACAGGAAGATATGATTTTAGCGGTTATGAGAATCTGGTCAAGAACTGGAAGACTTTGATGTCGCAGGAATGTGCGTTCCCCGGATGTGAATCTCTGGATATCGACCCGCTCAGAACCTAGTTTGCGGATGGGAAGATTGGTATGTATATGTCCTATTCCCACGCAGAGCCCGGCGTATATACGAACCAGTTCCCGATGGAGCAGGGATGGGGATGCGCACAGCTTCCGGTAACAGGCGGAAACGTAATAGGAGCGGAGCATTACCAGCCCTCAGGTGGATATATGTTCAATGCGGAGAGTGAAAATCTGGAGGCGGCCTGGAAGGCATACCGGGCGGTATTCGCAGACGTCGATATGCTGGCGGAGTATTATGAGCAGGGGTATGGGGTATCCACGGTGCCGGCAGCGATTGAGAAGGCAAACCCGGCGCAATATTTTATAGATAACCCCGATCTTTTAATCTGCGACACGGATAAGGTATATCCAATGACTCCTCATGAGAGTAATGTGGATGCGGATATTGCTTCAGGGCTGAAAGATTTAACTGACCGTTATAATGCGGCGCTGGACGCGGGCATTGCGGAGGGAATCGGCTCGGAGATTAAAATTGATCATTTTGACCCCATGAACCCATAACACACGGCTACAGGGGTGCATAGACAGGGGAGATGCCGAAATGGACAGCGATTGTGGCATCCCCCTCTCTATTTTGGGAGAATGAAAAAAGAAAGGAGAGGCCGGGACGAGAAAAAAACAAAAGCTAAGCCCATTAAAGCGGAAACGGATGATATATGATAATTTACGCACTTATAGTTTGCTGCTGCCCAATCTGATATTGTTTCTGGCATTTTCCGCATATCCGGTAATATGGACGTTAAAATATGTGTTTTACCGTTATGGTGGTTATGGCTCCAGTGTCCCTAAATTTGTGGGGCTGGAAAATATTTTGCGGGTATTTAGAGATGATATTTATTGGAAAGCAGTAAAAAATACGTTTGTTTATGCAGGGGCAAAAATCTTGTTTATTATCCCCCTTGCATTTTTACTGGCTCTTTTCCTGAACAGGCCGGCCAAAGGAAATGGATTACTGCAGGGGATAATTTTTGTGCCGACAATCATGAGCGCAGCGGTTATGGGACTTGTTTTTTATTTGCTTTTTAATGTCTATAACGGACAGATAAACCAGTATTTGTTACATATGGGAATTGTTACCCGGCCTGTTAATTGGCTTGGAAAAGAACATGCAATGCAGACATTGATAATTACTGCGGTATGGGGCGGTGTGGGCAATTATATGGTATATTTTATTGCCGGCCTACAGCAAATTTCTGAGGAAGCTTTGGAAAGCGCAAGGATTGATGGTGCGAACAGAATCCAGACAATGTGGTATATTACAATCCCTATGCTGGGGCCTATTTTGAAAATAATCCTGATGTTGTCGATTACATCTGCTTTTTCAGATATGAGTAGTATCATGGTACTGACAGAAGGAGGACCGACGAATGAAACAATGGTTATGGCTTTATATGGTTATGGTTTCTTTTTCCCGGTGTCTCCCTGCAGTTCCATTACACCGCAGTATGGTTATGGTGCGGCAGTCAGTGTTATCTCTGCAATGATTGCGGGTGTGATAACAGTAGGATATCTGATGCTATCCCGAAAATTGGATGCTGTATATTAGAAGGGGGTGCGGTTATGAGCAAGGCAAAAAACAGGGCTGCCCTGGCAGGGTCTTATCTGTTTGTTGGAATCATGGCAATTTTTACGGTATATCCAATTTTGTATACGATTGTAGGATCTTTCAAAACAAATGGTGAGTTGACTCGGGGAGAGCATTTCTTTCCTGAAATATGGCATTTTGAAAATTTTGTGCAGGCTTTTATTCAGGCAGATTTTATTAAGTATACCGGAAACAGTTTTGTGGTGAGCCTGGCAGTTTTGGCTGTGGCAGTTTTTACAGCTTCTTTAGCCGGTTACGTATTTGCGAGAAAAGAGTTTGTAGGAAAAAAACTATGGCTGGTTATGCATACAGGACTAATGTTTATCGCACTTGGTTCCGTGACGCTTTATCCTATTTATGAGCTTTTAGCTAAGATGAATTTAAATAAGTCTATTGTGGGGCTGATTCTTGCATTGGTGGGCGGGCAGTCTACTAATGTTTTACTGACAATGGGATTTGTTAAAAGTATTCCCAAAGAGTTGGATGAATCGGCAACGATTGATGGATGCACGATATATGGTATTTTCTTCCAGATTATTTTGCCGTTAATCAAGCCTATTTTGGCTGTAGTTGCTTTGTTTTCGTTCAGACATGCATGGAACGATTATATCACTACCCTCATTATGAGCATATCGCTCCCTAAGCTGAGGACTCTGACGGTTGCGGTTGTACAGCTGAAATATTCTGTTAATGCTGCGGCGGAATGGCATATCATGTTGGCGGGGGCCACAATTGCAATTGTTCCAATATTGATTGTGTACGCATTTTGCCATAAATTATTTATTGGCGGTTTGACGGCGGGTGCTGTGAAAGGATAAAAAAGTTATCTGGAATCTATATGAGATAGGCAAACTATGTTATATTGAATGCAGAGGAGGAATGAATATGAGTCTGTTTAAAAACTTTCGGTTTCGTACCCGGATCATACTGGTTTGTATTGTAATTCTACTTTTAAACAGCATTGCATGTGGAAGTATTTATTATAATTATGTGTTTAAAGATACGCTGAAAAATTATTATTCCAGCTCTGAAGACATGGTTTCCCAAATGCGAATGCATTTGACGAATGAAATGCGTTCTATCACAGAGCAGGTTCACGCAATGTATTCTACGGTGCTTTACAGCCTGATATCTGACTATGCGCAAAAGCAGGATTCATCGACTTATGTAAAAATGTTGGGTGAGATTTCTGATATTATTTCGGAGTCATATCAGGGGGACCGTTATATTCATTCTGCCAGCATTGAGACAGAGTTTGGAAGCTTCAGTAATTTTACAAGGATTAAGAATCATGATTTCAAGTTTATGGACTCTTCCATGAAGAAATATTTTGATGAAAATCCGCAGGAGACGATATGCTGGTATCCGGCAATGGTTTCTCCGATATTTCAGGGAAATGAAGTAGTTATTCCGGTAGTATACAAATTTAGGCTGGACCGCAGAGATATTTTTGTAATGGTCAGCCTAAAGCAATCGGAAATAGATTCCTATCTAAAAGAGGTTTATGATTCCTATAATCAAATTTTTATTGCTGATAAAGATAATCGGAACATTATAAATTGTGAAGAAAAAGAACAGAACATTTTAAATTATTTTTCTTCGGAAGAAATTTGAAATAAAAATGCGGTTTGTAAGGAGATAGAACTGGACGGGGAGGTTTACTTGGCTACTTATACAGAGATGAACGGCACAGAATGGAAAATCTGTGCAATCCGTTCGGCGGAATCATTAGTGGGAAATCTCGGGAAACTGAGGTATTTTATCGTTTTGATAATTTGCTTTTGTGCAGTAATCAGTATTGTCGTTATTATATTGTTTGCCCGTAATATAACAATGCCTTTAGAGCAGCTTTCCGTACTTATGGATAAGGTGACACAGGATGAATGCTTTCAGGGCCAGTTTCAATATCCCTATAAAGATGAGGTCGGGAAACTGGCGAAGAGTTTCAATTTTATGATTATAAAAATTAATCAGTTGATTGTGGAATTAAATGAAAATATTGAGGAGTTGAAGGTAGAAAAGGATAATGTCCAGGCTGTGCAGAAACAGAAGAGAAAGGCTGAGTTAAAGGCGCTGCAGGCGCAGATTAATCCGCACTTTTTATTAACACATTAAATGCAATCACATGGTATGCAGCTGAACAGGGAGCCTCGGAAATCAGTATACTTTCCAATTCTTTGGGGAAATTTTTCAGGATAAGCCTGAGCAAGGGTAAGGAGGTTATTACTTTGGGGGAAGAAATAGAACATGTTCTCAGCTATCTCCGAATCCAGAGCATAAGGTATAAGGATAAACTTCAATATAAAATTCAGGTTTCCGAAGATGTGAAGGAGCTGTATATCATCAAGCTGGTCTTACAGCCTCTGGTAGAAAATTCTATTTATCATGGGATTAAGCTGAAAAAAGGGGGGCAGGATTATCCGGATTGAAATCAGGAGACACATAAATCGGGAAGGAATCGGGGTACTTCAAATTTATGTGGAAGATGATGGGGAAGGTATAGAAGCAAAACAGCTCAAGGCCATTCAGGAGAATCTATTAGAAGGCAGGGGGGACCGTCGGGATGAGGGATATGGAATTTATAATGTAAATGAGAGGATTAAGTTATACTATGGAGATTCCTACGGGCTGATGATGGATAGCGTGCATAAAAAAGGAACAAGGGTGACGATTGTAATTCCGGTTCGTACTATGGCGGAGGAAGAATAAGTATGTATAGAATTATTATCGCGGACGACGAAGAATATGTAAGAGAATTACTGGCCTCAAATATAAATCGTTCTCAAAAGGAATTTGAGGTAATCGCAGAGGCCGGAGACGGAAGAGAAGCCATTGAATTAGTAGAAAAGCTACAGCCGGATATTTTGATTGCAGATATTTGTATGCCGTTTGTCGATGGCCTGGAGTTGATCCGTCATATCAGGCAGAGCTCCGGCAATATAAAAACTGTAATTATCAGTGGATATGATGATTTCGCCTATGCGAAGCAGGCATTAACGCTCGGAGTTACCGATTACCTTTTAAAACCTTTTTCTCCAGAAGAACTTTATGAAGTGCTGGATAAGATACGGGATGAACTGGAATGCAGAAAGGTTCTGATGAACAATATCAGAGATATGAAAAGCCAGTTGGAAGATGCAAGCAGGATTTCTCAGGAGCATGTTGTGCAAAAACTGGTCCAGAGGACCGAAAATGCGGCAAAGCTTTTGGAGGAAGTAAAAAGAGCGGGGATATGCCCGGAAGGCTTATTGTGTGCCGCGGGGATACTGCAGATATATCAGGATGGCCAAGAACGGATACGGGACATTAAAGAGCTGCTTACAGTGACCGTTGAATCTTATTTTCAGAAAAATTGCCGCATATACCTTTCCGGAACACGTGAAAGGCAAATGATATTGCTGTTTTTGGGAGATTATCAGAACATACGCATATTTCGTAAAGCGATAGAAAACGGTATTATGGCAATTTTAGAAAGCCTGAGACATTATTATGATATATTTGCAGGGTGTGTGATTGGCGGAATATATGCAGACTGGAAGCAGATATCGAAATCGTATGAAAATATTTTGTCTATATGGAAAAAGAATTATGAAAATGCCGGAACGGTGCTTTTTTTGACGATGAGATCCTGAAATATAAAGAAAGCAGTGGTTTCCTGGAACGTCCGAAAAAATTTGAGCAGGAATTGCTTGTGTTCATACAAATGGGGGAGAAGGAAAAAGCAGAGAATTGCCTGAAGGATATTTTGCATTATTATGAAACCTTAAATGTAAGCTGGAGAGATTTTGTCAGTGTGTCCCTGACGGAATTAATGTTTGATATTTCTGATATTATGATGAAAACAAAAATTCAGGAAAAGTTGTGGGAGAATGAAAATGTAATCGGATATTTCAGAGAACATTTTGCGCACGGGACGCTCCAGGATGCATATGAAACGATTCTGGCATATGTGCAGAAGTGCTGCAGGCAATTTTCCGAAATGAATGAGTCCCAGGGAGAACGTATTGTTTTCCAAGTAAAGGAATTGGTGGAGAAAAATCTGGATAATGAGGAATTTGGTATGGAGACCGTGTCAGAAAAATTATTTTTCAGCTATAACTATGTCCGCCAGATATTTAAGAAGGTTACAGGCGAAAGCTTTATGGAATATCTGATACGGAGAAGAATGGAGAAAGCCAGGGAGCTTTTGAAAAATGATAATATAAAAACTTGTATGAATCGAAAAGGGCAGCGGTAGAGACAAAAGTGAGCCTGCAGCTTGGTATGGGCAATGCCTATCTGTGTGACATGTTGGAAAATGTTATCGAAGATTTGGAGGTAACAGACGGAAAAATAGTATTGGCATTCCGGGCGTTTGAAATCAAGACAATTAGAATAAAGCGATAAAAGGAACTGCTTGAAAATTCAATATGAGGAGAAGGAAAACGATGAAAAGAGAGAAAAAAGTGGCCGTAAAGCGGCTTCCGGCAGTTCCCCTGATTACTTGTGACCCTTATTTCAGCGTATGGTCCGCTGGTGACCGGCTGTATGAAACGGACAGTGTGCATTGGACAGGGAAGAGGAAAAGGATAACGGGCACTGCCAGGATTGATGGAAACGATTACCGTTTCATGGGAAGGGGGAAAGCCATGCCCATGGAACAGACGAAGCTTGAAGTGACAGCGTTTTTTACCCAATATTGTTTTGAGATGGCGGGGGTGGGGCTGGCAGTTACTTTCTGGACGCCGTTGCTCTTAAGTGGCCTTGATGAGCTGTCAAGGCCCTGCTCTTATTTGGACATGGCAGTCTGTTCGTTGGACGGGAAGAAGCATCAGGTGGAGATTTCCTGGGAATTTGCCGGGGAATTGTGCTGTAACCAGGGGCAGACGGAAAAAATCGGGGGCGGCAGCTATGTGCTGGGAACAGCGCAGGCAGCATGGCTCGGGCTTCGGGAGCAAAGGCCCTTGGGGCACAGCGGCGACAGCATTGCTATCGACTGGGGGTATCTCTATCTTGCATTGGAAGAAAAAGCGGGCAGGGCGGTATCCTATTGCCAGGAGAGACGCTGCCTCTGTGCAAGCTTTCGGTTTTCCCCGGATGGAGATACGCGTGAAAGCGCATCTTTGGTTGCCGCGTATGATGATGTTGCTTCTATTTGCTATTTTGGCAGGATGCTTCCCGGCTATTGGGCAAGGGATGGAAAAACAATCCTCACGGCAATCATGGAAGCCATCCGGGAACATGATTCTCTGCAGGGGCGGTGTGAGACTTTTGAACAGGAACTGGAAGAAGGGACGGGGGCATTTGGGGAAGCATATACGAAAATTTGCCATGCAGCTTACCGCCAGTCCATTGCGGCGCATAAGCTGATTGCTGACGAAGAGGGGAAAGCCGTTTTCATTTCCAAAGAATGCCATTCCAACGGATGTGCCGCCACTGTGGATGTGACATATCCTTCCACACCGCTTTATTTCCTTTATAACCCGGAATTGGTCCGGGCGATGATGCGCCCGGTGCTTCGGTTTGCCAAGATGCCGGTATGGGGATATGATTTTGCACCCCACGATGCAGGGCGTTATCCCTATGTTACAGGACAGGTGTATGGCTTAAAGGCTTACCAGAAGGCTGCCCAGGATTTAGGGGGTGGGGAGGAGGACGGTTATGTCTATCCAATGTATTATCAGATGCCGGGCAATGCGGATGTCTATTGTTATGAGAATCAGATGCCCGTGGAGGAAAGCGGCAATATGCTGATCCTTGCGGCAGCGTTGGCCCGGCTGGACCCGCAGGGCGAAAAGGAAACCCTTCAGGAGAATCTGCCCTTGTATGGAAAATGGGTGAAATATCTCCTGCAATATGGCAGCGACCCGGGGGAGCAGTTATGTACCGATGATTTTGCAGGCCATATGGCGCACAATGTGAACCTTGCCATAAAGGCGATTATGGGTGTGGAGGCATACTCCATCCTGATGGGCGCGGCCGGGAAGGATGGGGAGGCTGTGCATTACCATGGGAAGGCAGCAAAGATGGCGAAGGATGTGTATGACAGGGCTTGCGCACCCGGGCATACCAAGCTGACTTTTGACGGAAAAGAAGAAGGCTGGAGCCTGAAGTATAACGCTGTGTGGGACCTGGTCTTTGGGTCCGGTCTTTGGGATGACGTGTTTTACTTGGAAGAATCAGAATATTACAGGGGAAAATGTAATTGCTATGGCGTGCCGTTAGATTCAAGGGCAGACTATACGAAAAGTGACTGGATGATGTGGGCGGCAGCGTTAGATGAGAGTGGGGATAATGTGGAGATGTTTGCCCGGGGTATTTTAGAATTTTTGGAGAAAAGCCCTGACAGGGCGCCTTTTTCTGACTGGTATGAGACAAAAAGCGCCCAAAAGCATGGGTTCCAGAACCGTACCGTACAAGGCGGAATTTTTATGCCGCTCCTTTTGAGGGGGGCTGAAAAACGGGAAAAGCAGCAGTAAAACATGCTGGCGGGCAGCCGCTTGGCTGGTGCCTGTGGGAAATGAGATACAACGGAAAGGAGTAAGGAGATGAAAATTCCCAATATTTTGAAGGAAAGGGCAGCGGCGCTGGAAGATGGTTCATATTTTGTCATCACTGGTGATATTCCGGCAATGTGGCTACGCGATTCCGCGGCGCAGGTTAGGCCTTATGTGAAATATGCAAAAGAGGAGCCGGAATTGCAAAAAATATTGGAGGGCATTATTGAAAAGCAGGCGGAATTAGTATGTATTGACCCGTATGCCAATGCTTTCAATGAGAGTGCAAGCGGTTTGGGGCATCAGGATGAGACGAAGCTGAATGACCATGTATGGGAACGGAAGTACGAGGTGGATTCGCTGTGCGCACCTCTTTACCTGGGATATGCCTATTGGAAGGCTGCCGGGATCAATCGGATTTTTACGCCCACCTGGCACGAAATGATAAAGCATGTCGTGGAGACTTTTACCACGGAACAGGAACATGGGAATTCGGAATACTTTTTCCGGCGGTATGGTTGTGTGAAGTCGGATACCCTGCCATGCAGGGGAAAGGGGCGGCCGGTGAATATGACGGGCATGACATGGTCAGGTTTCCGCCCGTCCGATGATTGCTGTGAGTTTGGGTACCTGATCCCTTCTAATATGATGGCGGTGGTTGCCCTTGGGTATGGGGAGCAGATTTGTAAAGAGTGCTATGGGGATGAGGAACTGGCCACACAATGCCATGTGCTGGCGGAGGAAATCCTGGATGGGATTATGGCCTATGGGATTGTGGAGCATCCCAAGTATGGCAAAATCTATGCATATGAGACAGATGGTTTCGGAAATTACAACCTGATGGATGATGCCAATTCCCCCAGCCTTTTGGCTATGCCGTATCTGGGGTTTTGCAGCCGGGAGGATGAACTGTACCAGAATACCAGAAGGTTTCTTTTATCCCCGGATAATCCTTATTATTATGAAGGGAGCCTTGCAAAGGGGATGGGGAGCCCCCATACGCCGCAAGGGTATGTGTGGCATATCGGCATTGTGATGCAGGCACTGACTTCCGGCAGCAGGGAGGAAATATTGGACTGCCTGGGTATGTTGGCCAGGACCCATGCGGGAACCTACTATATGCATGAATCATTCCACCCATCTATGCCGGAGCAGTATACGCGGTCCTGGTTTGCATGGGCTAACACGCTGTTTGCAGAGCTTTTGGACAAACTCATGGAAGAAAAATTTTGGGATGAATAGTCTGGCCATCATCCGGTGTGTGCCGTGTTCGGCCCAATGCAGGGGTGCGCTGCCGCACTGCGGCAAAGAATGGAAATAGGAAGGGTGAATGAAATGTTATATCCGAGAAAGGAAGAAAAGCAGCTTGATGAAGAATTGTTCCAAAATCCGTCCAGTGAATACCGGGGTACGCCGTTTTGGGCATGGAACTGCCGTGTGACCAGAAAACAGATTGAAGAACAGGCGCAGGTCCTGCGCCAGATGGGAATGGGCGGCGCCCATATCCACTGCCGTACAGGGATGGATATTCCTTATATGAGTGAAGAATTCCTGGATTTGGTCTCCTATGCACATGAGCAGTTTGCAGAAAAAAATATGCTGACCTGGTTATATGATGAAGACCGCTGGCCTTCCGGATTCGGGGGCGGCCTGGTGACCATCCACCCGGAGTACAGGGAACGCTATCTGGTATTTTCCCCGGAACCGGTGGGGGACGGTTTCCCGGAAGAAAGAGGAACATCAATCTCCGCGGCAAATGTGATCCGCAACGATTCCAGGCAATTGCTGAAGCGCTATGGAGTGTTGCTGAATAAAGACAGGAGTATTTTTTGAGTCCATACCGCGTTTGTTTCCCGCAGGTCAAAAAAGGCAGCCACCTTTTAGAATTAAAGGCTTTTGGAAACAGGAAAAATACGTTTGGCCAACTGCACAATTGTAATGAAAATATTTTTTGGTGTGGTCCGGATGCATGGAGGACTGTGGGGGAAAATTGGGCTTATGAATATCAGCTTACTAAGACAGGGATTCTGGTGGGCCCGCATTTGGAAATAGGGTTTTCCGGATATTTGTGACTTTCCACGACCTGTTTCATGGCGGCGGACCCTGTTTTCATCAGGGTGCTTACAAGGGCGTTGGAGCTTGTGTTTGCCTGGTAGGTATCGTAGTATTCGTCAAGAAGGATGATTGCTTTTTGACCATAATATTTTTTCGAGATAGGAACAAAGCATCATGATGGACATGGATGCGGTGAGGTCGTCCATATCCCTGTTGACGGATGCAAAGTGCGCCCTGTCGTCATCGCTAAACAGATTGGACGCCATGATTTCTTTATATTTCTTATACTCGTTGGCGATGATCTGCTTCACGATGGCCTTCATTTCTTCCAGCGCGGCCATACCGGCGCTGTTTGTCGGTTTGACGTCCGCAAAGCCCATGAATATGACAGGATATTTCCCCTGCAGCTTCCGATATGCATAACCGCCATCCGGGGATTTCCCTTCCCAGATGGCTTTCCCATCAAATATGTTCCCCGGTTGGCATATTTGATGGAAAAGAAATATTCCACGGTGCTCATGTTGAGGGTTTTCCCAAACCTGCGGGGACGGGTGGCCAGGGTAACTTTGTCCGCATATTCCCGCCAATCCCTGAGGAACAGGGGTTTGTCTATATAAAAAATATTTTTTCCATCATTTCCGCATAGCTTTGGTATCCGATACCGGTCTTTGGCTTCATATCCATGTCTCCATAATTTTACTATCCATGTTTCCCTGATTTTTCACAACTGTTAAAAGATGATTTAACCGGCATGGCTGCCATTCCTCAGGAGAAATCTTGTGGGGAATCTTCCTTCATTTCCAGGCAGGGAATCGTAAGGTAGGCAGTTGTGCCTTCTCCGGGGCAGCTCTGGTAGGTCAGGCTGTATTTTGCCCCATAATAGAGCCTTATGCGTTCCATGATATTCCAGATTCCATATCCTGTGGAAGCTGGCTTATCGGGAGGGGGGAGACTGAGTGCCGCAAGCTGTTCCTGCGTCATGCCTATGCCATCATCGATAATTGCAAGATAAAGGGTGTTTTCCGATACGGAGCCTGTAATGGTGACGGTCCCGGTTTGGCTCTCCTTTTCCAGGATTCCGTGGAGAATTGCATTCTCCACGATTGGTTGGAGGATCAGGTTTAAGATGCTGCATCCCCGGATATTATCCGGTATCTGCAGCTTTAGGCCTACGGGGTGTTCAAAACGGAAATTCTGCAGTTTTACATACACTTCCACGTGCAACAGGGCATCCCGGAGAGAAATCATGTCCCGCCCCTTGTTCAGGCTGAGTTTGTAAAACTTAGACAGCAGGGATATAATCTCGGAGATTTCGTTAGCTTCATAGTCCAACGCCAGCCAGTGGAGCAGGTCCAGCGTATTGTACAGGAAATGTGGGTTAATCTGTGCCTGCAGGGCCTTTAATTCAGAATTTTTCAGGGCAAGGCCCAGCTGGTACTGGGATTTGGCGTAGGCGTTGATTTTGTCAAGCATGTAGTTGTAGCTGTTGGTCAGGTCGCTGACCTCATCGGTCCCGGCAGGGGCCGGGATGGGGGAATAGTTGTCAAACCGAACCTCACGCATCCTGGCGGCAAGGAAACGGACTCTCATGGTGAGCAGCCGGGAGATGAACAGGGCCGTTAGAAGGAACAAAATGCTGACCAGCAGCATGATAAGCAGCATATTGTTTCTGGTGTCAGTGCCGGTTTCAAGAATCTTTTCGTAGGGGTTAAGGGATATCAAAGTCCAGCCTGAGCTGCCGACAGGGGTATAGCCCAGCAGCATGGTATCGCCGCCGGCCTGGACCATATGTTGGCCGGATGCGATGCACTCGTGGAGAAGGCCTACCGACAGGCCATAATCCCGGAACAATGACTCATCGGAAATGGCTATGGCGTTCCCGCCGTTATCCAGTAGCAGGGAAATGCTTCCAGGCAGGGTGGAAGCGCGGCCGACAATGGTGTTAAACAGCTCCTGGGGGATGTTCACGGTAATAATGCCGATGTTTTTATAAATGGAGGTCTCTTTCATGTACCGTGCCCCGGTGATCACGGTGGTTTCCCTGTGCAGGACAGGGTCTTCTATGGTGTGGGGTGGGAACCACAAGACATCCCCGTAGAAGCTTTGCAGGGATTCGTCCAGCATCCGGCCCTGGTCACAGTCTAAGCTGATAAAGGAGAGCCCTTCTAAGCCCTTGCTTTTGGCAAAGACAAATTTCCCGGTGGTAAATATTTCCGCGGAGTAGAAGTCATCGGAGGAAAAGATCCCGTTAAGCAGGTCGTAAGCCGTCCTATAATCCTGATGCAGCGCAAGCAGCTGGTTGGATGGCGCGTTTTTGCGGTAGAGGTCGGTCAGGGTGTTGTGGTAGGCGGCCTGCTGTGTGGCGTTGATGATGTCGCAAAGGATCCTGTCAAGGTAGGTGCCGGTCTGCTGCAGGGATAAGTCCATGGAATGCCGGAACTGGCGGATCAGCGTCCCGGATACATGGGAATAGGACAGGAGGGTGAGGGACAAAAGAGGGATGATGATCAAAACGGCATAGGAAAGCAGAAGCTTTGTAGAAAGCTGCATCCGGTACAGAAATATCATGTATAGATTGCGCAACCATTTTTTCATAAGGCATGCCTTTCCCGGTATTCCGATGGCGTTATCCCCACTTGCTTTTTAAACAGCCTGGAGAAATAGTTGGGGTCATTGTACCCTACACAGGAAGAAATCTCATATAATTTTGCGTTTTCCCGCAGCAGTAAATCCTTGGCCTTCCCAACACGGAACATGTTGATGTAGGTGTTGATTGTGATGCCGGTCTCGTTTTTGAAAATCTGGCACAGGTAGGCCGGTGTAAAGTGCAGGTCTGCTGCCATCTGGTTGATGGAAAGGCCCGGCTCCCGGAAATGGGTTTCCACATACTGCCGGATGCGGTAGGACAGCAGGGAGACCCCTTCCCGGTCCGCAAGTGCGTCAAAATACAGGGAAAGCCTGTCCGTCAGGCAGGAATGCAGGGCAAAGACGGTATTGCTCCGGGATATGCTTTCCCAGATGAAATCCCCGTCATAGGGAAGGATATCGGACAAACCCCGCTCTCGGCATACGGAATCCAGCCCCATCAGCAGCTGGCAGTAAACGTTTTTGACGCTGCCTGCTTCATAGTTACAAGCTGTTTGCCGTAGTTCCCGGAACAGCCGGGTGATAAGGTCATCGGCCTTCTGACGGTCGCCGTCCTTCAAAGCCCGGGTAAAGTCCGGGTACAATGCCTTCCCGGGGCAGAAGGGAATCCCCATGGGGCTGTCTGCGTCTTTAAAGAAGCAGATGTGGTTGTAGCCGGTAAAAAAGAGTTTTTTCAGGCAGACCACGGCATTGACATAGGAATCATAAAGCTGTTCCGGCTCGGGCACGGAACTGCCCACTGCCACAAAGAGGTCTGCAAATGGCGAGACGGCTTCCAGCATCTCCTCGTAAACCTGGCGCAGCGGGGTTTGGCCGGCATCTGTCTGGCCCGGTTTTTGGCCGCATAGGTGCAGGATAAAGATATCGGGTTTCTTCTGGGCAAACAGATATGCACCGCAGTATCTGGCAAGGATGTTGTTAAGTTTCGGGAAAACATATTGGGCATGGTTTGTCAGGTCATCTTTATAGGCAAGCTGCAAAATCAGGGTGCGGTAATGGGGATGCCCCCAAAAGCCGGGATAAAGTGCGGCAAGATTGTCCATATGCGATTGGTCGGCGGCGGGCAGGGTGAACGCCAGCGCGGCGTTTGTGCGCAGCGTGTCCTGCTGCTGCTTTTGCAGGAGCTTGTTTTGCCTGATTATGTCGGACTTTTGGCGGTTTTCCTCTATGTTTTGGATTGCGTGTTTTAGGGCATCTAAAAGTTCATGTTCTTCGATGGGTTTTTCCACATAGCTGACCGCTTTTAAGGAGATGGCGGATTTTAAGTATTCCTTGTCGGCGTAGCCGCTGATGAAAATAATCTGACAGCCGGGATGGAGCTTCCGAACTTCTTCCGACAGCCGGATCCCGTCCATCCGGGGCATGCGGACATCCGTCAGGATGATGTCAGGGAGCAGGGATTTGGCAAGGGCAAGACCCTCTAAACCGTTGGGTGCTGCCCCCGCAATCTTTATAGGGAGGGCGCTTTTTTCCACGAGGGAAGAAAGCCCCTTCCTGGTCCGGTATTCATCGTCCACAATCAGCAGCCTGAACATAATATATCCTCCTGATAACAACAGTGTCATTCTAATTATTACCATTATAGGGGAAACAAAAACAAAAATAAATGAAAATGCAAAAGAGGAAAAGATAGTGCTGGAAATTATAATTTTGTTAGGTATCTGCGGCGGGGGAACGCAGGTATAATGAAAACAGGATTTGACTGCAGGCCGGTTTGCGGCAGGAAAGGGGAAACGCATGAAGAAAAAAGGAAGTTTGACGCAGGAAATCTGGAAAGCGCGGTATTTGTACCTCTGCCTTCTGCCGCTTTTTGTATGGCTGGTGATTTTCCAGTATGGGCCTATGTACGGGATTGTCCTTGCGTTTAAGAAGTACAGTGCAAGGCTGGGCATATTAGGGAGTGAATGGGTGGGGCTTTCCAACTTTAAACGGATTTTCATCACCCCTGTGGCGGTAAAAGCCATCGCCAATACGCTCCGGATCAGCGTGGGGCGTTTGGCCTTTGAGTTCCCCATGGGGATTATCGTGGCAATTCTTCTTTCGGAGATGCCGGGGAAACGGGGCAAGAAAGCGGTGCAGACGGTGTTGACTTTCCCCCATTTCCTCTCCTGGGTAGTGGTTGCCAGCATCCTGCGTAATTTTTTGGGGAGCGGCGGTGTTATAAATGAGCTGCTTTCAGGGGTAGGGATTGGGACGGTCAATTTCCTGGGCAATGAGTCTTTATTCTGCCCTCTTTTGTACGCCACAGCAAACTGGAAAGAGATGGGGTGGTCCGCCATCATCTATATGGCGGCCATTGCGGGAATAGACCCGACCCTCTATGAGGCGGCGGAATGCGACGGGGCTTCCAGGCTTAAGCGGATCTGGCACATCACGCTTCCGGGCATTCGGGGCACTGTTGCAATCATGTTCATCCTGGCAGTAGGGGGGATCATGAGCGCGGGATTTGACCAGATTTTCAACCTGAACAATGCCATGGTGGAGGGCAGTGCCCGGATCCTGGACATTTATGTGTATGACCTTACCTTCCGGTCGGTGCCCGATTACGGCTTTACCACGGCGGTGGGGATGTTTACGGCGGTGATTAACCTGTTCATGCTGCTGGGGGCGAACCAGGTAGTGTACAAGCTTACCGGTGATAAGATGTTCAGCTAGGGAGGGATGTTATGAAAACTGTAAATAAGCACAGAAAAAAATGGGATGGTGTCCAGATCCTGGCAACGGCTCTTTTGCTGGTATTTGCCGTGGTTATCCTGATTCCGTTCTGGAACGCGGTGGTGATTTCGCTGGAGACCGCAAGGGCGTACAGCCTGTACCCGGCTTCCCTGGTCCCCATGGAATTTACCCTGGATAATTATAAGGAAATGTTTGCGAAGGGGGACGCCCTGCTTTTGGCTTATAAGGGAACCCTTACCACCACGGTTTTCGGGACTGCGGCAGGGATGGCGGTTTCCGTCCTGGGGGCATATGCCTTTTCCAGGCAGTTCCCGGGAAAGAAGTTTTTGTTCCGGGTCATGGTGTTCACCATGTTTTTTGGCGGGGGGCTGGTGCCCACTTACCTGCTTTACCGGAACCTGGGGCTTTTGAATACCTATGCGGGGGTGGTGATTGTCAGCCTGGTATCGGTCTATAATATCATTATCATGAAGAACGGGTTTGAGGGGACTCCCATGGAACTGCAGGAGGCGGCGATGATTGATGGGGCAAACGACCTGGTGATCTTCGGGAAGGTCATGCTTCCCCTGCAAAAGCCACTGATTGCCACCTTTACGCTGTTTAGCCTGGTGGGGTATTGGAATAGCTGGTATTGGCCCATGCTGATGCTGACCAAGGGGGACAAAAATGTCCTACAGCTGTTTTTACGCAATATTGTAAATGATACAATCTTAAATGATGTGGTGGGAACGAGCATGGCGGCACAGCAGCAGCGGTTTGCCCAGGGCATAAAAATGGCGTCCGTGTTTGTCGTTATGCTCCCAATCATGCTGGTCTACCCGTTTTTGCAGAAATACTTTACCAAAGGGATTCTTTTGGGGGCGGTAAAGGCATAAAAATAAGGTTTCGATTCCTGGAGAACAGGGTTGCGATACAAAACACAGACAGGAAAAAAGGAGGAAAAAGATGAGAAAGAAATTGGTTGCGTTATTTTTGGGCAGTATGATGGCCGTTTCCCTTTTGGCCGGGTGTGGTGGCACGGCATCGGACGGGGGCGATGGGACAGGGAGTACAAGCCCCATACAGACGGAAGGAGACAACGGGGAAGCCGTTCCGGAAGAGGCAGACGGTGCAGGGGAAACGGACAGGTATGCCGAAACGGTTTCCTTTACGATGACGGGCGTTAACACGGAGGCTGGGGTGGACTATGGGTCCTCGGCGGTAGGTCAGTGTATCCGGAACAAGTTCAATGTGGAATTTGAAGTGCTCCCCAATGGCGTTGACGGCGCAAAGGAGCGGTTTGCAATCGAAGCTACCAGTGGGGAACTTGCGGACATGAACATGTGGCTGAATTTTGACTGGTCAACCTATTATGAGTATGTGGACCAAGGGCTGTTTGCCCCGCTTCCGGAAGACTGGAAGGAGCGCTGGCCGAACCTTGGCAATATGGTGGAAAAGAGCGGCTATCTGGAATCCCTGGAGGTGGACGGAAGGACGTACGGTTTTTTACATTCTGTCTATGGGATGCTGACGGATGTGGGGGTGGCAACCGCACATACCTCGCTTTATATGCGCACGGACCTGGCGGATCAGGTGGGGATGGAAGGGCTTTGTGAGGACGGTACGATTACAATCAGTGAACTGAAAGAATATCTGCAGAAGGTGAAGGCGGCGGGGCTGGTTGAGACCCCTGTGCTTGGCGGACCCAATAATGAGATATTGCTTATGTTCCGGCGGGTTTTTGGAGTTCCGGATGACGACTTTTATCTTGATGGTGATAGCTATGGATGGCTGCCAAATCATGAAAATTATCCGGCTATGGTTTCGGAAGTGCAGAAGTGGTATCAGGAAGGGTTGTTGGACACGGATTTTTACAATGATACGACCAACGAGTACCAGGAGGAGTTGTTTTTCAGTGGGCAAGTTCCTTGTATGTACAATGCGGCGGACCCGGGCAACATTCAGGATGTGACGAAGATGGAAGGTTATGAGGAAGGGTCTGGGTTCGGGAAGGTGGCCGTGGTGTGCGTGACCGATGACAATGGGAATATTTTTGCAAATGAGGTTGGCAATTACTGGCTGTGCACAGTGTTTTCCCCAAGCACCGATGAGGCAGCTATGGAGCGGATTTTGGATATCGTGGACTGGGCCTGCACGGAGGAGGGGAGCGTAATCACCCACATTGGTGTAGAGGGAAGCGACTGGAATTATAATGATGACGGGACTGTGGAAACAATTACAGGAGAACAGTTTTATTCAGGTGGCCTTGCTTATTTCATGCTGGGGTGGTGTGCGGACGACCTGGTCGCAAGTGGCAGGATGACCCCACCGGAGAACATGCCGATGATAGAGCGCTGCAAGGAATTGTACAGGCTGCGGGCAAGCGGCACGGTGTTTCCCCTTCCACAGGGGTATATGACATACAGCGGGGAGCTGAAGACGGCATATTACGGTGCAATCAACCTGAAGAACCTGGTGCTGCAGATTGTATGCAATGGGGAAGACGTGGAGAGTGCCATTGCAAATTATAGGGAAGAGAACAGGGGCATCTGGGAGCCGTTTTTGGATGACCTGAACGCACAGGCGGGTAGGTAGATGCGGGGCAAAGGAAAATACCGGGGGTTAAGCCCCCGGCAGGTCCGTCCTGGAGGCTGGCTGGCCAGGCAGATGCAGATTCAGGCAGAGGGTCTGTCCGGCCAGCTTGACCTTGTCTGGCCGGACGTAAAAGAGAGCAAATGGATTGGCGGAGATAAAGAAGGCTGGGAGAGAGTCCCCTACGGGCTGGACGGTTTCATCCCGCTGGCTTTTCTGCTGGATGATGAGGATTTCAAGGGAAGAGCAAAAAAATATGTGGATGCCATTTTGGAAAAGCAGGAGCCGGACGGGTGGATTTGCCATGCGCGAAAGAGGAGAGGAACAGGTACGATGTGTGGGCGGCGTTCCTGACTGGCAAAGTGCTGGTGCTTTACCATGGCTGTACCGGGGATGCAAGGATTGAGGATGCGGTATATCGTATGATGCGCCAATTGATGAGGCATATAGCGGTGAACACCCTCTTTAATTGGGGGGCTGCCAGGTGGTATGAATGCCAGATCCCCCTTCTGTGGCTTTATGAGAGAAGGCCGGAGGAGTGGATACTGGAAATGGCCACGCTTTTGGAAGCGGAGGAGATTGATTATGTGAAGTTGTATGGACGGTTTGATTTCAGGAAACCGCACGCTTCCCGGTATTGGACGCAGATCAACCATGTGGTCAATACCGCCATGGCCTTAAGAGCCGGGCGCTGATGTCTTATGTGACCGGGGAAGACCCCAATGCGTTTGCCCGCCAGATGTACCGGAAAATCACCCGTTATAACAGTACGGACACCGGGCATTTTACGGGGATGAATGCCTTTCCGGTGACAGCCCCATCCAGGGGAGTGAGTGTTGCAGTGTGGCGGAAGCCATGTATTCCTGTGAGGTGCTCCTTGCCGCAGGGGGAGACTGCTTTTTTGGGGATTTTGCTGGAGAGGGAAGCGTTTAATGCCATGCCGGCTACCGCCATGGCTGACATGTGGTGCCATCAGTATGTGCAGATAGCCAATCAGATTTATGCCGGGTCCATACCGGAACATTCTGTTCCATTTAACTCCAATTCCGGGGAGGCCAATATTTTTGGGCTGGAGCCTAATTTCGGCGGCTGTACGGCAAACTTTAACCAGGCCTGGCCGAAGTTTGCCTTTGCCGCCATAATGGAAAGTGATGGGGGGCTGGCTGTCCAGACGCTGGCCCCGTCCTCGGCAGAGACCGTGTTACAGGGCGTTCCTGTCAGGGTAAAGGTTTTGTCGGAATATCCTTTCCGGGATTTGCGTGTTCGGCCCGGGTGGACGGGGAAGTGTCCAGGCCGGGGACTTATTACGCCCTGAAAAGGAAATGGGAAAGTACGGCTGCCATAAAAGTAAAACTGGGATTCCGGACAGAGCTTGTAGATAGGCCAAACGGATTGAAAGTGGTGGTGCGCGGGCCGCTGGTCTACGCCCTTCCTGTCAAGGCAAGTGTGCAGCGGGTAGAATATGAAAAGGACGGCGTGGAGCGGAAGTTCCCCTATTGTGACTATGTGATTAGGGCGGAATCGGCGTGGAATTACGCATTTTTTCGGAAACCTTTGAACTTGTGCCCGGAAAGATTGGACCCTATCCCTTTTCCACGGAAGAGGTGCCTGTCAGGTTAAAAACGGAAATGGTGCGTATCCCATGGAAGGAGAAAGACGGAATCTGTTCCCCTGTACCAGATTCCATGATTCCGCAGGGGAAACCGGAGACTGTTTATCTCCAGCCCTATGGGTGCACCAACCTGCGCATGACGGAGATGCCGCTGGCGGGACAGGCAAGTGATTATAATGATTTTGGAGAGAACTCCCGGTGAGGTTTACCGGGAGTTTCTCTATGGCATTTGGGAAAATATCTGTTGACAGGAGAGGGTAAAAAACATAAGATGCAAACATCAGGCAAAGGATTAAGAAACTGACTGAAGCAGGTGAGGTAGCCCGGTATGACCAGGGGATTTATTACCTTCCCCAAATGTCCAGATTGGAGGGGGCGGTGGCTCTTGCGCCAGACGTTGTGGCCAGATATAAATATATTTCCAGGATGGGACGCATTATGGGGTATTATGCAGGGCACATATTGGCAAACAAGATGGGGGCTGCGCAGGTACCGTTGAAGGTATATAAAGCTATTTATGAAATGAGGTTGGAAAATGTATTTGCATGAGGACAGGGAGTTGTTCCGTGAGGTGGTTATAAACACTGCTGCCCGGATGAATTTGAGTATTGCGGTAGTGGAAAAGGATTATTATGTCGCCTTGTCATGCCATGGCTTATAAGTATTGCACTGTTCCATGGCAGAAAAGATGTGGACCAGCCCTTCGGTCTTTCCGGTTTTCTGGATGATTTCCTGAATCCGGTCATCCTTGCGGAAAGCACGCAGTTTACGGATGAACTCAATTTCAATGCCATTTTCATCTGCAATACGCTGGGCGTTTGTACGAACCTGTTCTGTAAGGGGCTGGGAGAAATTTGAAAAATCAAAAATACGGATGTTGTTGGCATTCAGGTAGCCGGTCATGCCTTCGGCATGGCTCCATCCGGGGATATATCCCTGGATGATCATACGGTCATAGCAAGTGATCGTACCATAAATCTTGTCAGCGTATTTATCCATAAGTAACATGAATACATCCTCCAATGTTTTCTTTATTGTACTTGAAACGTGGAGGAAATGCAAAAAAACTTTTCCGGTTTATCCGGGTTAGGGCATACAATATGCATCTTGGAAAAGGTTTTGCGGACATTGTATTCTTGCCTTTGCCACATACTGACAAATATGGAAAGGAGAACGATGACTATGTGTGAAGTATTAGATTGTGTGGAGAACAGGGGGATTCAAAAAGGAATTATTCAGGGAGAAGATACCATCCTTTCTTTGATGAGGTATCTGTTGGGCAATGGCCGGACCAAGGATGCAAGAAAAGCGACAGAAGATAAGGCGTATAGAAATAAGCTGCTCACGGAAGTTTTCGGAAATACACTATAAATCTCAGTACTGCTTCCCAATAATCCCACCTGTGCGGCCGGGCCTGCCAAAAACCGCAGCCGCACAGGTGGAATTTATTTACACATCTTAATACTGCACGCACACGCCTTCTCTGTTATCGTCAGAGAACACGATCGTCTTCCCGTAGGACGCATATCCCCCCGCCTCAAAATAATCCACTTCGCTGATCAGTTCCTGATGGCAGAAGATCACTACGTGTTCTCTTTGATCTTTTACGATGCGGACCGCTTCCGCCTGGGAATCCGCCAGAACCTCTTTGCTGATGACTTTAGAGACGGGGACCCGTTCCGCCAGCACATCCTGGGTGGTCGTGGTGGTGGAGATCACGGATACAGGGAAGCGGTTCCTTCCTGAGTATGATGGACCAAAAGACAGCCACAGGTCTGTAACAGGTTATATTCCGGGTAGCAGTTTGCCTTTGACAGGCTGCCTGTTCCCCTAAGGGCCAGAACTTCCGCTTTTACATTCTGTCCTTCAAAATGTACCCGGACGGGTCCATCGGTTCCGTCAGATAAAAGTGCGGCTTCTCCCAAATGCCCGAAATGGAATCTGCAGTCGTAGCTGTGGAGACCGTTTCCGTAAAAGACATCGGCGATCAGGATCAGTCCTTCTTCTAAAGTCACAACTTTTCTTGTTGCAAAAATGCCTTTATTCAGGTAGCCAAGGTGGCTTGCCATGGCGAAATTCACCCCGCCGCTAAAACGGCATTCCCCTTTGACGGGAACCGCCATGCGGCTGTATCCCCAGCTGTTTATACATTCGCAAAATTCTTCCCCGTCCACACAGACGGTATTATGGCCGGAGGGAAGCTTTAATTCCCGGCGGATAGCGCTATCCACGTAAGTGTAACGGCCGGGATCGATCAAAATATCTTCCCCCGCGGAATAATAGTCGATGTGAAGCTGGTCGCCGTGGCCGTGGCCGCTGCCCATGGTGCCGCAGTGGAACCGCAGGTAATCCGATGAAGGCTCCCAGCCGCTCCTTAGCATATAATTTCCCGAATCAGCGAGGAATTTTGAGGTTTCTTCCGGAACAATGGCGGGCAGCGCCTGATAGGCCTCCAGCCCCTTGGTGCCAAAGGTCCACAGGTTCTCTTCGTCAATAACTCCTTGTGAAAGGAACTTTAGCGTTTCGTCGTTAAAAAGCATGGCCCCCATGGAAATCTGGTCACGGGCGTCAATATCGTCGCTGTCGCCCTGACAGGGGATATGCCCGTTTGGCTTGCACCAGTAAGCCAGGGTGTGTACCATGTAATGGCGAATTAAATGTAAAAAAGCAGAAAGGAAAAGCACAGTCCAGACGAAAACGGCTAAGTCAAGAAATATTTGTGAAATAACAAGATTGATGTTATAATAAAAGCCAAGCTTTAAGGCTTTATTTAAAAATATTCCCGATAGTGGAGAAAGGCAGGGAAACAAATATGCACATCAGCTACAAACCGCTCTGGCATACACTGGTGGAGCGTGACATGAGGAAAGAGGATTTAAGGCTTGCCGCCGGTCTGACTACAAACATGATTGCCAACATGAGTAAAGAAGGGAAAAATATCAGCATGGATACATTAGTCCGCATTTGTGAAACGCTGGACTGTGGCATTCTGGATGTGATTGAATTAGCCAGTGACGAGCCTTCGGTCACAGAAAAGAGAAAACAACAGAAAGAATAATTAAGAAGCGGGAATAAGCAGATACCTGAATGGGATAATCAACAGATATTGATATTTTATGGAAAATTTTTGTGAAAACTTATTCCATCTGGAAAGACAATGCAATATAATAGAACCAACGAAAAATGGAAATTTTGCGAGGTGAATGAATGGAACATATAGCAGAGTTGGGTGCAATTGTAACAGGTTTTAATATTACAGAGCAGTGTATCGACTGTATGTGCGGAAAAGAATTAATTAAAATTGATAAACACTCTCGTGACATCATCTATAAACAGACAGTTTTTGAAAAAGAGGGCTTATCAAGGAAATTGATTTCAGACGATAAACAGATTTTTGTATATGATTTTTGCACACTGTATGTATTAAACCAAAAGAATTATGAGTTGCTTGGTAAATGGCAATTAGGCAATGATTTGAGTTCCGATATATGCGGAATAGCAGTTGATGATGATACTATTTTTTGCTCCATTCGCAATGGGAAAATTATTACCCTTGACAGACAGTCGTATTTGTTAAAGGAATTTGTTGTTTCCGAAAGCAGTATGTGGAGTATTAAAACATATGACAACTACATGATTTGTGGAACAGTAGATGGGGAGTTACTGTTATTGGATAAAACTGCTTTTTCCATTGAAAAAAGGCTTGTTTTAGGAAAGAAAAACATTGGTAGTTTGTATATTGATGGAGAAACCATATATGTCGCAAGTCACGATGGAAGGCTTTTCAAAATTGACATAAAAAGCTTTGAAATAGAATCTTTGACAAAAAATGCCCACAAAAAAATGTTTCATTGTGCCGGGGTATATGGGGATATGCTGGTGACAGTTTCCTTCCCCTGCTCGGAAATCACCCTTTGGAATAAAGATACATTAGAAAAAACAAGAGAAATTAATACACCATTAAAGCTATCCGGGTGTATACATATAGAAAATGATTTTATGTATATTTGTTCTCGTAATATCTTAGGAATTGATAGGATTAAATTAAATGAGTAGCAAATTTCGCTTTGCAAAACTGGGAAATAGACATTTGTTAATTGGGATGGATAAAATGAGGAGAACAATTATATGGATTTTACAACAATTACAGCTTGTGGAGAATGCTGTGTAGGATGCAAGAAAAAAGATGATGGCATTTGTCAAGGATGTATAGAGTCTGATGGACATTGTATAGAATGGGAACAATCTAACGGTTGTCCAATACATAAATGTGCAAGAGAGCATAATGTACAATTCTGTGGATTATGTAAGGAATTTCCTTGTGAATGGCTAATCCAAAAAGTTGTTTGGAAACCAAATGTAGTAGAAGAATTAACAGAATTAGCAAATATATATCGTCAAAACAATTAGAAAAATTCCGGTTTATCTATTAACTATCTTAACTTTCCTTAATTTTCAAGGCTTTGCGGTATGTTCAGCCTCAAAATATGTATCCTTTTCCCTTGTTTTTGCCCTTATGAGCAGGTTACAAGGGAAAGTTTTTGTTATTCAGTTTTCATTGCTTAATTCATTCCCACAACCTTATCCAAGAGTTTAGCGGAATCCCGCTTAGCCTCCCTTGTAGCGTGCGCATAGACATTCATTGTAGTGCTTACGTCCGAATGTCCTAAAAGCTCCTGCACGTCTTTTGGCTGCGCCCCGTTTGATAACAGGTTCGTTGTGTAGGTATGCCTTAATGTGTGGAAGTGGAAACCCTCTAATTCCGGTACTTTCCTTGCCGCTGTCCGGCAGGCTGTTTCTACGGTGGCGGGAAGTTCAAGACAGCCATCTTCCCTCAGACATACAAAGGAGATTTCCGTATAATCCTCCGGCGCATCTTCTGTCATTGGCAGATTGTAATACTCATAATGCACCCTGTTTTTCTCTGTAACTTCCCTGTAGAAATTCCTGTGATAGAGTCCGCCATACTGCATACAGTTTTTAAGCTGCTGTTTCCTTGCCTTTTTCAAGATGTCAGCGAGGGCGTTGCCAAAATCAACAATCCGCACTTTCTTCCGCTTTGTAGGACCTATCTCATGTTTGTGGGTAGCACCGTTGTAACGGACACTCCTGCGTACTGTCAGATATTGTTCCTCAAGGTTGATGTCCTGCCAAGTCAGACCTGCCACTTCCCCAAGCCTGAGTCCTGTGAAATAGGCTATCTGTACGGGCAGGATTGCGTCCTTACTCCGCTTGCTAAGCTGTGCAATCAGCTTTTGGTACTGCTCAAATGACAGCGGTTTGACGTTGCCGTTGTCGGTGTCCGTTTCTTCCGCAAACAAGTCCATATCGTCCTTTTTATGCCTCATGACCACATACTGCATGGGATTGAATGTAATGTACTGTTTCGGGAACACCGCAAAACGGAATGACTGCTGTAATACTGCGGAAAAGGACTTTACATAGTCTTTGGAATATCCTTTGGAAACAAAATCTTCAATCGTGCCTCCAAAAGACATGATATCCATGAACTGCTGCAAATGCCCCGAAGTAACCGTTTTTAGCTTTCGTCTGCTTACAGGGTGCTGTTTAATGCGGTTGATCGCCTGAAGATAAGTACCGACAGTTCCATTGCTCAATGTTCCTGTCTTTAATTCTTCCTCTGCCCATGTGTCAAGCAACTGTCCAAGGGTGATATTGTCCGCTTTTGCAATGAATTTCTTTTCCTCATAGTCCTCCATTGCCTGCCTTAGTAGCTTTTCCGTTTCGCTTTTGCTTTCTGTTCCTGCACATTCTTTCTGTACCAAGT
>OFGG01000320.1_pt1 | contig 42351 bp, 40 predicted proteins | sample 1521701 | NCBI WGS metagenome assembly OFGG01 (sample SAMEA3504081, study PRJEB24116) | mouse gut metagenome | biome: mouse gut; feature: mouse-associated habitat; material: faeces | place: Denmark | collected 2011
TTTTCTCTTCTTCCCTTTTTATTTCTTTTGCCAATTAAAATTATACACTAACTTGACTTTCCTGCAAGGATTGATTACAATGGTCTGACTATGGCAATTAAAATCGTTTTCAGGGAGAAATTGATTATCATGTGGAGGAAATTCAAGTCAAAATTTATCGGGGATAAACTGTTTTACCGCCGGGTCCTTTCCCTTGCGGTTCCTATGATCATCCAAAACGCCATCACAAGCTTCGTAAGCTTTTTGGATAACATTATGGTAGGCCAGATCGGCACCGAGCAAATGTCCGGTGTCGCCATTGTCAACCAGCTTATGTTTGTATTTAATATCTGTATTTTCGGCGGTGTTTCCGGCGCCGGAATTTTTGGCACGCAGTTTTACGGGAAGGGCGACTATGAGGGGCAGAAGTACGCTTTTCGTTTTAAGCTTTACACCAGCGCCCTCATTTCCGCTGTTGCCTTATGTCTCTTAAGCTTTTGCAACACCCAGCTTATTTCCTTATATCTAAACGACACCGGAAGCGTGGGGGATATCACCCTTGCCCTTAATTACGGCAAAGAATATCTGGCGATCATGATCATTGGCCTTGTTCCTTTTGCCTTAAGCCAGACCTATATCAGTTCTATCCGCGAGACCGGGCAAACCTTTGTTCCCATGCTGGCGGGTATTGTTGCCGTGATCACAAACCTGATCCTTGACTATGCGCTTATCTTCGGTGTAGGTGACATCATCCCTTCCATGGGGGTAGCCGGAGCCGCTATCGCGACAGTGGTTGCCCGCTTCATTGAATGCGGCATCGTCTTATTATGGACCCACCGGAACAAAGAACGAAATCCCTACATCATCGGCGCTTACAAGAGCTTTGGCATCCCGGGCCGTATCTGCAAGGATATCCTTATAAAAGGCACACCCCTTATGCTCAACGAAATGTTCTGGGCTTCCGGGATGACCGTAATCGTACAGTGCTATGCTGTCCGGGGCCTTGAGGTGGTGGCTGCGCAGAATATTTCTTCCACCATCACCAATCTGTTTAATATCGTCTATCTCCAGCTTGGCGGCTGCATTTCCATTGTGGTAGGACAGTTTTTAGGGGCAGGCAAGCTGGAAGAAGCAAAAGACGCAGACAACAAAATGATCTTTTTCAGCGTCGGATGCTGCGTGGTCATGGCTGCGTTTATGATGGTCATTGGGAGATATTTCCCCTCTATTTATAATACGGAAGAAAGCATCCGGGAGCTTGCAAGGGTCTTCATCGCCATTTCCGCTTCGGTGATGCCCCTTTGCGCCTTTTCCCACTGTACTTATTTTACACTCCGTTCCGGAGGAAAGACCGTCATCACCTTTTTGTTTGACAGTGTATTTACCTGGGTTGTGATGATCCCCTTTGCCTTCTTCCTGTCAAGGCATACCACGTTACCAATTTATCTTGTGTTTTTCCTTGTCCAGTTTACGGAGTCCATCAAGGTCTGCATAGGATTCTTTATGGTAAAGAGCGGGGCGTGGGTTCAGAACATTGTGAGCGAATAGCTTCCTTCTCCAGCTTGTTGCGCACCCGCAGCTCCTTAAAAAAGTCAGTGAGCATCCGGGAGCATTCCTCCTCCAGGACTCCCCGGACCACCTTAGCCTGATGGTTAAATTCCGGCATCTCCAAAATATTCAGGATAGAGCCGCCGCAGCCCGCTTTGGGGTTCATGCTGCCCATCACCACCTCATCAATCCTGGCCTGTATGATAGCCCCTGCGCACATCTGGCAGGGCTCTAACGTCACGTAAAGCGTACAGCCTTCCAGCCGCCAGTCGCCCATCTTTTTACTGGCTTTGTTGATCGCCGTGATCTCCGCATGGGCAAGGGTGTTTTTATCCGTGTTCCTGCGGTTATATCCCCTTCCGATGATCTTCCCTTCGTATACGATCACACAGCCTATGGGAACTTCACCCAGATCATATGCTTTTTTCGCCTGCCTGAGGGCTTCCTTCATGTATTTTTCCTGTTCTGTCATCCTTTTCCCTCACATCGTACTATATTGAGTGGTCAGTCCTTAGACTGCCGGTCTAGGAAACACCCCGCAAGTGAACCTTCCCCTTCAGTTCCGGTATTCCCGAAAGGGCCTGTACCATATCCTGCAGGATTTCAGGGTCCGGTTCATGATATCCTTCCCCTATGATATGCCCGCTATCCTCAAATTTCTGCAGATAATAAGCCGGGGTTCCTTTCACCCAGGCCCCAATCGCGGCTATATCTTCCACCGTATGCAGTTCCTTCACCACAGTGGTCCGGAACTCATAATCTATTTGGCCATCCAGCAGGAGTTTTATCGATTCCTCAATTTTCCCCAGTTCAAATCCGCCTGCGTTCCCGGGGGGGATAAGTCCGGCTGCCGCCCCATACTTCTCCGGGCAGTTTTTGATGTCCATCGCCGCATAATCCAAAAGTCCACTCTCTAAAAGCTCCCTTAAAACCTCCGGCCGGTAGCCGTTGGTGTCCAGCTTGACCCGATAGCCCATTTTCCTTACTTTCCCGATAAAATCCGGCAGGTCAGGCTGCAAGGTGGGTTCTCCTCCGGTAATGCAGACACCTTTTAGGATTTTTTTCCTTTTATCCAGAAATGCTAATACTTCATCCTCCGGTACTAATCCTTCTTTAAAGGGATCTTGCACCAATCCACTGTTATGGCAAAACGGACAACGAAAATTACAGCCCCCTGTAAAAATGGCGGCTGCGATACATCCGGGATAATCCAATAATGTTGTTTTATGGAATCCTGATATAAACATTTGCTTATCTTCCATTTGGCGTTTTAAAATATGCTTAAATTAATACTATCAAATATAGGGCAAAAATACAACTCCCAGTTGACAAACCTTTCCCGACCCCCTATACTATAACAAGACCGTACAGCTTTGTATTCAGGGAAGCTGTCATGGCTGCCCTGAGTAAGTGGCGTTTGAAGATTGGGTCTTGCGCAATGGATGTCTGCGAATCGTGTCAGGTTGGGAACAAAGCAGCACTAAGCAGAATTTTCCATGTGCCGCAAGGGTGCCTGATCCTAGTTAACTGCTCAGGTAACGCATGGCGGCTTCCCCGAGGATAAAGCCTGCGGTCTTCTTTTTACAATTCTACCTTTCTCATGTAAAACCCAAACTTTCCGATCTCCACAGGACCGGCACATTCAAATCCCTCAAAGCCAAACATCACCGCCACCATCCGCTCTCTTTCAAAGTATGTTCCGGGAACCCCCAAGTAAAAGCACTCCTTGTCCTTTTCCCCGATTTCCTTATCAGGACCTAATATCAAATACCGGTAATTATAGAACCCATGCAAGAGAAAGCTATTGTTTACCAGCTTTTGGTAGGATGCCTGAAGAATGATGAAATCTTTGGGCTCTATGGTAATAAAAACGCGGTTATCGCCAAAAGGGTGGATCTGCGGATAATCATTCATAAGCTGTTCCCATTTATTGTCAAAAGAACGGATTTCCTGTAATTCCTTGTGCAGCTCATTTCCCAAATCTGCCGCCAGAAAATCCCGCTCCGCTTCTTTTTCCCCGGCCAGTTCTTTTTCTCCGGCAAGTTCTCTTTCCCCGGCTGACTCTTTTTCCCCGGCAGGTTCTCTTTCCCCGGCTGTCTCCTTTTCCCCGGCAAGTCCTCTTTCCCCGGCAGGTTCTTGCAGATACCCCGCAATAAATGTTCCTCCGCTTCCCCTGATCTCTATGCCGGAAATATCCGTTCCGTCGTAGTCCCTCCCCTTCATAGAAATCCTTTCACCGCTGACGGAAAAACTTCTCATGGCAATCAGCCCACAGGCTTGTACCGTCAGATTTCCCACAATGATCTTTTCATTTTTTACTAATAGATATAAAACCCAATCCTTTTCTCTGCCGCAAAATTCTTTTTTGACCCTAATCTCCACACACCACTCATTACTCTTTCCTGTAAACTTTGCAAACCCGGCACCGGGCTCTTTTTTTCCGTCCTGATATTTAGAAAGATATACTATCTTTTTTCCATATAAAAACAACCTCATCCCCCCTGACAATATTATAGTGTGAACCATTATATTGTATTCGGAGATAAGGTTGTTCATTACTCCAATCGCCTATTGTTCCAGATACTTCATGTAATTATATACCATCATAGCAATCTTAAATGTCAACGCATCATCAAATGTCCTTACATCAAGGCCTGTGCTCTTTTCCAGTTTTTCAATCCGGTAGACCAGCGTATTCCTGTGCACAAAAAGCTGCCTGGAGGTTTCCGAAACATTCAAATTATTCTCAAAGAACTTGTTTACCGTGGAGACAATCTCCTCATCAAAATCACCGGGGTCATTTTCCCCAAAAATTTCACTGATAAAAATACGGCAAAGGTTGATCGGAAGCTGGTAGATCAGCCGGCCAATTCCAAGACTGCCAAAAGAGTTGACCTTCTTTTCCACGTAAAAAATCTTCCCGACGTCAAGAGCCATGGTCGCTTCCTTATATGATTTAGAGACATCTTTCAGCTCCTGGACCGCCGACCCATAGGCAACTCTTACATTCAGCATCGCCTCCGTGCTCATCATATCCACGATCGTCTGCGCCGTCTGCTCGATCTGCTCTTCCCCGTCGCCCCGCTCCAGGGCTTTGATCAGTATCACCCGGCTTTCGTCCACTGCCGTAACAAAATCTCCTGACTGCGCAGAAAACATCCCCTTCAGCAATTCAGCCGCCGTGCTGTCCTTACCGGACTGAGTCTCAACGATATAGACCACCCTGGGAAGCGTTACCTCAAGGTGAAGCTTCTTGGCACGATTGTATACATCCACCAGCAAAAAATTATCCAGCAAAAGATTCTGGAAAAAATTATTGCGGTCGAAGCGCTCTTTGTAAGCCGTTATCAGCTGCTGGATCTGGCTGGCTGCGATCCTTGCAATCAAATAGGTTTCGTCATTGCTCCCCCGGGCTACCAGCACATAAACCAGTTCTCCTTCATCCGTAATCTTGAGCAGATGGTCCATGCCGATCACCTGGCTGTCCGCCGGGGACTGGGCAAAGCCTTTTAGCATATCCGGTGAGATATCACTGCTTTCAAACGTGGAGACAATTTCAGCCCCGTCTAAATCAAAAACAGCCAGATTGACCCTTGTGATCATTCTCAGCTCTTCAATACAATTCATCAATACCTGTGCAGATATCATTCATTTTCATCCTTTCACACGTATATTATTGTTATTTTACTACAAAAACCGCTTATTTCACACTTCCATAGTAAAAAAGGGGATGCTCTCGCATCCCCCTTGTCAAACTAGTTTGTGATAACCTGCTCTGTTTCCTTATCGAATACATGAATCTTGTCAACATCAAATGCAAACTTAACTGCATCGCCAGGTCTTGCGGTTGTACGAGAATCAACTCTTGCGGTGAGAGGGAACTCTGCAAGATCAAAATACAGATAAACTTCTGCACCGAGCAATTCGTAAACCTTGATGGTTGATTCAAATGAGCACTTAGCTGTCTGAAGGAACATTTCTGAATCATAAATATCTTCAGGACGGATACCAAATGTAACTGTCTTTCCGTTGTAGCCGCCAGCGATAAGCTTTTTGGACTTAGCTGCCGGAAGCGGAATGCTGTTCCCTGCAATCTTCAGGCTTGCAACGTCACCGCTAACTTCAACAACTGCGTCAAGGAAGTTCATCTGAGGTGATCCCATGAACCCTGCAACGAACAGGTTTGAAGGTCTCTCATACAGGTTCTGAGGTGTATCTACCTGCTGAACAACGCCATCCTTCATAACTACAATCCTGTCACCTAATGTCATAGCCTCTGTCTGGTCATGTGTAACGTAGATGATAGTGGTTCCTAATCTCTGATGCAGTTTGGAAATCTCAACACGCATCTGTACACGGAGCTTAGCATCCAAGTTGGAAAGAGGCTCATCCATAAGGAATACCTTAGGATTACGAACGATTGCACGACCCATAGCAACACGCTGTCTCTGACCACCTGACAAAGCCTTCGGCTTACGATCAAGGAGCGGTGTCAAGTCAAGAATCTTAGCTGCTTCCTTAACCATCTTATCAATTTCATCCTTCGGAACTTTTCTCAATTTAAGCCCGAAAGCCATGTTGTCATATACTGACATATGAGGATACAGAGCGTAGTTCTGGAATACCATTGCAATATCTCTGTCCTTAGGCTCTACGTCATTAACTACCCTGTCACCAATCTTCAGTTCGCCAGAAGAAATATCTTCCAAACCAGCGATCATACGAAGAGTTGTGGACTTACCACATCCTGAAGGACCTACGAAAATAATGAACTCCTGATCCTTGATCTCCAGATTGAAGTCTTTAACAGCTTCAAATCCGTTAGGATATACTTTGTAGATATTTTTTAAAGATAAACTTGCCATTTCATTTGCCTCCTTAGAATTTTTGATGCACGATCAAGTCTGTGTTTAGTATACATGAATTTACAAACTTTGGCTATGCCACTATTCCACAAAGATTTCAATCTCTCTTGTAAAAAATGCTTACAATGAATATCTTATTTTTTTGCACCTGACAACATTACTAATAAATCCGGATGCACAATGGACACTTTGTACAATTACTGCTGTTTTCCGCCTTCATTTGCGCCTTCATCTTCCTGTTCCGTAACTGCGGCATCCTGTTGCCCGCCATCTTCCCTTAAAGCACCCGCTTCATCCTCCAACGGTTCCAAAAACCAATTATCGGCATCTGCCGTTTCTTCCTCCTGGGGCTCAAAGCGCTTAAAGGTTTTATTATAAAGCATAGCGCACAAAAATACCGGCCCTGAGATTCCAAGGGCAATCACGAAGGGAAATGCCTGGGGGAAATAGATCGTTACCACTGCAGGGATTATCCATATCACAATCATCAATACAGTTTTGGGCAATGTCAGAACTCCCATATACAGGGAATTTTTAAATGTATTTTTTATAGAATTTTCAAATCTTGCCAGCACGGGGAACACATGCATCGTTGAAAAGACCACTAATATCCCTATAACGCCCAAGGCGATCCGGAGCCACACCGGGAATGCCAGGGTAGAAAACGTAAAGATCACCAGATCCCCTATGATCACCCCAAAAATCAACAACATAATCAGCCATATGATCGTTGCCTGCTTAAAATTCTGCTTAAAAGACTTAAAGAATGCCCTTGTAACATAGCCGTCTTCATTCCTGACCATCTTAAGCGCCACGTAGTTAAGGGCTGTTATTGATGCGCCAATGGTAACAACCGGGATGCAGAAAATGAACGCCAAAATGTTCAGCCAGATCAAATCCGCCACTTTGCTAAGCCCTGACATAAGGGGGCTGTCTAAATTAAATAGTCTACCCATAGCTTTCCTCTTCCTTTGTTTTATTTTTCTTTAAACTTTTTAGAAGCCTGAACGTACTGCTGGTTCAGCTTCCTGTATGTAACCAGTATCTCGTCCGAACGAACCTTCACCCTTTGCATGATCTCATCATAGTTGTCCCAGAATGCATTGGCCGCATACTTATTAAACTTCCCGCTTACCGCCTCAGCCTTAAGCTGGTCCATGATCTCTCTCCCGTCCATGGATTCCCTGTAAGAACGTTCTCCCATCATGGCTGAAACCGTATCGGAAAACTGCAGGATCTCCTGATTACGATTCATCTGCTTTGCGGTCAGTCCTCTTGGATAACCGCTGCCGTCGCACCGCTCATGATGCGTTGCTACAATCTCCACCACTTCCTTTGCCATCTGGTCATTCAAAACTCTTTCCGCCAAATGCACATGCATCTTTACCTTCGCATATTCTTCGGGAGATAATTTCCTGGGCGCTTCTATGATTCCCTTCGGTATTGCCAGCATTCCGATGTCATGCAGGAGACTCCCATAATAAAGCTCTTCCCTTTCTTTTTGTTTCAGGGCAAGCTTTGAGCCAAGCATTTCCGTGATAGAAATACACCTTGCCGTATCTACCACCGCCTTTTCGCTCCGAAAACCAAGGCAGAACATCAACATCTCCAGCGACTTTTTCTTATCTTCGTTGGTAAAGATCATATAGTCGATGATTTCTTCCAGTTCTTCCAGATATTCACCGCTTTTTACTTTAGCCAGCACGTCTTCCTTGATCATTACCTTTCGGAACAAATCATGTGCGGATGGGTCAAGTACCGCTCCAACCTGCTTTTGAATCATGCTCATGTTAAAAGAATCCTTCATGGCCCGCGAAAAGATATCTATCTTTTCCGCATAGTTTAAAAGCCCTGCAATATCCTTACTTTCATACTTTAATCCCTTAAGCTGTAAAAAGTTGGTATGGTGGTACAAGATAACGGAAGCCAGCTCCTTAAGAGGTGAAAGATGTTTGAAAATAAGATACCCATATGTAGTATGAGGCATAGGCGCCTTAAATTCGTACCCAACAAAATCCTTCAGATTATTTGTTTTGTAAGCCCCGATATCATGGAATGAAGCTAAAAACACAAAATCCGCCAGTTCAAATTTTTCATATCCGCCCTGGCAATCCAGCATTTTGTAAAAGTAGTAGGCTACTCTGGAACCATGCTCGATCACCCTTTTGTCTGCCATCTTCAGGGTATCACGGATCAGCCTGAAAATATCTTTACTATGAATGTATTCCATAGACCCTCTTTCCTATCATAACATATATTCCATAGGCGTAAAAATAATACCATCCTCACACCTTTGCGGCCCAATGTCACGAAATCCCACTTTATGATAAAAAGGCACCCCGTAAGGCGATGCGTTTACCGTCATCCGGGAAGTGCCAAATTCTTTACGTACATAAGACGCCATCTGCAAGACCAATGCCCTGCCCACTCCCTGAAAATGATACGCCTTATCCACAAAGAGCAATGATATATGCATCTGATTGCGGAGCGTGACCATGCCGATCATCCGCCCGCCGTCAAACGCTGTCATCATCTGGTAAACACCTGCCTGGAACATCCTTTTCAGATTGGTATCAGTAACAAAATCTTCAAAGCTTCTGACACCTTCCGGCGAATAATCCGAAGCCTCAAATTCCAGAAAAGTTTTCCATGCCAGCCCCATAGCATCTTCCCACTGATCCTGACTTGCAAATCCAACCTTATACCGCGATCGTTCCTCCATTGTATTTCCCCTTACTGTTATCAAGGAATCATTATAGCAGATTATGCCCCTTATTACAAATTCCATAATTTCCTATGGCGTTTAAGGAATCAATTCCTTTCCCACCTGATTGACAAGCGGAAGCCCGTTTTCCAGCGCATAAGCATTTTCCAGTGTTGTGGCTGCAATCGCGCGCATTGCCTCTTTGGTAAAAAATCCCATGTGGGATGTGACCAGCATATTAGGGAATGTCATCAAACGAGCCAGGTTATCATCTGTTATGATATCTCCCGATCTGTCCTCATAAAACACGCCTTCCTCCTCCTCATACACATCCAGCCCCACGCCGCCAAACTTCCCCTCTAACAGCCCGTCGATCAACGCTTCCGTGTCGATCAGACTGCCTCTCGAAGTATTGACCAGATAAACCCCCTTTTTCATAAGAGCAATAGAATCCTTATTAATGATATACCGGGTATCCGATGTGAGCGGGCAATGCAGCGAGATGATATCCGAGGACTTAAAAAGCTCCTCAAGGGATACGTATTCCGCCTCCAGCCCTTCTATGGGATAGGGATCGTAGCAGATCACACGCATCTGGAAACCATTTAAAATCCGTATCATTGCCTGTCCGATCTTACCGGTTCCAATCACACCTGCCGTTTTTTCATGCAGGTCCATCCCCATCAGGCCGTTAAGGCTCATGTTAAAATCCCTGGTCCTGTTATAAGCTTTATGTGTCAAACGGTTTACCGTAAGAAGAAGCGCCATGGAAAACTCCGCAACCGCCTCCGGCGAATAACTGGGAACCCTCAGTATGACGATCTTATCCTCGGCCGCCTTCACATCCACATTATTAAACCCTGCACAGCGCAGCAAAATAGCCTTGACTTTCATTTCATATAATTCCTGGATCATATCAGCGTCCACATAATCATTCACAAAGATACAGATCGCGTCATATCCTTTCGCCATAAATATGGTGTCCTGATTACATGCCGATTCTATAAAACGTATATCAAATCCATATTCTTTTGCCATCGGCTCAAACCATACTTTATCATATGGTTTTGTTCCATAAAATGCAATTTTCATTCAACAAGCCTCCTGTTTTACACCATTTTCGTTTTCGCGGCGCCCTCCGCCGTCACGAAAACAACCCGTCAAAAAAACCTTTCACGGAACTTTTGATATTATCCCAAAAACTATTCAGAGCATTTTGGGCGGCATTGGCCACCGCACCCTTAACCAGCTCATCAGCATGATCTACAAATTCCGCGCCATACTCCCCGTAGAGTGATTCCGCTTTCTCCACTACGTATTCCGCGGAAAATCCCATATCCTCCAATTTTTCCATGGTATCCACCAGGGCCCTGGCATCTGCCTCATCAAGCTCCACGCCAAATTTCTTTTCTCCTTCCGTGATCGCCTTTTCAACCCCCTCATCAGAAGCTAAATTTCCTTCTGAAACCTGAGATTTCAAAAAGGCAAACACTTCAACGGCAGTATCTTCATCCATTGAGTCAAAGGCTTCTGACAACTGCTGCTTGATCTGCTCCACAATACCTGCCGCATCTTTTTCAGACGCATGTACGGGCATACACACTAACACCGCTGCCAGAAAAAGCCAGACAACAGATATCACCATTTTTTTCTTCATAACAAACTCCATTCTTTTCTAAAGCTGGTACTCTTTTACACGTTCCATGATCCATGTATAGATTTCCCCATAAACCTGCAGTTTATTCATTTCATTCAACAATTCATGCCTGCCGCCGGGATATAGCTTTATGGAAACCCTCTCCATACCCGCCGCCACAAAATCTTCATAAGCTTTTTTGACCCCTTGGCCGTAATCCCCCACCGGATCCATATCCCCGGCTATGAAATGCACCGGCAGATCTTTGGGCATCCGGACAAGGTTCTCCTTCCGGTTTAAACGGTCTAATAACCCAAACAACGTCTTAAAGCCGTTTACCGTAAAGGTAAAACCACACAGATCATCTTTTCTATAGGCATCCACTACTTTTTCATCCCTGCAAAGCCAGTCAAAGGACGTTTTGGCATCCGGAATTTTTTTGTTGTAGGAGCCAAAAGCCAGTTTATCAATCATCTTTGCCACATGGGCATCCCCAAAGAACAGCCCCTGCACTGCCGCAAGCGCCTGGCTTACCTTCACCAAAGCCTGGGGCTTTGACCCTGTTCCACAAACGATCGCCCCCTCAATTCCCGTTCCGTACCGGAACAGATAATTGCGCAGGATAAAGGATCCCATACTATGACCCAAGATCACATAAGGCACACCCGGATAATCCTCCTGCGTCATCTTTTTCAACCGGTGGACATCCCTGACCACCACAGTCGCCGAATCCTGTTTACAAAAATACCCGTAAGCGCCATCCCGGGAAACACTTTTCCCATGTCCTAAATGGTCATCCCCTGTTACCAGGATTCCCTTCTCACAGAGAAACCGGGCCAGCTCTTCATATCTTTCGATATATTCCGCCATCCCGTGGACAATCTGCAAAATACAGACTGCCTTCCCCTCCGGCACCCATCTGACCGCATGAAGCTTCGTTTCCCCATCCCTTGAATCAAATGTAAATTCTTCTTTTTTCGCCATTGTAACCCCCATTATTCATTAGCAGATCTCCGCCCCGGCAGGCATATCTTTTTCCGGTGTAAGAAGTGCCAGATTCCCCTCATTATCTTCCGCACAAAGAATCATCCCCTCTGAAAGCACTCCTGCAAGGGTTGCCGGTTTCAGGTTGACCAATACCATGACCTTCTTTCCGACCATCTCATCGGCGCTATAATGCTGTTTGATCCCCGAAACGATCTGTTTTACCTGACTGCCGATCCGGACCTTAGAGCAAAGAAGCTTCTTGGATTTCGGAACTTCCTCGCAGGCGATGATCTCACCTACCTGAAACTGCATCTTGCCAAACTGATCGTATGTGATCTCTTCTTTTGGCTCTATATCGATCACCACGGCTTCTTCCTTCTGCTCCGCAGTATCTTCCTTTTCTGCCGCCGCTTTCCGCCCGGCAAACATCTCTTCCGCCTTTTCCACAACTTCCTTTACATCCAGCCTTGCAAACAAGATCTCCGGTTTCTCCGTAACCCTGCTGCCGGAAGGATACAGGCCAAATTCCCTAAGCTGTTCAAAATCCCGCACCTGCGCATTTAACTGCCCTGCGATCTTCCGGACGGTTTCCGGCATAAAAGGCTCCAGAAGAGACGCACCCACCATGATACTTTCTACCAGATGGTAAAGGACCGTTGCCAGACGGTCTTTTTTCGCCTCGTCCTTCGCAAGTATCCAAGGTTCCGTCTCGTCAATATATTTATTGCACCGTTTAAACAATACAAATATTTCCGTCAGGGCATCCGCCACCCGGAGCTCTTCCATTTTGGCAGCTACCTTATCATAAGTTCCGGTCACTACCTGCTTTAATTCCTCATCCACCGGCTCATAAACCTCTTTATTGTTCACTTCGCCGCCAAAATATTTATTGCTCATGGAAATCGTCCTGTTCACCAGATTTCCCAGCGTATTGGCAAGGTCAGAATTGATCCTCTCCACCAAAAGTTCCCATGAGATCGTTCCGTCATTTTCAAAAGGCATCTCATGCAGCACAAAATACCGGACCGCATCCACCCCAAAGAAATCCACAAGGTCATCCGCATACAGCACATTCCCTTTCGATTTGCTCATCTTGCCTTCCCCCTGTAAAAGCCAGGGATGCCCGAAGATCTGTTTCGGCAGCGGCTCATCCAATGCCATCAGGAAGATCGGCCAGTAGATGGTATGGAAACGGATGATATCTTTCCCTATTAAATGCAGATCCGCAGGCCAAAGGTCATGGTACTGCTGCGTGCTGTTCCCGTCACAGTCATAGCCGATACCGGTGATATAGTTGGTCAGCGCATCCAGCCATACATACACCACGTGCCTGTCGTCAAAATCCACCGGAATGCCCCATTTAAAGGAACTTCTGGACACGCAAAGATCCTGCAGCCCCGGCAGAAGGAAATTGTTCATCATCTCATTTTTGCGGGATACCGGCTGGATAAATTCCGGATGCTCATTAATATGTTTGATCAGCCTATCCGCATACTTGCTCATCTTGAAAAAGTATGCCTCCTCCCTTGCGGGCTTCACTTCCCTGCCGCAGTCAGGACATTTTCCGTCCTTTAACTGGGATTCCGTCCAAAACGACTCACAGGGGGTACAGTACATCCCTTCATAAGCTCCTTTATAGATATCCCCCTGGTCATAAAGCCGCTTAAAGATCTTCTGAACCTGTTTTTCGTGGTAATCATCCGTAGTGCGGATAAAATGGTCATAGGAGATCTCCATCAAAGCGCACAGATCCTTGATCGTTCCCGCCACCCGGTCCACCAGCTCCTTCGGCGTGATCCCCGCTTCCTGGGCTTTCAGCTCGATCTTCTGCCCATGTTCATCCGTTCCGGTCTGGAAAAACACGTCATAACCGTCTTTTCTTTTAAACCTTGCAATACTGTCCGCCAGCACGATCTCATAGCTGTTGCCTATATGAGGTTTCCCTGATGTATAAGCAATTGCAGTTGTGATATAATATTTTCCCTTGTTCATCTTTATTCCTCTCTACCTATGTTATCTTACCAGTATACTATATAAATTAAAATTATGGAACACAACTTTATCATCCCACTTAAAAACTGCTTTTATGCCTTCAACGGCCTTACCTTCTTCGCCAGCGCATACACCAATAACGCCGCAAGGGTTCCCAGTACCATACCTGCCAACACGTCCGTAGGGAAATGCACAAAAAAATACAACCTGCTGAAAGCGATCAAAGCTGCCAGAAGGAGCGCTGCCACCCCCGCCTTTTTATTATGTAAAAAGATAGTGACTGCCGCCGCAAAACTGTGCAGGGTATGCCCGGACGGGAAAGAATACTCTCCCGGCGGCGGAATCAACAGCACAATTTCCCTGTCAAAGGCCTGAAATGGTCTTGGACGGGCAACCAGATTTTTAATGACACCATTCCCCAAAATAAGACACATCAACATGGTAAGCAGCATCAAAACGCCGCACCGCCTGCTTTTTTTGAAAAAAATACACACAAGCCCGGTCAAGATCCACACGATCCCGCTATTCCCCAGTTCCGTAAAGATGCGCATGACCACATTTAACCAGCCGCAGTGAAGCTCCTGCAATGCAAACAAAATATCAAATTCCGCCGCCTGCACTGGTAAAAAAAAGTTTTCCATCATCCTGTTTTCCTTCGCAATTTTCTATTTCCTTTTACGATACCACAAAGATATCTATCTTTCAACCACGATAACAAGGAAGGGAAGCCTGTCAATATTTCAATCACCCTTACCATGAATATCTATAACGTAAAGCAGGTACCTGCGGTCCGCTTCCACTTCGCCCTGACACACAAATCCCAGCTTCTTTAAAAGATGGATCGACGCCAGGTTTCCCTCATCCACAAAAGCCTGCACGGCATCAAATTCCAGCTCTTTCCTGGCATGATCCAAAATCCCCTGGCACACCTCATAGGCATATCCCTGCCTTTGGTGCTCCACATCTATGACAAAACCCAGTTCCGGCAATTCATAGCCCTCCCGTACATTTAACCCGGCCCGGCCAATGACCTGTCCGGTTTCCTTCAAAAGCACGGTCCAAAGTCCAAAGCCGTAAAAGCCATAGACCTGCTTAATGTATGCCTTCACATAGGCGGTTTCTTCTTCTTTATCTTCATACAGATCCTCCATAAACAAAGTAATGGACGGATCCTTGTAGATCCGGTAAAATTCCTCCACATCCTCCGGAATACTTTCTCTAACCTTCATACGGCTTGTCTCCAAAATATCCCACGGAATCCCTGCAAGCCGCCTAAATGCCTTGTCATAGGACTCATATTCCACTGCGGGAAGATCCTCTATCCCATAAGCCGCACCGGAAAAATCCTCCGCCCGGTTTCCTTCATGATAATAAGCTGCCACATAAAAGCCCGCTTCTCGCAGCTTTTTAAATATGGCAGCCACATCTGTCACGATCAGAGTATGATCTTTTTTTACCTCTTCCGGATTTATACTTCCTTCCGCCTGTGCCCATCCAAATCCCACATCCACGCCATGGGATTTTAGTTCGGATAATATTGAGGATTTTCCCTCATCCGAAAGACACATGAGCGTTTCCAAAAGCACTTCCTCTGAAAGCAGGAATAAAATACATTTTAACATAGTCAATCCCAAAAAACTTTATTTTGCCTCCGGATATTCATTGCACAACAGCCTGTATGGCGGCTCATCCTCTTCAATAGCCGGGAAACGTCCGATTGCTTCATAAAAACGGTTATCGGCATTATCATCATTACACATGGAAACCTCGCCAAGAAGTACCGGGCCAGTGCCGGATACCTGTTCAAAATCGTGGTACATGTACTGCTGAATGGTTATGGATTCACCGGGAGTCAATTTTATCTGAGTACCTGCGGGAACCGTCAGCGTGCGGCCATCCATGTGCACGGAAACGTCAGTGTCCGCAAGCCGCCCGTCTTTTGTGGAGTTATATACGCGAATCAGCACATCACCGCCGCCGCGGTTGATGATATCCTCCATTTTGCTCCAGTGAAAGTGCATGGGAGCAGTCTGCCCCTCATCAAGAAATAACAGCTTTTCCGCATAAGGTTTGGTATATCTGGAATCCTTAATATTACCGACCTTATCAAAATGATCCAGGCCAAAGTCCGTAATATCCCAGCCCAGCATATTATCCCTGACTTCGTCATAATCATGTCCTTTTTCCTGCCACTGTGCCGGGGTAAAGTGACAGAATGGCGGAAGCGCAAAGCGCTGTTCATTGATCATAGTCTCCATTTTTTTCAAAGCATCGTTTATTTTTGATCTTTTCATACTGTTGTTCTCCTTTTTCGTTTAGGGCAATCGTCATTTTTGATCAAAATCATCTACCTGACCGCGGTAAGGAATAGAAATCGCAGCGCCGGCCGTAGATACCGTTATCGCAGAGGCTTTGGCAGCAAGATTTAAAATTTCTTTTCCTTTCATCCCCTCTGCCCATGCAGTCAGAAAATAACCGGTAAAGGTATCTCCCGCGCCGGTGGTGTCTACGATTCTGGCCTTAAAGCAAGTACCTTTGTGAAGGGTTTCTCCGTCAAAATACAAAGATCCCTTTTCCCCCAGTGTCAAAATAATATGGGCCTGGGGACAGAGTTTCCTAAGCGGCCATACCATTTCCCCCGGCTCGTCAGTTCCACTTAGCATACCGCCTTCAATTTCATTGACAAAAAGAAAGTGGATAAGATCAAGCGGACAGGAGAAAATATTCTTATTGCACGGCGAAGCGTTCAGTGCGATCAACATCCCTTTTTCAGATGCCATCTGCATGATATAAGGCAGGTTATTAATTTCATTTTGAAGCAGAAGAATATCTCCTGCTTCAAAATGAGAAAGTGTTTCATCAATATAAGCTGTTGAATTACATAAATTAGAACCGCCAAACAGGATTATGCTGTTTTCCCCTGCATCACTGACCTGAATGATCGCGTTGCCGGTACGTTCTTCTATGGTCCGCAGCAGAGAAATATTGACTCCGTTTTCAGATGCTATCTTCCGAAGCGGAGTTCCGTCAGGACCTACACTCCCTGCCAGATACACTTCCGAGCCGGCTTTAGCCAGCGCAATGCTCTGGTTTAACCCCTTGCCTCCGCAGGAAAGAGACAGCCGGGAAGAAGACAGCGTTTCGCCGGGAGCGGCGATATGAGGAACACGGTAGATAAAGTCCAGATTCAGGGAACCAAATACGAGAGTTTTCATAAAAATTTCCTTTCCGCTAAATAAAGTCACTAACCCCGCCAGGCAAAGTATTGATTCCATTATATCATAATTTTAACATTGTCAATCGGGATATTTTACTTTAAAATGGTATTGCAAAATACAAGCAGCAGAAAGGAAATTAAATTATGGCACAAAACCCTATTGTCACTTTTACCATGGAAAACGGAGACGTGATCAAAGCGGAACTCTATCCCGAGATTGCTCCCGTCTCTGTAAACAATTTCATCAGCCTGATCCAGAAGAACTTTTATGACGGGCTTATTTTCCACCGCGTCATCAAAGGGTTCATGATCCAGGGCGGAGACCCGGAAGGTACCGGTATGGGCGGCCCCGGTTACAGCATCAAGGGCGAATTTGCTCAAAACGGCGTAAAGAATGATCTGAAGCATACAGAGGGTGTCCTTTCCATGGCAAGAAGCATGATGCCTAATTCCGCAGGGTCACAATTCTTCATTATGCACAAGACAAGCCCCCATTTGGACGGCGGTTATGCCGCATTCGGAAAGGTAATCGAAGGTATGGACGTGGTGAACCGCATTGCTGAGACAAAGACCGACTTTTCCGACAGACCCCTGGAAAAACAGGTGATGCAGAGCGTTACTGTAGATACTTTCGGGGTGGAATATCCAGAACCGGAGAAACTCTAAGCAGTTTCTCCGAAGTCATAAAAATCCCTTTATAGGCAGAACAATGGTGATTTGATGTTGGAAAAACGTAAATACAGTGCTATTGATATTCTTGGCTTAACATATAAGTGCACACCGACATTTTCTATTTTGTTCATATTATTAACTACTATAGATGCTGTTATCCCAACTGTATTGATGGCACTCTCAACCGCTCATTTCGTGGACACGGCAATGAACGTTCTGGCCGGAAATGCGCTCTATTTCAATATATTCATACCGCTGGCAGGTTTGATCGCTGTAATCGGTGCAGCAAATGTGATTGACAGCCTGCAGCTGATTATAGAATCTAGAATCAGGTTGTCGTTAGACCGCAATTTGCTGCCTGCCATTTTGGAAGTTCAGGCAAAATTAAAATACAATTATATAGAGGATGCTCACAGCAGAGAACTTATTGAAATAACGTCGGACGAAATGAATGAAACATTTTTGGACGGACTACAGGCTTATGCCGCAGTCATCCGCAGTGTCATTGGAATCGGGTCTATTACCATGCTTATTGTCACACAAATGTGGTGGGCGGCTATACTTATTGCCGCATTTTGCGTTCCTTTGTTCATATCGTGTGTAACTGTAAGAAAAGTATTAGGCCACAGCTCTAATAATGCAGTGAAGCACTATGCGCGGATAGATTGAGGTGATTGGCTTGAAACAAGCTAAACCAACAGTAACCCATTATCCCTCACCTCACGGATCGTATGCTGTCTGCCTATGATGCCTACTTGTAAAAGCTTGCTGCATAACTGCCTACCTTGTCTTCAGTATGCTTATAAGCAAAGCTAAAAAGTGCATTATACCGGTTTAAATATTTCGTCGCCACGCCACGGTAAAAGACATACTGATTTTTATAAACAAATGGAAATTATTTACGGTATTTAAATTATAAAACATGCCGTTTTCACCCATGCTGATATCTTTGATACTACATCCGGTGCATATGCAGACATACTCATTGGAGAGGCCCCTTTTTCGGGCTGATGCACCGTGTTTCCGTGCAGGGAGCAGGGCACTGTCCGGCAGAGGGCTGCCTTTATAGGAATCAAGGGCGAATGTTTCATTCAGCTCGGACACCCCTGACAGACATGTTTTTTCCTCTGCCAATAGATCACGGATAGCTATAAGGATCTTATGCCTCATACTGAAAACACAGTCGTGGGTAAGCCCCGCCTTTTGGGCAGTGTAGTCGATCGGGCTGCCGGAAACGGTATACTGGATGACTTCCTCTGGAAGCTTTGCAATAATATTGGTCAGTTTAATGCGGTTATTGTTACTCATAATAGTCATCCTTTTCTGCTTGATAACTCCATGATAACAAATTTAACATCCTATAATCTTGACTTTAAAACCCATCACCCCATTTTCTGACTAACACCTAATATATTGACAATTTCCCACAATTGGATCCACTTGAACATCGGGTTATGTTCCTGTTAACACCTCCATCAATGTCTTATTACATGAGGTGTTCTGACAGAAGCTTCTTTAAAGACTCAACTTCTTCCTGTAATAAAACAGTTTTTTCCTCCAATCCCTTTATTATTTTATTCTGGTCTTTAATTACCGCATTCTGCTTTTCAATCATTACATTTTGGTTTTCAATAGTGCGCAGCTTCCTGTCCATATCATTCTGGATCGTCCGCTGCCTGCGGTAATAATCCTCCCGTGCTTCACATTGCAGGCGGATCTTTTCTTCCTGGCTAAGCTGGTATACGGCAGCACAAGCTTCATCAATAAATTCATCCTGTTTTGCAATCAATTCAGGATGGTCCGAAAAGAGCATGAAATCTAAGATCCCTACCTGGACCGCCGGTCTGACATCATTATAATCCTCACCAGAATTTAAATTGTCAACCCAATATAACGGAATTGGCGATCGCCGCTGTCTTAACACGCTCATAAGGCAAATGCAAAAATGCGCATACAAGCTCTTTCAGGACATAATTATTCCTCTGTAAAAGGGCACGGAACAGGTAATCATTTGTCATACGGATACGCAATGGCCCACTTGCCCTAAGCCAGATTTTGCAGTTATCTCCATGCACTAAAACCTGATTTTCCGCGTCGTTAAACCGTTCCGAAAAATTTGTTTGAATCATAAAGAATCCCCCTTAGAATCATAGAATTTAGAATGATGGTTACTGAAAGATTTCATAGAAAGCTTTGAATAAAAATCTTATAGAAATGTTATATCACACACATGTTTAAATACAATATATAGTGCTATTCATCTGGTATCCAACCGTATAACACTATATATTGTATTGTATATTTTTCAGTAAAATGCTTTTTATATTTCTTTGATCAGCTCATCATGGCTCCCATCCCGCAAAAACACCGGAATCTGACTGATATCTGCCGGCACATTTACCGTCTGTCCGCCATCATATTCCGTTCCGTCATAGATCAGCGTCCACTTTGCCCCTTTGGGTAAATACACTTCCCGTTCGTATGTATTTTCATGCACAATAGGCGCTACCAGCAGATCTCCCCCAAACAGATACTGGTCCTGCAGATCCCAGCATGTTTTATCATCGGGAAACTCATAAAACATTGGACGGATCACAGGTCGGCCCGTCTCATGGGCTTCCTTCATCAACTCTCTCACATACGGGCGCATTTTCTCCCGGAATCGGATATACTTTTCAAGGATCGGAGTATGGTCGTCGCCAAAGCTCCAGATCTCATTGTCCGCCCCGGTAGGCATGGTAGGCGAGCCATCTGCGTGGTTTAGGGGCGTCTGAGGAACACGGTCACCGTGCAGACGCATCACCGGACAGAAAGTTCCCCACTGGAACCAGCGTACCAAAAGCTGCCTAAACGCCGGGTCATCCGGGTTTCCACCGGAAAACCCGCCGATATCCGTAGTCCACCACGGAATGCCGGCAATCCCCATATTTAACCCCGCACAGAGCTGCCTGCGGAAAGTCTCCCAGTCGCTATGGATATCCCCCGACCAGACAAGAGCGCCATACCGCTGGCTGCCCGCCCATGCACACCGGAGCAGGTTCACCGCCGTCTCCATCCCTGACTGTATCTGCCCGTCATAAAAGGTCCTTGCGTATAGCTGCGGGTAAATATTGCCAATCTTGGTAACAGGCCCTGCAAAATAGCGGTAATTGTCGTAATCATAAGTAGAAAACTCCGGTTCCGCCTCATCCAACCAAAATACCTTGATCCCATAATCATAATAATTCTTTTTGCACAATTTCCAAACATAATCCCTTGCCTTCGGGTTGGTAGCGTCAAAGAAGGTATTTTCCCCTTCAAACCGCATGGCAATCTCCACCCCCCGCTCATTTTTGATGAGAAGGCCTTTTTTACGCATCTCTTCATAATTTTCGCTGGTCAGGTTGATCTGCGGCCAAATAGAAACCATCAACTCCATGCCATAACCTTTTAATTCCTCCACCATAGCCTTTGGATCCGGAAAATCCGCCTCGTCAAACCGGAAATCCCCGCACTTTGGCCAATGATAGAAGTCCACCACGATCACGTCCACCGGAACGCCCCGCCTGTGATATTCCCTTGCCACATTAAGAAGCTGCTCCTGGTTCCAATAGCGGAGCTTACACTGCCAAAACCCCATGCCGTATTCCGGCATCATGGGAACCGTTCCCGTTGCCCTGGCGTAAGCCTGCTCAATCTCGTCCGGCGTATCCCCTGCCGTTACCCAGTAATCCATCTGATCCGTGCTTTCCGCATACCACTGAGTCAGATTCTTGCCAAAGACTACTTTCCCTATGGCGGGATTATGCCAAAAGAACCCATATCCTTTATCCGAAAGTACAAAGGGCACGGAGGCCTGGGAATTTCTGTGAGCAAGCTCCAGCACACAGTTTTTCACATCCAAAAGCTCCTGCTGATACTGCCCCATGCCAAACAGCTTTTCCTCTGGGTCCGCATGGAAGGTCACTGTAAGCTCGTAATCGCCCCCAAGCCTTGCCTTAAAATGCCTGGAATGATTGTTCAACGCACCGCCATCCCCTTCTTCCCTGAAAAGCAATTCCTCTTTCTGATTATAAAAACTGATCTGACAGCATTTTCTCCACTGAGATACCTCCAGGCGGGCCGTAATTTTTCCGTTTGTGATACTGCCATGAAACTCATCCATAATCCGGATGTCCGCTTCGGTCTCCGCAGGCGGAAGCAAAGCGTAATCCGTATCTTTGATCTCCCGCATCATACATGCCCTGACTCTTAGTGAATTTTCCCCCCAGGGCTCGATCCGCAGAGTTTCCCCTCCATTTTCAAATATAATCCCATTCCCGTCTTTTAAGATATAATCCATAAAAACTCCTTTCCCTCTAACGTTCTTCCTTTATCGGAAAATAAACGCTGTACCTGTCATACCCCACTTCATGCAGCGGCACAAACCGTATACCGCGCTCCTGGCCCAAAGTACGAAAGGTTGATTTCCAGCTCCCCCACTCTCGCTCATTGTCATGGGTCAAAACCGTTTCAGGGTGCCTGACATCCGGAACATGAAGCATTCTTTCCTCCTCACAGATTCCCGCAAGCACTACCGGCCCGTACAGAAATGCCACCGTATCTTCCCGGTCGGGAAGCGGTTCGGCTTTAACCGTCTTTGGAAGCACGATACGGACCACATCCCCATCTTCCCAGGTCCTCTCTAACGGAACAAAGATCGAACTCTGGTCAGAACAATAAACTTCTTTTCCATTAACTGAAATCTGCGCCTTTCCAGCCATCCACCACGGAATCCGCACCATCAGCGTCATATCAGTCTTCCCGGAAACCTGAATCTGCAGACAAGGCACGGCCTCTATGTTAAAATTCAATAATAGGAAACGGTTTTCCAAGTGGTACATATACTCACTTGCCCGCTCCCTTCTTACTTATATATCCGGTAATTTCCACTTAACGCCAAAAGGGCAAAGAGATACAAACAATTATCATAATATCTTCTGCTGCCCTTACGCATTGGCTGGTTCCAGAACCACTCCACCCAACGCTTCGCCACATTCCAATCGCTGTTTGGGTCATCAGAATCCTCTTTTGCCACCGTCAAAGCCCCCTGAGCCGTAGTTGCCAAAAGCCCTAACGGATGGAGTACAGTCATATCCACAGGCTTTCCGTCCACTTCATATACACATCTTGCCCCTTCCAGATCCGTGCCAAGAAAACGCATCAGGCGCAGGGGCGCACTATAATGCCCCTTATCATCGCCAAACCAAGCACAGTCAAGCCCAATATTGGCCGCCGTCCGATAAGCATCACTATAAAACTGGTCATGACGTCCTCCCCAGGGCATCTTCTTTGACATGGGGGTTCCGTCAAAATTTCCATATTCCGGATTCATCCCTGTAACCGGATGGCAGGCCTTCACCAAATATTCCCTGCTTGCGCAGGCCGCCTGTTTCCAGAACGGCCGATCCTCTTCATCCGCCCAGAGAGCAAACAGCTCGTAAAAATGAGGAAGATGATAAGAAGGATCCGTAAACGCAGAACCGGGCACAAATAAAATCTGCTTATTTTCCCTGTTCCACATAGCGGCCCCAGGACGCCCATTCTCTCCTTTATGGATGCACGCCCTCAAGATGTTTCTTGCCTCATTGGAATAATGGAAGATGCCTTCCCCATCCCCCCAGCGGTGGGAAGCAAAAAACAGCGCCATGGCATAAAATTCTTCCCCATCCGGTGCAGGTCCGTAGGAATTTTTTTCACCGTTTGTCTTACAGCTCCATGCAAAATAGCCTTCGTTTTCCCCTTCTTCCATATACATATAAGTCTTAGACCATTTCCAGATCCGGTCAAACTCTTCCTTCATGTCAAGCTGGACGCACATCATCATGCCGTAGGACATCCCTTCCGTTCTGGCATCATGGTTCCCGGTATCCTCCAGATACCCCATATCTTCTCCCACCGGATGGTAGATCCGCTCCTCCTCGCTGCCGTAAAAAAATGTGTTTACCGCATCCCGGATCTTCTTTTGGATCTCTTCCCCGCTCTTTCCTGTTTCCGCAAAAATATTGCGGTATTGCCCCGTCACAAATGCGCTCATCTTAATCCTCCTTTTGGTCTAACCTGCAACGTGTTTTCCCATTTCGTTTTATCCTTTTGTTTCCTCGATCCTGTCAAATAACCTGGCACATGCCATGGTATCTTTCCATGGGATCACCCTGCTCTCCAGGCTTCCTTCTCTGATACAGCGTACCGCTTCCTCAATCTCATAGGTAAACCCGTTTTGTGTTTCCCCGTCAACAAAATGCTCCACCGGTTCCCCCTTTTCATCATAAAGAAAACATTCCGAGGCGAAATGGGGCTTTGGCATCACAATCTTCCCGTTCTCACCATAGATTACCATCTTTTCTTCCAGGTTCACCATGAAACTGGCTGTCAAATCGGCAAGGGCGTGCTCAAAGGTGATGGAAATATGATTGTTTACATCTACCCCCGTATCGCTCCATGCTGCCGTTACGTCCATCTTCTCTATTTCCTGATTTAGGATAAAGGTGGTAAGCTCATAAGCATAAACGGTAATATCCTTTGCCGCACCTCCCCCAAGCGCCGGGCTGAAATACCGGTTGTCCTTTTCCTTTGGGGCTTTAAAACCGATAGAAAACTGGGAAATCTCAATCGTTCCGATCCGGCCTCCCCAAACCCATTCTTTCACTTTACGGACAGCAGGTAAAAAACGACTCCACATAGCTTCCATCATAAACACGCCGTTTTCTTTTGCCATGCCAAAAACCTCTGCCGCTTCCCTGGTGTTTTGAAACATAGCCTTCTCGCACACCACCGGAACCTTCTTTTCCACACACAGTAAGGACAGCCGGTAATGATCATTGGTAGTCACTGCAATATACACGCAATCCGGCTTTTCCACTTCCAGCATTTCCTCATAACTGTCATAATACTTTCTGATTCCAAACTTACCGGCAAAAGCCTCTGCCCTGTTCCTATTCTTACTGGAAACCGCACAGACTTCACAATCGTTCAGTATGGAGACTGCATGGCAGAACTTTCCTGCAATGCCGCCGGCCCCCATGATTGCAAAACGAAATGCAGTCATTTTATCCGCCTCCTTAATCTAAAAGTTTCTCATACTGCATCACTCTGTCATAGTCATAACCGCGGTCACTTGCGGTCTTCACTGGCTGTAGTTCAAAGGATACCACCCCATGTTCCCTGACTAAAAGCTGAACTTGCACTTCTCCTAGAGTTTCTTGGATCCTTCTGCTTGAAACAAAGGGCCGTGAACATTCCAGGATCAGACTTTTCTGCCTTTCGTCCAAAGAAGCAGGCTCCCCTAAATCATGCCACATGCGCAGGGGATTACAGGTTTCCTCATCCACGGTCTTTGTGACCAATACGTATTCCTGCCCGCATTCTGCCGGAAAAACTGTCTTTATTTCCAATTCCCTGCCGGTCCGGTCCCTTGCCGCATTCCAAGCAATCCCCCTGTAGATACCATCCTTTCCTAATACCACTACCAGATCCTCTTCCTTAAGAACACATTCGCCGATCAGATCCTTATAAAATTTGAAACTCCAGAACGTAGGCTTGGGGATCCCTCCGTTTGCCACCAGCCCAAACCCGCCGTGGAAAGGCGTGAAGGGTACTCCCCGTTCCTCAAAGATATCTCCAAAGGTCCAATAAGAATACGACTCGTTCACATCTCCTAAACGGGAAAGCTGATGAGCGATATAGGCTGCGTTCTGGTTGGTGTCATGCAGCGGACAGTTGGGGATATAAGATGTATTAAACTCCGTGATGTGGATCTCCATCCCCTTAAATTCCTCAAAGCTGTCAATGATATCCCTGGACGACTGCAGATTATCAAACCCCTGCTGCGCATCCGAAAGGGCCGCATACCCATAATGCCCCGCATCCTCCGGAAAATCGGTGGTATAATGATGGCGTGTGACAAAATCAAGGGGAATCTTTTTCTCCCGGCAGAAATTCAAAAATTCCCGGATCCACAATTCATCCTGCACGCCGCAGATTGCCGGTCCCCCTACCCGGAACCGCCCGTCCACTTTCTTCACCGCATGGAAGGTCTCCTCAAACAGCCGGAAATATTCTTTCATATCGGCATCCTTCCAAAACCCGGAAAGATTAGGCTCATTCCACACTTCCACAGGCCAGGTCACCACCTCGTCTGCCCCGTAGCGGTCCGTCAGGTGCCGCAATGTTGCAGATACCATATCGCACCATGCCTCATAACTTTTAGGCGGCGTCACATTTCCCTTCCAGTAAAACACCGTCTGATCCCCGGAGGCCATTTGATCCGGCATGAATCCCAGCTCCAAAAAGGGCTTAAGGCCGCATGCCCTGTAACTGTCCATTACAAGGTCAAGATAAGTGAAATTATACTCCGCCCTTTTTACCCCGTCGGCATCTTCATATTCCTGATAGATTGCCATATCATCCGAAAAAAGCCCATGCCCCCGGATGTGCCGAAACCCGATCTCCTCCTGGATGAGCTTTAACTGCTCCTGATATTCCTTTTGCAGGGCAAGCCCCATCCTGCCCGTTCCCACGCAGAAATCCACCTTGTTGTTAAAATGCACTTTACTGTCTTTATTGATCTTATAAAATCTGTTTTCCTTCATACCCTTCCACTCCCTTCAACCTATTTCAAATTTTGATATTTCATAATTTGATTCTCCGGTCTTCCTGCAAATCAATCAGCCCGCTCCACTTAATTATTATCTTACTCTATTGCCATTTTTCCCACAATGGCCAATACTCACATAAAATTGATCTATCCTCACATACCTTTTACAATTTCTCATATTCATTTGACAATTTCACATTTTCCCAAACCTCATTGACTTTATATGGTTTTACTGCTAAAATTGCATTTACTTCTACATTGTGAAACAAACCACAGAGGTATCCACATGAACAAAATTTATTATGTGGGATATGACGCTGCCCACCCAAATGATTTCGTATACAATGTGCCGGAGGGTTTCCCTAATTACCTGCTGGTAGTCACCACGACCCCCGCTTTATTTCAAGTCAATGGAAACATTTCCGAGTACCCGCCACACACAGCGGTTTTATACCCACCCGGCTGCCCTATCTGGTATGGCGCTGCCCGGAAAAAATACGGGAACCACTGGCTGCGTTTCGCCTCTGATGAATCTTTTGTGACAAACTTTTCCCAGCCGGCCGTTCCCTTTACCGTTTCCGACCCGGAGTACTGTCACAACCTGTTCCAGCTGCTTACTTGGGAAGCATCACCGGTAGTCATCTCCCAGCTGCTCCGGATCCTGTTTGACAAGCTTCGCGACGACCTTCTGCATGCACAAAGCTCCAGCCACGACTATGAGCTTCTTTCCCTGCGAAGAAGAATCTCCGCCTCCCCACAGCTTTCATGGAGTATTTCTGATATGGCAAAAGAACTTCACATCAGCGCCGGATATCTGCAGCTTCTTTACAAACAGAAATTTCAGATTTCCTGCATGGACGATGTGATCGGTTTCCGCCTGATCAAAGCCAGAGATCTTTTAATTTGTACCACCCAAAGCATATCAGAAATCGCGGAACAATGCGGGTACAATAATACGGAACATTTCTGCCGTCAGTTCCGCAAAAATTTAGGGCTCTCTCCGGGGAATTTCCGTAAAGCTCAGTCCAAAATAAGGCAGAAGGAAACAATTTTATAATAGATTTCATGTTCATACTTTATTCATATTTAATTTAAAAAAACTTAATCCGCTTTACATTCTTTAGACATTTCTCACCCTTATACTAAGAACATAAGATAACAGCAAGACAACTTCAAAGTGATTGATTCATTAATAACTTTTTCATAATAAATGCCAAGTAAACTTAGTTTACTTGGCATCCTCCCTTTTCAGGGAAAACAATTCTATAAAGAATGAAAGTGGGCAGCGTTACTTATTTACCATAACACTGCCCACATATCATATCCGCACTAATGCGTTAATTTTTCATCAAGCTTTGTCGATAGAACCGAAGATTTCCATTTTCTCTTTCACAGTAGCCTTGATTGCTTCAAATCCGGGAGCAAGAAGTTTACGGGGATCAAATCCCTTGCCCTGCTGATCCTTACCCTCTTCGATATACTTACGGGTAGCTGCCGCAAAGGATAACTGGCATTCTGTGTTAACGTTGATCTTTGCAACGCCCAAAGAGATTGCCTTTTTGATCATGTCTGTAGGAATACCTGTACCACCGTGAAGAACTAAAGGCATGTCTCCTGTAAGCTGCTGGATTGCATCCAACGTCTCGAAAGACAACCCCTGCCAGTTTGCGGGATATTTTCCATGGATGTTGCCGATTCCTGCTGCAAGGAAGTCAATGCCAAGATCCGCAATAGCCTTACACTCATTCGGATCAGCGCATTCGCCCATACCTACAACACCATCTTCCTCTCCACCGATAGAACCAACTTCCGCCTCAATAGAGATCCCCTTCTCATGTGCTGCCGCAACCAGTTCTTTGGTCTTAGCCACGTTCTCATCAATCGGATAATGAGAACCGTCAAACATAACGGATGAGAATCCAGCCTCGATACATTTGTAGCAGTGTTCATAGCTGCCATGGTCTAAATGAAGCGCAACGGGAACCGTGATGTTCTGATCCTTGATAAGACCATTCACCATACCAACCACTACGTCATATCCGCCCATGTATTTTCCTGCGCCTTCAGATACACCAAGGATTACAGGGGAATTGTTTTCCTGTGCTGTTAACAGGATTGCCTTTGTCCACTCAAGATTGTTGATGTTGAACTGACCAACAGCATAGTGGCCTGCTTTTGCTTTCTGAAGCATTTCTGTTGCTGAAACTAACATTTTATTTACCTCCATTCATTTTTTGCGATTTCGTCGTATTTATTATACCCCATTCATCCAAAAAAAGGAATATAAAATTTCACGGAAAACTTCACCATTACATCCTGCGAAGACGGAAGGTTTTAACCAGCTGCTTTAATACACTGGCCTGAGCACTGAGCTGCTGACTGCTGGCCGCACTTTCTTCAGCCGTAGCTGAATTGGTCTGCACTACACCGGTGATCTGCCCGATCTGGGTCTGAATCCGCTCCACAGCCCCTGCCTGGGTCTGCGCATCGACGGCAATCCCATTTATGGTTTCCACGATCTCGCTGGCGCCTGACACTACATGTTCCAATTGTTTAGCCGTAGCGTCCGCAATTCGTGTTCCTTGATTTACTGAAGCAATCGAGCGCCCAATCAATGCTGAGGTATTTTGTGATGCTTCCGCACTCTTTGCAGCCAGACTGCGGACCTCCTCGGCAACCACAGCAAATCCTTTGCCTGCCGCACCCACACGGGCCGCCTCCACGGCGGCATTCAAGGCAAGGATATTGGTCTGAAACGCAATGTCTTCAATGGTCTTGATAATTTTCTCTATCTCATTGGAACTGTCACTGATTTCCTTCATGGCAGCTATCATTTCCTGCATTTTTTGATTACCCTCAGTAAGTTGGCTTCCCATCTCGCCAGCCTGCTCCCGGGCGCGCTGAGCGCTTTCTGCAGTCTGCTTGACACTTTGGGTGACAGAGCGCATGGTCTCCTCCAATTCCTCCACAGCACTGGTCTGCTCCATAGAGCCCTGACTAAGTGCCTGGGCGGCGGCAGACATCTGGTCCGCTCCACCGGAAACATACTCTGCGCTGCTGACGATCTGCCCCACCGTACTATTTAATCTTTCAAGTATATCGTTCAAAGATGCACGGATAGACGCAAAGTCTCCCACATATTCCTGGTTGATCTGCGCCGTCAGATCACCGTCCGCAATAGCATCCAGCATTTTAGATATTTCTCCGATATAATTTCTAAGACGGCTGAAAGTATTATCAAAACTCTTAGACAAAACTCCAATTTCATCGTTAGAACGGATTTCTACCCTCTCCATCTTATTTTCATTCAATCCCAGTTCTCCCTGCTCCAGCGTTTGCGCCAATCTGGTCAGATGGGAAAGCGGATAAGAAACCACCTTTTTGATATAAGCCCCGACAACCAAAATGCCAAGCATAATAAGCACAACTCCTGCCAAGCAGGACAATGTCACTGTCAGACTGATCTGCTCCATGGCGGAAGACATGGAAATTCCGGAGAATATAAGACCGTCAATCTGACCCGCTGCATCATATGTAGGAACATAGGAGCACAGATGCTTTTCCCCTAAAATGACCGCCTGCCCCACATAGCTTTCACCTTGCTCTAAAACTATCTTGGCGATATCAGCGGATAAGCGTGTTCCCACAGCTCTCTCCCCATTCTGTAAAATGGTAGTATACGCCCTCTCGTCTCCACGAAAAATAGTGAACTCACATCCCATTTTTTCTTTAAGCTCATCCAAAAGCTCCGTCTTATCAACATCACCGGAATAAGACGCCAGCTCATAAGCCAGCACATTAGTACCGTTTACACACTCGTTCTGCATCATGGACATGGTGAGCCTGTAAAACATCAATACACACAACATCACCACTAACGTGATGCTCACGCCCAACATCGCCGCAACCAGATTTCCCACCTTACGGCCAATACGTTTGATTTTCTGTTTATCGTTCCTATCGTATGAAATAAACGCCATATTTTACTTCACTCCTTTTTATAATATTTTTAATAATATAAGTAAAAAGAGAAGTACCTTTTCAGCCTCTGGGCACCAATATCTCCAGAGCCTGCTTTCGATCAACAATCTCCACCTCTTTATGTTTTCCGCCAAATTCCCCGTCTAATGTCCATGCCACCGTATCTTCCGATTCTATCCGAAGGAAAGATGTCTTAAAGCAGTACATGCTTTCCGTGTTGATGTTCCCACTGACAAGGGCCGCCATGATCTGGTTCAGTTCCAAGGCGTTCATGGGCTTTCTGATCAGCGTGACCTCAAATACCCCGTCATCTAACTCCACGTACTTTCCGGTGATGCGCTTAAATCCCCCAACGGAAGTAGAGTTCGTGATCATACCAAACAAGAATTCGCCTTCTACCAATATGCCATCTCCTTCCACTTTCATACGATATGCCTTGATCGCGGAAAGCCGGCGCATTCCTTCCAAAATATATGCCATATGCCCTAATACATTTTTCATGTCCTGACGGGTCTCATAAGATACATCGGTAAAAATCCCAAAGGCTGCGATATAGACAAATACATCGTCATTAAACGCCCCTACATCGCATTGAAATATCCGCCCGTCTACAATTGACTTCGCCGCCTTGATCATATTTCTCGGTATCTTTAAGCTATTTGCAAAATCATTTGTGCTCCCTGCCGGAACGTACCCTATGGGAATACGGTGGTCACACTGCACCATGCCCGTGACCACTTCGTCTAAAGTGCCATCCCCGCCGCAGCAGATGATCAGATCAAATCCCTCACGGCATCTTTCCTTCACCGCCAAAATCCCGTCTCCTTTTGCCTGTGTGGGATATGCAGTCACCTCATATCCTGCTTTTGTAAAAATATCAATAATATCCAAAAGATTGCTCCGTATCTTTTCTTTCCCGGCCCTGGGATTGTAAATAAAAAGCATTCTTTTTTTTGCCATGGGCTTATATTTCCCCTTTCCTGTTTTTAAAAGAGTGCAAACCGCCTGGCCTGCACTCCTTAACTCTGTCAATAAGCGTCACTGTCTCTTTCCGCTTAAATATTCCTCGATGTCTTTCATTGCTGCATTTTCATCACTGCCGTCTGCAATGACTTTTACGGCTTCCCCCGATCCAAGTGCCAGGCTCATCATTCCCATAATGCTCTTAGCGTTCACCTTTTTGTCCCCTGTTTCAATATACACAGAACTTTCGTGTTGGCTCGCTACTTGAACGAGCATAGCGATCGGCCTTGCCTCCAGCCCGCCTGACAGCTGGATGGTAATTGATTTTTCAATCATAACTTCTCCTCCTTATGCCTTAATCTTTCGGTTAATTCACCGAGTTTTCTCAATCTATGATTTACACCGGATTTTCCTACCGGTGGATTAAGGTACTCCCCAAGCTCTGACAGAGAACTGTCCGGATGCTCCAGCCTTACCTCTGCCATCTGTCTAAGTCCGTCAGGTAAGTTCAACAGACCGTAATGCTTTTTCAGATACTCAATATCCTCTATCTGCTTACTTGCCGCATTGACCGTTTTGGAGATATTGGCCGCCTCACAATTTACCTGCCGGTTAATGGAGTTACGAACCTCTTTTTCAACTCGAAGACTCTCCATCTGCATCAAAGCCCGGTGGGCGCCAATTACATTCAAAAGGTCAACAATACCAGCGCCTTCTTTGAGATAGACCACATAATATTTCTTGCGCCTGATGATCTTGGCTTCCATCTGAAAACTTGCAATTGTCTGCCTAATCTGCTCCGCCCAGGGCTCATGCTCACACACAAACTCCAAATGGTAGCTTTTGCCTGGATCGCTCATAGATCCCAGACACAAAAAAGCGCCTCGCAAAAAGGCTCTTCTGCAACAGCTATTTTTAAGCAGGATAGGATCCACTTCTTCTGTAAGCGGACGAGCCTGCCCTCTTTCATCCAAAACCTTAATTGCTTGAAATATTTTGTCTACAACATTATTTATAATATATGTTTTTTTTAATAATGTAAAGTATTTTCTGGTGACGAATGGATTTTCCGACGTGACGGCAATTTCTTCCGCCCCGTCCTTCCCTGTGCGGACCCTACATCCGAAATGGACGATTGCCGCAAGTTCAGCCAGTTGGCAATGCCGTGAACCCGAAATCACCGTTTCCAGTTCTTCTTTAACTTCCGTGGAAAATGACATCCCTATCCCCCCACACAATCTTTAAGGTGTTCCCTGCCCTACGTCACGGTGGTCTATTTTTAAGCCGTAACTGCCTTTATTTTTCATACGCATATAAAGATGGTTCGCAAGAGTGACGCTCCTGTGCTTCCCTCCGGTACACCCAATCCCGATCACAAGCTGGTACTTTCCTTCCTTAATGTAATTTGGTATCAAAAACTCCACCATATCCGCCAATTTATCAATAAAAACAGACGCTTCCGGAAAGCCCATGACGTAATCCTGAACCTCCTTATCGTTCCCGGTCTTGTATTTTAACTCATCGATATAAAAAGGGTTGGGAAGAAACCTTACGTCAAAAACCAGATCCGCATCCGCCGGGATCCCATGCTTAAACCCAAAGGACAAGATCGTTACCATAAGACTGTTATACTCTTCATTTTGAACAAATATACGCTCCAGCTCTTCCTTCAGTTCCCTTGTGAGCAGGTTCGATGTGTCGATCACATAGTCCGACTTGTTCCGTATATCATTTAAAACCTTTCTTTCCTTGCGGATCCCATCCTCTATCCTTCCATCCAATGATAAAGGATGCATCCTCCTGGTTTCCTTATATCGTTTCAAAAGCGTCTTGTCATTTGCCTCCATGAACAGGATTTCAAATAAATAACCGTTAGCCTTTAAATTCTCTAATATTTTCTGTACATCACCAAATGCCTGATCCGCGCGTACATCCAGACCAAGGGCAACCTTGGTCACTTCTCCGTCAGGCGCTGCGATCAATTCCACGAATTTCTCGATCAGCGGCACCGGAAGGTTGTCCACACAATAAAACCCCGCATCTTCCAGCATCCTTAAGGCAGTGCTTTTTCCACCGCCGCTCATCCCCGTAACTACCACAAAACGCATGATACTCCCCCACTTCTAATTCGTCCTGCAGATCTTTGATGTTCTTTCCATGGTCTCCCTCAAAAATCCCCCAAAAAGATCACTTCCGGCTCCAGGGAAACGCCAAATTTATCATACACTCTGTCCTGCACTTCCTGTATCACTTCCGCCACGTCAGCGGCTGTTGCTTTTCCGGTGTTGATCACAAACCCACAATGCTTCTCCGATACCTTTGCCCCTCCGATCGAATACCCGCGAAGCCCGGCATCCATGATCAGCTTGCCTGCAAAATATCCTTCCGGCCGTTTAAAGGTACTTCCCGCACTGGCATATTCCAAGGGCTGCTTCTCCTTTCTTTTTCCGGAAAGCTCTTTCATTTTCAATGCAATCTCTTCACGCGCGCCCGCTTTCAGCCTTAATTGCACCTCCAGCACAATAAAGGGCCTGTTTTTTATTACACTGGTCCGATACCCAAACTCCATATCTCCCCTGGAAAGCTCCAAAACTTCCCCGTTCTTATCAAGGACCGTCACCTGCTCCACAACCTGTTCCATTTCCCCGCCGTAGGCGCCGGCATTCATCACCACACTGCCTCCCATGGTTCCTGGAATCCCTGAAGCAAATTCAAGCCCCGTAAGCCCGTGTTCCATAGCCGCCTTTGATACCTGCGATAAAAGCGCCCCTGCCTGGGCGATGATCAGATCCTCCTGAACACTGATCTGATTCATCTTATCGCCAATCTGTAAAATGACCCCTTGATAACCTTTATCTCCTACCAGCAGATTACTTCCGTTCCCTAAGATGAAAAACGGTATTTCCACTTTTTGAAGATAAGGAATGACTCTAAACAACTGTTCCCTGTTGCTGATACGCATGAAGCACTGCGCTTCTCCCCCCACACGAAAAGTCGTGTGCCTGCACATGGGCTCACCACGGAAAACATCCTCCCGGGGCACATATGCCGTTAACACTTCATAGATAGATGAACTGATTTCTTCCAATTTTACACCTGCATTCTGATTAATTTGCCACCGATAGGTTCCTATGCGGAACATACTTACGGTCTGCTGTCCAATACCAGCTTCGCCGCACCATATATCCCTGCGTCATTTCCAAGGGTCGCCAGTGAAAATTTCACGCTCCTGCTGCCATGGAACACACTTTTCTCATAATAAGGGCGGATGTAATCAATCAAAATTTCCCCGGCATTTGATACTCCTCCGCCGATCACGATTACTTCCGGGTTCACCACACAGGCAACGCCGGCAAGGCCGTTGCCCAGATATCTCCCAAATTCTTCCGCCACTTCCATGGCAAGCGCATCCTTAGCTTTCACCGCATCAAAAACTGTCCTTGCGGAAATTTTTCCGTTCCGCAGCATACTGTCCATACCGCTTTCTTTTAATTTCCTGTTTGCAAGCCTTGTGATCCCGGTTGCAGACGCATACTGCTCCAGACATCCCTTGTTACCGCATCCACAGACCTCTGCCTCCTGATCTTCCACGTGAATATGCCCGATTTCACCGCCGGCCCCGGTAAAGCCTGTGAGAATCCTGCCGTCTACAATGATACCGCCTCCTACACCGGTTCCCAGCGTTACCATGACCAGGTTTCGGCTGCCTAAGCCTCCCCCTTTCCACATTTCCCCAAGGGCCGCAACATTAGCGTCGTTTCCTGCCATCACCGGCAGTTTTAAATGCTCTTCCAGTTTTTCTTTGATGCTGAAAACATTCCAGCCCAGATTTACCGCTTTGTAAACCACACCATTACTGTCGATTGGTCCCGGTGCACCTATCCCCACACCTGCCACGTCCTCAAACAAAATCCGTTTTTCTTCCAGCTTTTTCTTGATGCTTTCCGCTACGTCCGGTAAGATATGGCTTCCTTCTTCTTCCACCCTTGTGGGAATCTCCCATTTATCAAGGAATACCCCTTCCGTATCAAAAAAGCCAAGCTTTACCGTTGTTCCCCCAACATCAACCCCTACAACATACTTTCCCATAAATAACCCTCTCTTTATCTTTATTATAGTTTAAAAATATTATTCATGAATTTATCGTGTTTTGCACCGGTCACTCTTCGTCCTCTTCCTCACGCCTTCTGCACAAAGACTCCTGTACCCTCCTGTAAAGCTCCTGTGCCGCATTATAACCCATTTTTTTCTGGCGGTGGTTGATGGCTGCAGATTCACAGATGACGGCCAGATTCCGCCCCGGCCGGATTGGAATGCTGTGGCACACCACTTTAAGCCCTAAGTACTCCGTATATTCTTCTTCCAGACCCAGCCTGTCATATTCTTTCTCTTTATCCCAATCCTCTAAGCGGATGACGAGATCAATACTTTGCGTGTCCTTAACGCTGGATACACCATACAAAGTCTTCACATCCACAATGCCAATTCCTCTAAGCTCAATAAAATGTTTGGTAATATCCGGGGCGGAGCCTACCAGAGTTTCATCACTCACTCTCCGTATTTCCACCGCGTCATCCGTAACAAGACGATGCCCCCTTCTTATCAGCTCCAGCGCCGCTTCCGACTTGCCAATCCCGCTTTCCCCTGTCAGCAGCACGCCTTCGCCAAAAACGTCCACCAGTACGCCATGCACGGAAATACAGGGGGCCAGCTTTACGTTCAGCCATCTGATGATCTCCGCAGTAAAAGCGGAAGTTGCCTTCTTACTCATCAGAAGCGGAACCCCGTGGGCCACCGCAATCTGCCGGAAAAGTTCATCCGGCTGCAACTCCCTGCAAAATACGATCGCCGGCATATCCCAGGAAAGAAATCTTTCATAAATTTCTCTCTGCACCTCTTCCGGCATTCCTTCCATATATGTGTACTCTACGAAACCAATGATCTGTAACCTGGTTGCTTCAAAATGTTCAAAATATCCTGTCAACTGAAGAGCCGGCCTGTTGATATCCGGCTGCGTGATCTTAATTTTAGAAATATCCAGCTCTGGCGTAAGATTTTCCAGTTTCATTTTTTCGATGATCTTCTCCAGCTTTACACTCGCCATACCTTCGCCCCCTTACGTCTTACCAGTGCGGTTCCCACTCCGCAGCCGTTTGTTTTTCTTCTGCGCCTATTATATCATACCCTATCTTCAATCTCAACTCTTTCGGCCGCGGGCTCCTTGGCTCCATGGAAAAAGTCATAAATCCCCTGAGCCACCGATTCCGGGATTTCGTCCAAGCCAGCCAAGGTCTCCACATCCGCACTTTTCACCTCTTCAATGGATTTAAAGCGGCGCATCAACGCTTTCCTTCTTGATGGTCCAACTCCCGGAATCCCATCCAAGACAGAGCTCACCTGCGATTTCGACCGTAAAGACCTGTGGTATTCAATGGCAAATCTATGCGCCTCATCCTGAATCCGGGTGATCAGCTTAAAGGCCTCGCTGTTCCTGCCTATCAGGATTTCCTCATTGTTATAATATAATCCCCTTGTATTATGGTTATCATCCTTTACCATGCCGCAGACCGGAATTGACAGTTTTAGTTCATCCAATACCTGCAGGGCGATGTTCACCTGCCCCTTTCCCCCGTCCATCAATAATAAATCCGGAAATTTGGTAAAACTGCCAAACTCATCTTCTATTTCCTTTTCCATAAGCTCTTTGCGTTCTTCCATCCCGTGCAAAAAACGCCTGGTAAGGACTTCTTTCATACAGGCATAATCATCAGGCCCTGATACCGATTTAATCTTAAATTTCCGGTAATCGCTTTTTTTCGGCTTTCCCTTCTCATAGACCACCATGGAACCTACATTAGCAAACCCGCTGATATTGGAAATATCAAAAGCTTCCATCCTGTTTAACTCAGAAAGTTCCAAAAGCTTGGCAATCTCCTTCACCGCACCGATCGTCCGCCCTTCTTCCCTGCGTATCCGCTCCTTATCCTGAGAAAGCACCAGCATGGCATTTTTAGCGGCAAGTTCCACCAGCTTTTCCTTAGAACCAATCCTTGGCACCTTCAGGTAGACCCTGCCGCCTTTCCTCCTAGTCAGCCACTGCTCAATGACTTCCATGTCCTCAATATTTTCCTGCAGTATCAATTCTCTGGGAATAAAAGGCGTTCCTGCATAAAACTGTTTCACAAAATCTAAAAGTATCTGCTGTTTAGGGATTCCCGAAACATGGGTCATATAGAAATGTTCCCTTCCGATCAGTTTTCCTCCCCTCACAAAAAAGACCTGTACCACCGCATCCTGTTCATCAGCCGCAAGCGCAATAATATCCTTGTCCTCCCCGTCGCTTCCTTCCATTTTTTGTTTCAAAGCAACCTGCTTTACGCTGTTATACAGATCCCTGTAGCGGATCGCATCCTCAAATTCCAAATTTTCCGATGCCTGCTGCATCTGGCGCTCCAATTCTTTTAACGTATCCTGATAGCTGCCGTTCAAAAAGTCCAGCGCCTTTTTTACCTGCCGCTGGTAGTCTTCCTTGGATACCAGCCCCTGGCAGGGTGCCAGACACTGTTTGATGTGATAATTCAGGCATGCCCGGTCATTGCCGCAGTCCTTAGGCAGGTTCCTGTTACAAGTCCGCAGCTGATACAATTTATTAATCAGCTCAATCGTATCTTTCACCGCCCCTGCACTGGTATATGGGCCAAAATACCGGGAACGGTCCTTTTTCATCTGCCTGGAAAACAAGACCCTGGGAAACTCCTCGGAAACGGTAACCTTAATGTAAGGATAGGTCTTATCGTCCTTTAACATGGTATTATACTTGGGCCGGTGTTCCTTGATCAGATTATTTTCCAGGACCAGAGCTTCCAGTTCCGAGTCCGTGACAATATACTCAAACCTGCTGATCAGCGAAACCATTTTATCAATCTGCGGTCCTCTTCCGATATTGGGCCGGAAATAAGACCTGACGCGGTTATGGAGATTGATCGCCTTACCTACATAAATGATGTGGTCCCATTCATCATGCATAATGTAAACCCCCGGACAGTTGGGAAGTTTTTTTAATTCTTCCTGCACATCAAACATCATGTTCCTCCGTCTTTACTAAGGAAAGCCGATTGTTACGTACCGGCAGAACTTAAAGCCACCGGCACACAATCGGCATTCTCACATTCTTATCTATCATTTACGCCTTACTGAAAGTCCATGGGAGAGTTGGAAAACCTCCCCGTCTTCGGGGATTCCGTCTTCGGGGATTCCGTCTTCGGGGATTCTTCTTCCAAGGAACCGGTCTCCTCTTTCTTTTCCTCTATACTCGGTACTTCTTCCGGTTTTGTATCTTCTTTCCTTGGTTCAAAGGATTCACCCTTTGGCGGCTCCTTCTTCTCCTCATTAGGTTCTTTTGTTTCTTCCGGCTCTGGCAGCCCCTTTTCCGCACGATAAATCTTCATAAATTCTTTACCGCTTATCGTCTCCTTCTCGATCAGGTGTGCCGCCAATTTATCCATCAACTCACGGTTACCGGAAAGCAGCTCTTTCGCTTCCTCATAACACTGCTTTAACGTCTCCATGATCTCACTGTCCACATCCGCCGCCGTACGGTCAGAACAGGTCAGCCTTGCGCCTCCTCCTAAATATTCGCTCTCCACCGTGGCAAGCCCCATCAGCCCAAAACGATCGCTCATACCAAAACGGGTGACCATATTCGTGGCAATATTGGTAGCCTGCTCGATATCGTTAGCCGCACCGGTCGTCACATTTCCAAATATCAGTTCTTCCGCCGCCCGTCCGCCTAAAAGGCTTACCAGCCTGTCGTGAAGCTCCGCCTTCGTCTGTAAATACTTTTCTTCTTCCGGCACATGCATGACATACCCCAAAGCACCCATGGTCCTTGGCACAATGGTGATCTTTTGCACCGGCTCGGAGTTTTTCTGCAGAGCGCTGATCAGCGCATGCCCCACCTCGTGATAAGAGACGATCTTGCGTTCTTCCGCACTCATGATACGGTCCTTCTTTTCTTTCCCTACCAAAACCTGTTCCACTGCATCAAACAAATCCTTCTGGGTGACATATTCTCTGCCATGCTGAACCGCATTGATGGCAGCCTCATTGATCATATTGGCAAGATCTGCGCCTACCGCCCCACTGGTAGCAAGCGCTATGGCATCCAAATCCACGCTCTCATCCAAATGAACATCCTTCGCATGTACTTTTAAGATCTCCACACGGCCCTTAAGATCCGGTTTATCCACGATGATCCTTCTGTCAAAACGCCCCGGACGCAGCAGCGCCTTATCAAGGATCTCCGGGCGGTTAGTAGCGCCAAGCACTAAAATACCTTTGGAAGTGTCAAACCCGTCCATCTCCGAGAGAAGCTGGTTTAAGGTCTGTTCCCTCTCTTCGTTGCCGCCGCCGTATTTACTGTCACGGCTTCTTCCGATTGCGTCAATCTCATCAATAAAAATAATACAAGGCGCATTCTTGGTCGCTTCCTTAAACAGATCCCTTACACGGGATGCGCCCACACCCACATACAATTCAATAAAATCGGAACCTGAAAGAGAAAAGAAAGGAACTTTAGCTTCTCCGGCAACCGCTTTGGCAAGCAAAGTCTTACCCGTTCCGGGAGGTCCTACTAAAAGTGCGCCTTTAGGCAGCTTGGCGCCTATCTTTGCATATTTGCCCGGATTATGCAAAAAGTCCACTACTTCCTGCAGGGATTCCTTTGCTTCGTCTTCACCAGCCACATCCTTAAAAGTAATGCCCGTCTCCCTCTGCACATAGACTTTAGCATTGCTTTTCCCTACGCCCATAGGTCCGCCGCCCTTTGACATTTTCCGGAAAATAAATACCAGAAATACCCACATGATGATAAACGGGAATACATAAGACAGCAAAAAGCTGATGACGGCGCTTGTTCCGTCCGCTACCTGCCCTTTGACCTCCACGCCATGTTCCAAAAGCCTTGCCGTAAGCGTATCGTCGTCCTCAATCTTACCTGTGTAATAAGAAGTGGTTGGATTGATCCCATATAAATATAACAGAGGCGAGGTATTTTCCTGATCGGCCTGAGACTGGATATAAAGCCGGTCCGTACCCACCACAACGGCTTCTATCTTCTTTTCTTCCAGCATGGTGATAAACTCATTGTACGTAATCTCCTGCTCGGAACCGCCGGTCAACAGTTTCATAAAAGAACTGATCAGCAGCAGGGAAATCAACGCTGCAATCAGAAACATAACGATATTCTGCTTCCGAGGATCCTTTCCCGGCCCACCGTTTCCGCCGTTTCCGTTATTTCCATTGTTGTTGGATGAATTGCCGTTTCCGCCCATCCCCCCGTCATACTTGTTCAGATTGTTTTCGCTCATTTTAATCTCTTTCCTTTTATAATTGGTTCACTGGTCAGATCAATGCCCAGCTTTTTAAATGTATTGATATCCACGTTTGAGAGCATCACCGTGGTATGTACCTGACAACCTTTCAGTTTCGGAAGCTGGTCTAACGCTTTCCTTGCATTGCTATCCGTTAATGCGGAAATGGAAAGTGCAATCAACACCTCGTCTGTATGAAGTCTCGGGTTTTTCCCTCCTAAATACTTGACCTTAAGCTCCTGAATCGGACCGATCGCCTCCGGAGAAATCAGATGCGTATCATGATCCACATCCCCAAGATATTTTAATACGTTCAGTAATAAAGCTGCAGACGCACCCAAAAGATCCGATGTCTTGGACGTTATGATCGTTCCGTCCGCAAGCTCTATAGCTGCAGTAGGCACCCCAAGCTTTGCTTCCCGCTCTTTTGCAGCCACGGTTACCTTCCGGTCATCGGTGGTGATCTTAGCCTGCTTCATCAACAATTCAATCTTATATACTTCATTTTCACTTGATTTTTCTTTCACCACGCCGTTTAATGCCACATAATAGCGGCGGATGATTTCCATATGAGAAGCTTCCCTGCACACCTCATCATCCACTATACAGTTCCCAGCCATGTTCACCCCCATATCCGTAGGTGATTTATATGGGTTTTCTCCGTATATCCCCTCAAAAATGGCATTTAGCACGGGAAAGATCTCAATGTCACGGTTATAATTTACCGTTGTTTCCCCATAAGCCTCCAAATGAAATGGGTCGATCATGTTGATATCATTCAGATCTGCCGTAGCCGCTTCATAGGCAAGGTTTACCGGATGCTTTAACGGAATATTCCAAATAGGAAAGGTCTCATATTTCGCATATCCGGCCTTGATCCCCCTTTTATTATCATGGTAAAGCTGCGAAAGACAGGTGGCCATCTTTCCGCTGCCCGGCCCTGGCGCTGTGACCACCACCAATGGCCTTGTGGTCTCAATATATTCATTCCTTCCATAACCTTCATCACTGACAATAAGCGGGATATTGGAAGGATACCCTTCTATTGTATAATGTAGATATACCTTTACATGTTTCTTTTCCAGTTTTTCCTTAAAAGACACTGCCCCTGCCTGCCCTGCATAATGGGTCAGAACCACACTCCCTACATAAAGCCCGCGGCTTTCAAACTCATTCATCAGCCGTCGCACGTCTTCATCATAAGTAATGCCCAGGTCTCCCCTCACCTTATTCTTTTCAATATCCGCCGAATTGATCACGATCACAATCTCTGCCCTGTCAGAAAGCTTCATCAGCATCCGCAGCTTACTGTCCGGCTCGAAACCCGGCAGCACCCTGGATGCATGATAATCATCAAAAAGCTTACCGCCAAATTCCAGATAAAGTTTATCGCCAAATTTATTGATTCTTTCCTCAATATGTTCCGACTGCATCTTTAAGTATTTCTCGTTGTCAAATCCCACTTTCATGCGAACCTGCCTGCTCCCCTGTTTTTCATTCCTCATCATTAATAAACATCGTTATTAATTGTAGCACAGCTCTCCTAATTATTCCATAAAAAAGAAATGAACTGTTAATGAAACTTTTTTTATAGTTGACATGCCCCGACAGTAATGCCGGTAATTTTTCAGCCTTTGCTGACACTCTTCCTCTAAGTGCCCGTATGCACAAAAAGAGGCCATGAAACGATACCAATGTCATTTAGTTAAGGCATCAGCAGTGACGCTCCTTACAGAGCAAGGTATATAGAAATATGTACCCTGCTCTTTTTTTTGTAACTTTTTTCTCTAAAACACTTGACAAACATGAAAAAATTTGCGGC
>OFGG01000321.1_pt1 | contig 42309 bp, 34 predicted proteins | sample 1521701 | NCBI WGS metagenome assembly OFGG01 (sample SAMEA3504081, study PRJEB24116) | mouse gut metagenome | biome: mouse gut; feature: mouse-associated habitat; material: faeces | place: Denmark | collected 2011
AGCCATTACTGGCTTTGTGAGTTATTTCTAAATGCTCAGGTGTCAAACTCCCGAGTCTATAGTCCTGAAAATTGGGAAACTTTTATTTATCTTAAAAAGCAAAAAATGCTTGACGGTAGCAGGAAATCCATTTATAATGGGATATGAACAAAGAGATTTGCATATTATAATGCTGATCATACTCCGGTGTCCTACGGGCCCGGGGTTTTTTTATAGGAGATGCCAATGGATAAAGTATATTCCAGCACAGATGACCAAATCCATATTCTACGCTCAAGAGGAATGACCATCGCTGATGCCGCCTGTGCAAAGCGAACCATTGATTTAGAGAATTATTACAATCTGATAAACGGATATAAACAGCCGTTCCTTGATTCTACATATTCCGGTTCCGATGAAAGGTACATTTCAGGGACAAAATTCGAGGAAATACATTCCCTATACTTGTTTGACCGTGAACTGCGTAATCTCTTTATCCGCTATATACTTGAATTGGAAAATAACGTGAAAAGCGTGCTTGCCCATGATTTTTCCGCAAAATATGGGCATGAGAATTATCTGAAGATTGCTCATTTCGATATTTCTGTCAAAAGGTGGGAGAAAATGACCGCTTCGCAGAAAATAGGGGCAATTTCCGCACTGATATCCGGCTTGCAGCATGAAATTGCCAGGCAGCTATCTAAAAACAATCCTATGATTTCCCACTATATGCTGGAATATGGCTATGTCCCCTTATGGGTGCTGGTGAATGCCCTCTCTCTGGGCACGATTGGCATATTCTACTCATACCTGAAACAAAAAGACCAGAATGATATCGGCAGACATTTCCTCCTGAAACCGGAAGAAATGAACAGTTTCCTGCAAGTGCTTAGGAATTGTCGGAAAATAACTGCTGCAATTGCTTCAGGCAAAAGCCCGGAAATACAATAAAAATTGCCATAAACTTGCAGCAGTTATTTGTAGACAATTCCTTACCATCTATCGTAACGCCTGCGCCCATGATGAACGGCTTTACAACTTGAAATCGCTGCGCAACAATATGAAGCCAAACAGCATACGAACACTGTCTTTACATGGAAAGCTAGGTATCCCGGTAAACAGCAGCAACAATCCTATCTATGGGAAAAATGATCTTTTTGCCATTATTATCATATTCAAGACAATGTTGCCTAAAAAGTCATTTGATACATTTTTCATGGCTTTGAAGAAGCTGACTGATGAACTTGCGGTCAGGCTCTGTACCATTCCCTTTCAAAGCATTGAGAGAGAAATGGGCTTCCCGCCCAATTGGGCAGACATAAGCAAGGTGTGAGCAAAGCATGCCCCTGCTTCGCTGATTGACGGTATTTGGGAGGTATGGTACAATGCAGAAAGCGAAAGTACCAGGAAGATGATAGGGGGAGGGTTTCCATGAAAGAGAAGATGACGCGCATTGCAGGGATGGCTGTGGCGCTGGGGCTGATGGTTTTGGGCGCCGCCTGCGGAAATCAGGCAGCGGCTACCACGATGAAGCTTGCGGGAACGGAAGGCGAGACATTCGTCCGCGACGAGGAGAAGGAGCTGGAGCCCGTGGCGGACATGAATCTGTACAGCGGCTATCTGTTGGGGACGGAGCAGGAAGGGTATCTGTGGATCGACCTGGACAGCGTGAAGCTGGCGAAGATGGACGAGAACAGCCGGATCGGCATCCGGAAGTCAGGAAAGGAGCTGGAGATCGAACTGGATGCGGGGAGCCTGTTCTTTCAGGTGACGGAGCCGCTGGAGGAGGACGAGACCATGTACATACGCAATTCCAACATGGTAGTGGGAATCCGGGGGACCTGCGGCTGGGTGGAGGCTCCGGATGAGGAGCATCTGCGGGTTTACATCCTGGAAGGCGTGGTGGAGTGCAGCATAACGGATCCCGATACCAAAGAGGTAATCGCCTCCCAGGAGGTGGCCGCGGGCCAGTGGGCCCAGGCGGTATGGAAGGACGGCAAGGGGGAGATTGCCCTGGAACAGTTCACGGAGGAGGGGATTCCTGACTTTGTGAGGACGGAGCTGGAGAAGGATTCAAAGCTGCAGGAAAAAATTTCGGAGGTTTTGGCTCCTGTACAGCAGGATGACGCTGACGGGGAGGGCAGCGGGGACGGCACCGCAGAGGATGCCCCGGGCCAGGAGGAGCCTGAGGGAGAACAGGCAGTGGGGGTCATCCGGACGGACAAGGCCAGTCTGGAGTTTGTGAACGGAAACGCGCCGGGAGGCGTCATTGTGACCCTTCGGGACGGATTGTACGGCGCCGTGGATCTGGAGGGGGAGGAGATTGTCCCCAACAGCTATTCTTCCTATCTCTGCACGCCCAACGACCAGGGGCAGTTCGCCCTGGGAGACGGGGAGAACGCCACGGTTTTTGACCGACAGGGAAATGTGCTCCTGGAGGTGCAGGAGCTTATCTGCATGGGCATTTCCGAAAATGCGGTCACATACGGACATATGAATGAGGCAGGGAAGCCGGAGGTATGCTGTTATGATATCGCGGAGGGCAGGCAGACCGCCCGGATTGAGCTGGAGCAGAGGTATGAGCTGATTGGTTACGGGTACGGCATCGGCATCACCAGCCTGCAGGATGGAGAATTTCTGTATTCCGACGCGGACGATCTGAACATGCACCGGATCAGGAAGGACGGAACCATTGTATGGACGGATGAGGAGCAGGAAGCGCGTCTGCAGGAAATCTGGGTAGAGGAAATGCGCGCGGAGGGGGCGGCCATAGAGGTGACGGAAGAAGGAGCCTACGCCACCTTTTCCTACAACGGCTCGGCGGGCACATCTATATTTGGATATGATCCGGGATGCCCGGTGCAGAGCGCCAGGGACGGATACATAGTGGGTACGCCATGGCTGGAGGCCTCTCTTTTGAGGATACATGACCTGAATGCGGGGGAGTCCATACAGCTGGATATGTATTCGCTGGAGGGAGATCCGGTTGACTGCATCTATGACTTCTGGCCCCAGTCCTACTATGACTGCGGCCAATGGTACATCAACAGGGGAACCAGCCTGGTGCTGCGGGGATCCGCGTACGACGGTACGGAGGAGCAGATGGATTTCCTCATTGATTTCTCCAGAGCCCAGACGGATGCGTCGGGGGATGTGACCAATGAGCAGGAGCTGGTGCTGGCGAAATATCCGTATATCAAGCTGGCGGGAGACGGGTATTATACGGCAAGCGACGGAGAGGCATGGTTCTATCTGGACGAGCAGGGCAACCGGGTGGACTCCCCGGAATGGGCTGACTGCTCCGGATTTTACCAGGGATATGCCCTTGTGCTGGAAAAGGACGGCATGGCGTATCTTGTAGACCGGGATTTCAATAAGGTGACGGAAGGATATCCGGCGGATTCCGTATCCCAGGCCGGCGGGATGTTCTGCATCGCCAAGGGGGACGAACAGACATTCCTCTACATGGGGCTGCAGGAGACGCCGGAAGGCGACTGACGGTGCACGGATTACAGATACGATATTTATGAAAAAAAGGAGACCAACATGCCCAAAGACAACATCCTGCTGATCACCACCGACCAGCAGCGCTTCGATACTGTGAATGCCTGGGGGAACCAAAGCATCTTCACGCCCCACCTGAACTACATGGCCGCCATGGGTGCCAGCTACACTTCCTGCTATGCCGGATGCCCCATCTGCGTGCCCTCCCGCACGACCATCATGACCGGCCTGGAGGGCTATGAGAGCGGCGTGACCTCCAACGGCTCCCACGCGGCCTTCATGCAGAAATGTACGGAAAACCGCACGACTCTGGCCGCCCTGCTGACCGATTCCGGCTACCAGACCTGCGCCAAGGGGAAGATGCACTTCGACCCCGCCAGAGCCCACTACGGCTTCGAACACATGAAACTGCCCCTGGATTACATGCGGGAATATGATAAAAAGCAGCCCCTTGCCCGCCCGAAAGTCCACGGCATCGGGGAGTGCGAGATGGAGCCCGTACTCTCCACCGTGGAGGAAAAGGACAGCATCACCACCTGGATAGCCGACGAGGCCATCGATTTCCTGGAGACCAGGGACGCCACCCGCCCCTTCTTCCTCTGGGCCAGCTTCACCAAGCCCCACCCGCCCTTTGACCCCTGCCGGAACTTCTGGGAAATCTATGACGGCATCCCCCTGCCGGAGCCTGTGATTGGGGACTGGTCGGAAACTGTGGAGTCCACCCCCCAGGGCTTCCTGGCGGGGGCTTACGAGAATACCAACATGCACCTGCTGGGCCCCGAACAGAAGCAGGCCAGCCGCCGTGCCTACTACGCCTGCATCACCCAAGTGGACTACCAGTTGGGGCGCATCTTCGGAGCCATGCGGGAGAACGACCTGTTCAAGGATACCTGGGTGATCTTCGCCTCGGATCACGGGGAGATGCTGGGCGACCACCACATGTCCCAGAAGAACCTGTTCTTCGAGGGCAGCGCCCATGTGCCCCTGCTGATCATGCCGCCCCAGAGACCGGGGCTTCCTCAGGAACCGGGGCTTCCTCAGGGATCGGGGATTTCCCAGAGACCGGGGCTTCCTCAGGGCGGGGGGCTGCCCCGGAAACTGGGGATTCCCCGCAATGTCCGGATCGACTGCCCTGTGACCCTGGCGGACATCTACCCCACGATCCTGGCCATGGCGGGGCAGGACTGCCCGGAGGGGCGCTCGGGAAGGAACCTGCTGGCGGTATCTGACCTGCCGGAAGACAGAGTCTTCTTCGGCAACAGCCTGAACCGGAATTTCTGCGTCATGGAGGGGAAGAAGAAGCTGGTCTACTCCGCCACAGGCGGCCACGCCCTGCTGTTCGACCTGGACAGGGATCCCATGGAGCGGCATGACCTTTCCGCCGCGCCGGAATACGGGGATGTCTTCCAACGGCTCTGGAAGCTCCTGCTGGAGCACACCCGCCGCTACACCCCGGAGGCTCTGACGCCGGAGGGTGGCTTCCTCACCTATGACGCCCCCCGCTTCCCCGGCGACATGCCAGGGCGGTGGTTCGGCTTCCATTATCATGACTACAGCGTGGACACGTTCCACTGACGGCCTCAGGAAGGAACTGCCTATGGATAACTGCTGCCAGCGGACAGGGATTTTGATTCCCGCCAGCAATGAGCCAAGCAACCGTTGTCTGCCAAGCCAACAAAGTGTTGGCTTGGCCAGCAGGCGAATGCCGCGAGGGGTGCGTAGCGCTGGAGGCGCATGATTAGCACCGACCGAAGCGAAGACCAAATACCAAAGTGTCCGAAGGACGCTTTCAGCTCCGCAGCGTTGCAGGCTTGATTGCCAGGAGCCGCTTCGCGCACCCTGGAATCAAAGGACAATGGCAGCAGTTATATCGCATACCGCGGAATACTGTCTCATGTAATCATGGGATTCAACCAGTCACCAGTCAGCGTTATGCAGTCTGGTCTCACGGCAAGTGAAATCGCGGAGCAGTACACCTCCCCACAGCCACAAGCCTCCCCCGTTCCCCCTGTCAATCAAATGCCCTGCCCCGTTCGTCCATTTTTTCAAAACTGACAGAATCTTCCTGAATGATAATTGTTATGTCATCGTTGCTGTATTCCGCTGCAATCTCTTTCAGCTTGCCTACAATATCACCTTCTGTCATACCTAACATTTCATCGATATCCGTTCCGTTCCAAAAATCCTGTATCTCACTTATCATATTGCTGATACAAGCGTCCCGCTCTCCGACAGTGAGCGTCTTTTTGTCTGCGATATGATAGGAAAATGGGTAGAACAGATTGCACCAGGCACCGTATCCGTTTTCTTCCGCTGTTTTTGACGGAAGATATTGATTAAGGATAGGGTCTTCCTCTTTCCGTCCCGTGTTAATGCTTTGCACATATTTTCCATTTTCCACTCCGGAAAGCCATGCGGTTATTGCTACAAAAGAAAGCTCGTCACTGTCCAGGTTCACGGAAAAATCCTGCTGGGCAGTATCAATATTGATCCGTTCCATCCGTTCATAACTTTCATTTGCCCATTCCAGCAAATCCATGTTAAAGTCCGCAACTGACCTGCTCTGGTAATCGGCTGTTCTCAAATCCAATAAGGAACGGTAATCTTCCTCTGTGCCATTGGGATATTCCCGATGCTCCTGTCCTTGCTGTACATTTTCCTGCCTACCCTCTCCGGCATCCAGTTCCGAAAGGGGCAGGAAGGAATATTCCACGGAAATCCGCAGTTTATCTGTATTCCATTGCTCATTCAGTTCTTCGATTTCAGCATCAATGGCTTCCTGCATGAAGGAATGATTCTGCAACTGTTCTTTCGTCTTGTCTTGCATGATATTTCGCAACCCGTCCGCAACGCCCAAACGTGCGGCATTGTACTCACCGACAGTAAGCGTATCGGCATTTTGGATGGTAAGGCTGAAAACAAATTCCAGCATGGCATTATCAAAAGCACCGGGATAATCACTTGCTATGCCTCCTCCAAAATCCCGTGTCTGCCACTTCTCAGCCGTGAGGGGTTCCAATGTGTAGAACAGAAAAGCCGCAATCTCATTGCTGTCCTTTTGTTCATAGAGAGCCGTATTTTGAGAGAACCTCTCCAACAAAGCACGATATTCTTCCGTATCTGTCAATTCCCATACTTTATTTTGAAATTCCGAAACACTCATATCTTCATAACCGTCAAAGCGCAAGGCGAGCAATTTGTCGAATTCTTCCTCCGAAAAGCCCGCAAAATCCGCAAAATCTGAAGAATCCGAAAAATCTGAAGAATCTGAAAAAACCGCAGAAGCTGAAAAATCCGTGTCAGGGATCCCGTCCGCTTTTCCCATGCCCGCTGCGGAAGTGGCAAAAGCGGTGGTCACGCCCACAATGAGCACCGCGGCGATACAAATTGCAAATAATGAGGTTTTTTTCGTTTTCATAACCGCTGTAATCCTTTCTTCGATTGCATTTTTACTAAAGCTGTTACAAAATGGCAGCAGACCGCTTTTGGCCGCTTCCATGTCGATAAGCATCAGCGAATAGGCAGATTTCGATTTTTCTCCCAATTGCCGGATGACGCTTTCATCACAAGCCAGTTCTATATCACGGTTGAAAAGAAGATACATCACCCACACAAAGGGGTTGAACCAATGGATACAAAGGGCAAGTGCCGCAACCAGCTTTGTTACAGTATCATAGCGACAGATATGCACATACTCATGGGAGAGGACATACTGCAGCTGTTTTTCATTTTTCCAGTCCATTTTTTTCGGCAGGAGGATGACCGGACGGAAAATGCCATATGTCAATGGGGCGGAAATCCTGTCAGATTGCCTTACCGAAATCCTGCGCTTCAATGGGCGCTCCCCCAGCCACTTTTCCACATAATGGCTGCGGACGGGCAAAGCTGTCCGAAATTCCGTCAGACAACGCAGATAAGATATTACGAAAAACAACCCGGTAAGCAGGATTCCTGCACACCATACCATAAACCACACAGAAACAGACGGTGAAACATCCGCTGGCGGCCGTTCCGCTCCCTGTGTTGCAACAAACAGCCCCTGCATGGTAGGAATGTCGTAACCTGTCCCGGCTTCCGGCCATGTTGTAGAAGATATGCTATGGGTTGCCAACGTATAAACACTGAACACGGACGGAATCGAAAACGGGATAAGCAGTCTTAACATCACCAGTTCCCATAGAACAAGAAAAGTCTTTTTCGGCAGTTTATGGATTGCCGCCCCGCGGATAATCACTACCGCGGTAATGAAGACAGCCCCCGAAAAGCTCATTTGCAGTACATTCATTTGCAGCAAATTCATTTGCTTCACCTCTATTCCAAATCTTCCACAATCTGCTTGAGCTTCCGAATCTGTTCGGCGGAGAGCTTCTTTCTGCCTAACAGGGCTGCAAACAGTTTGTCAACTGAACCGTCATAGATTTTGTCAATCAATTCATTTGTTTCCGCTTCCTGTACTTCTTCTTTGGGAATAAGGGCATGGCACATGAAATTCGGTTCGGAACGCGCAATCGCCCCCTTTTTGATACATCTTTTTATCAGTGTGTAGGTGGTGTTCATGTTCCAGCCGATTTCTTTTTTCAGAACATCAGATATATGTTTTGCCGTGGTGTCGCCCTCGCTCCAAAGCACACACATTACCTTCAGTTCGGAATCGAAAAGCTTGATATCCATTTTGATCCTCCTTTCCATAAGACCACAGTAGTTTCCGGTTGCTTCTACATTACACCCTTCCTGTCGGATTGTCAACACTACTGCAGTAGTGTTAAGAAAAAATTTAGAAATGCCGAGGGATTCTTTTAAGCCGGGAACAAAGATTTGATGCAATGAGAACCGTCCCCATATTGATTTCTGCGGAAAAGGGGACTATACTGGAAACAGCGCTATAATAAATAAAAATAAGGAGATATCCACATATGGAGAAGAAGATTTTATTCCCCCAGATAGGCGGCTTCGTCCACGGCGGCGACTACAATCCCGAGCAATGGCTGGACAGGCCGGACATCCTGGAGCAGGACGTGGAGCTGATGAAGAAGGCCGGCATCAACAGCGCCAGCGTAGGCATTTTTTCCTGGTCTGTGCTGGAGCCCCAGGAGGGAAAGTACGATTTTGACTGGCTGGCGCAGATCATAGACAGGCTCTATGAGAACGGCATCTACACCGTGCTGGCCACGCCCTCGGGAGCCCGCCCCGCCTGGCTGGACGCAAAATACCCCGAGGCCATGCGGGTGAACCAGATGGGCATGCGGGAGCACCACGGCGGGCGCCACAACCACTGCATGAGCTCCCCCGTCTACCGGGAGAAGGTGGCTCTCATAGACAGAAAGCTGGCGGAGAGGTTCGGCTCCCATCCCGGCGTGATCATGTACCACATCTCCAACGAGTTCAGCGGGGAATGCTACTGCGACCACTGCATAACGAAATTCCGTAAATATCTGAGAGAGAAATACGACAATGACATCGAAAAGCTCAACCGCGCCTGGTGGACTTTCTTTTGGAGCCATCGCTACAACGATTTCGACCAGATAGAGCCCCCCTTCGTCCACGGCGAGACCAGCGTCATGGGCCTGAACCTGGAGTGGAAGCGCTTCACCACCTGGAACACCAACGATTTCATGAAGGCGGAAGCCGATGTGCTCCACAGCGTCACCCCCCACATCCCGGTGACGGCCAACCTGATGCGCATGTTCGGCGGGCTGGACTACCGGAAGATGGCTCCCCACATGGACGTGGTGTCCTGGGACAATTATCCCCCCTTCCACAACGACTGGGAGACCCTGGAGGACACCGCCTTCGAGACCGCCTTCCAGCATGCTCTGATGCGTTCTCTGAAACGCGGCGTACCGTTCATGATGATGGAGAGCGCTCCCGGCCTGGTGAACTGGCAGAACGTGAACAAGGTAAAGCGCCCCGGCATCCACCGGCTGGCCTGCCTCCAGGCGGTGGCCTGCGGCTCCGACTCCGTGCAGTATTTCCAGTGGCGGAAAGGCCGCGGCTCCTACGAGCAGTTCCACGGCGCGGTGGTGGATCACATAGGGACGGACGACACGAGAATCTTCAGAGAGGTGGCGGAGGTAGGGGAGCTGCTGCGGCAAATCGCCCCGGCAGCTGGAACGCTGGTGAAGACAAGGGCCGCCATGCTCTTCGACTGGGACAACCGCTGGGCCATCGAGGACATGCAGGGTCTGGGGCGGAATACCAAAAAATTTGAACAGACCTGCATCGGCATCTGGAAGGAATTCTTCCGGCTGGGCGTGGACATGGACATCGTGGGCTCCGACGAGGATCTGGACTGCTATGACCTGGTGGTGGCGCCCATGCTGTACATGCTCCAGCCCGGGACGGCGCAGAATCTGAAAGCCTTCGTGGAAAGGGGCGGGCAGCTCCTGGCCACCTACCTGTGCGGCTATGTGGACAGCGAACAGCTCTGCTACCTGGGCGGCTTCCCCGGGGACGGGCTGAAAGACCTCTTCGGCATCGTCAGCGAGGAGATTGATTCCCTGTACCCCACCGACAGGAACGGCATCGCCCTGACGGAGGAAGCTCTGGGCAGAGCGGCCATGCCTGCCCAGGCCGGGGAAACCCCTTCCCGGAACCGGCAGGACGCCCGGGAAGCGGCCGCGGTGGACAACCTCCGGGGCGGCTCTGCATCTGCAAAAGAAAGCGGAGTCTGCGGGGCAGCGGAGTCTGCGGAAGAAACCGTAGCCTGCCAGGAAGCGGCATCTGCAAAAGAAACCGTAGCCTGCCGGGCAGCGGCATCCGTGGAAGGCCGGCCCGAAGCGCGAGGGGACTGGGAAGTGTTCGACTACGCGGAAATCTTACAGGTGCGGGATGCCGACGTGCTCGGCACCTACACCGATGACTTCTACCAGGGCAGCGCGGCCGTGACCTGCAAGAGCCACGGAGAGGGCAGGGCTTACTACGTAGCGGCCAGAACCAGCGCCGCCGCCATGCGCCCGCTGTTTGAGCGGATGCTGGGGGACGCGGGGATTGCGGTGCGCAAACTCCCCCAGGGCGTGGAGTGCCATGTCAGGACCGGCGAAGAGGGCGTGTACGAGTTCTATCTGAACTGGACGAAGGAGGCCGTCACTGTCCCCGGCGTGAAGGGAACGGATATCCTGTCAGGCGGGACAGTGGATGGAAGCCTGGAGCTGTCCGAATACGGCGTCGCCGTGGTGCGTTTGCCATAAGCCGAAAATATTGGCGGATTTTGCTGGACTCCGCGATTGGCCTGTGTTATACTGAATTTCAGGAAAGGAGGAATGTGCCTATGACAGATAGTGAAAAATTAGACCTAATCCTATCTAAGATGGATCAGATGGAAGCCAAGATTGACCGGATGGAATCGGATATCAGGAACATTGAGCTGACGATTGAGAATGAAATTCGCGCCAATATCCGGCAAGTAGCAGAGGGGCATCATAATCTGTCACGAAAACTGCATGAAGCATTAAAAGCAGGGGCAGAGAATGAAATGCTCTCTATCCGTGTGAATGTGCTCGAGTCAGAAATGCGGAGAGTAAAAGAACACCTCCAGATAGCATAGGGGCCCGGATTTCATCTATACAAGTGCGATAACCCGGCTTTAGCCGGCAACGATATACATAAGCGGCTGCAGATACCCGGTGGTATATGCAGCCGCTTTGCTGTTGCCCTGTCTGGTTCAGGGCGATGCGATTAGGTCGATGCAAGGCAATCCGCCGCATGGTCCAGCACTGCGAAATAGTCCTCAAAAGTCTTGCGGCAGCACCCGGGATTGGAGATGGAGATGCCGGGGCTGCGCAGCCCGGTGAGGGCGAAGCCCATGGCCATGCGGTGGTCCTCATAGGTCTCCACGGTGGACGGCTTCGGGGAGCCCGGATAGACGGTGATGCTGTCTGCCCGCTCTTCACAGCGGATGCCCATCCTGGTCAGCTCCGCAGCCATGCCCGCGATGCGGTCGCTCTCCTGAAAACGGATATGGCCTATCCCGGTGATGGTGGTAGGGCTGTCCGCAAAGGGGGCGATGGCTGCCAGGGTAATCGCCTGATCCGAACAGGCGGACATATCAGCCGTGACGCCGTGGAAGATTCCGTCCGCGGAAGGCTCCAGCAGGATGCCCCGGGGGGTGTCTGCGGCGCGGCAGCCCATCTGTTCCAATGTCCGTAGGAACCTCACGTCCCCCTGAAGGGAATCGAAGTGCACATCGTCCACCCTCACCGGGATGCGCAGAAGCGGGCACATGGCATAGAAATAGCATGCCGCCGAGACATCTGGCTCTATCTGATAATCCAGCGCCCGATAATGCTGCCCCGCCGGAGTCAGGAATGTCCTCTCGTCCTGCTTCAGGGTCTCTACGCCGAACTGACGCATCATCTTTCTGGTCATTTCGATATAAGCCATCCCGTGGGCGCCCTCTATAGCAGTGGTAAAATCCTGGCTGCACAGACAGGACACAATCAGCAGGGCGCTCAGGAACTGGCTGCTCTCATCGATATTCACGCAGATGCTGTTCTTCCGGAAGCCGTGTCCCCGCAGCGTGAAGGGAAAACTCCGGGGTATCCGCCCTTCTGCCCCGTTCCCTTCATATGAGACTTCGCAGCCTAGCTCTGTCAGGGAATCCAGCAGCGGAGCCATGGGCCGCCTGCGCATCTGTTCCGAGGAATCCATATGGTAGACCCCCTGGCTCAGCCCCAGGAATGCCGTCAGAAAGCGTGCGGCGGTTCCGGCGCTGCCCACATGCTGGCTGGCCTCAGAGAGGGGAACCGCGCCCCCTGCCCCTTTGACCGTGACTGTCCGGGCTCCTTCGTCCACAGCCGTCTCGAATCCCAGATCCTGGACGCATTTCAGGAAATGCCTGGAGTCATCGGAGAAGAGGACGCCCCGCAGGGTGGAAGTCCCCTGAGCCAGCGTGGCCAGCAGCAGGGCACGGTTGGTGATGCTCTTGGAGCCGGGGACGCTTACTGCCAGCGGCCGGGAGAGCCCGGGTGCTTTGGCGGATAATGTTTCATATAAATACGGGACGGAGTAGGTGTTTTCCATGGGCATGATTTTCGTTTTCTCCTTGTGTGGTGTATGCAATGCAGAATATTTATATATGTCATGCCGTTCACAGGCATGGCTTCAGGGATATTAGTACACCGGTGCATGAATTCCCGAGTAATCAGTGCTTGATGTCCGCACCAGGACAAGGCGGAGGAAGGAGGCGATGCGGGGGCATCGTCGACCGATGACAACGCAGTACTGGGGTGGACAGCGAGTGCTGATTGCTCAAGGCTTTCTGCATCGGGGTACTAGGGACATTCTACCACATTTCGCCTTGCTTTTCCACAAAAGACATCATTTGGATGCCTCGGTATTGTATTTCCTACACCTTTCCATTATACTGTAGATAGAAAGAAAAAGGGGGAGCCTGAAATGGAGATATCAAAGAGCGACTGGAAGCTTTTTAGAGAAAAAATAGCCGATTGGCAGGAAAACTATATGGATCGCCTGAATAAGGAGTATATAGCTCTGCTGAGTTCGGATAAGGGCAATCCTTCCGACAGATTCTGGAAGCTGGAAGGGCGGATCAGGAGAGACAAAAAATCCCCGGGCGTCATGATTGAGAGGGAGAAATCAAGCGCGGTCTTCGATATTGCGGATCTCATCCGCCTTAAAGTCATCACAGTCGATGACCTGGCTGATTTCAGCGACACATTAAAGGAAGCGGTAAAAATGATACTGGACAGGTAGGCGCGCCTGCGCAGACCAGTCAAAAGCCGGCAGGATGGTCTGCCAAAGAAATACCGGAAGATTCTGCCGGAAGAAGGGGCGAAGAGATGAATTGGAAGAGACTGTTTGCGGCACGGATCCTGGAACGGGGATACGATTATTATTGTGATGACGCAGTGGAAAACATGGAGATTGCCGCGGACAGCATAAGGGCAGATGTCATTGGGACAGAGGAGTATGAGGTGGAGATTACCCTCAGGAACGGGGAAGCCGTGGATATGTACTGCTCCTGCCCTTATGCTGAGGACGGAAACCGTTGCAAGCATATGGCGGCGGTCTTATACCAATGGTCTGAGGAGGGACAGGAGGCGGAAGAGTCGGGAGGAGCCGAAGAGGACGACAGCCCCAAGACCATTTCCGTCGAGGAAATTGTCCGGGAAGCGGATATTGACGTGGTAAGGTCGTACCTGGTATCGCTTTTGAAAGAAGATGAAAAGCTGCTGCTCCGTTTTCGAGGCATGGTGAAGAAAGGGACGACAAAAGAGGACATAAAAAGGTACGTCCGCCAGATAGACCGTATCACGGACAGATACCTGGGAAGAGACGGCTTTATCAGTTACTATGAGGCGGACGGCTTCTTGTCCGAGCTGGACGAAATATTGGATGCAGATGTGCGCCGTATGGTTGATGATGGAGACTATATGAGCGCCTTTGCGTTGATGAATCACATGTTTACTGTCTTAGGGGATGTGGCCATGGACGACTCCGATGGCGGCACCGGCACGCTGGCCGGGGAGATAGAGCAGTATTGGCGGGAGATCCTGTCCAAAGCCGACATGGATGTAAAGCAGCAGATGTTCCGCTGGTTCACGGAGCATCTGGACGGTTCCGTCATAGACTATCTGGAAGAATATATAGAGCAGGTTATCATGGAGGAATTCCAGGAAAAGGAATTCAGGGAGCCTAAGCTGCAGTTTATAAAAGATATGATAGAGAAGTCATCGCTCCAAAGCGACAGCTGGAGCGGCAGCTACCACACGGGAAAATGGGCCACCAGATATCTGGGAATGATTGAAAAGCAGAAAAATTCCGGAATCCTGATAGAGGAATTCTGCAGAAAGCATTGGCGCAATTCCTTGGTAAGACGGTATTGCATAGAATTTTGCACAAAAAAGAAAGAATACGCGCACGCTCTGGAAGCCCTGGACGAGAGCATGGCTTTGGATAAAGAATACAGGGGCCTGGTAGCGGAGTACAGCAATCAGAAAAAAGAGATTTTTCTTTTACAGGGGAACCGGGAGGCGTACAGAAAGCAATTATGGAAGCTGGTTCTGGAAGATGACCCGGGGAAGCTGCATATCTACAGGGAATTGAAGAAACAATATCCCTCCGGGGAATGGAAGGAAAAAAGGGAAGAGGTATTCGCGAATCTCCCGGGACATGTGCGCCCGGACGAGCTGTATAAAGAAGAAAAGCTGTATGACAGACTGCTTGAACTTGTCACGGGGAGTCCGGGGCTGAATATGCTGCAACAGTATGAAGATGTCCTGAAGAAGGACTATCCCGGGGAACTGCTGCAGAAATACAAAGAGGAAGTCGATAAGATGGCGATGCACACCGGCGACAGAAGCAAGTACCGGCAGCTTGTGGCGCTGCTTTGCAGAATGAAGAAGATAACGGGAGGTCCTAAAGTGGCAGAAGAAATCGCGGCAGAATGGAGGGGCAAGTACCGGAACAGGCGCGCGATGATGGATGAGCTGGGGAGTCTTTAGAGATTCTAAAGAGACTATACGAATGTGGAAAGAATATAAAGCTTTAATGGCCAAGACAGAAGTACGTGAAAACGATTGAACCGCCTTGGTACCGAACGGTATGCCAGGCGGTGTGGAAGGGGGACTGATTATCCCCCTGTCCGATTTTCCCGCGTGGGCGGGGGTGAGCCTGCTTTTCATGGCTTCGGGGCTGAACGGCGTACTAACCCTGCAGCCCCCTGGCCTGCCTGTCCATGTCCTCGATGACGATGTCATGAATCTCCCCCAGGGAAGCGCAGTATTCCAGCACCTTCCAGGGCTCATTGGTGTGGTAATGGATCTTGATCAGCTCATCGTCCCCCACCGCCAGCAGACAGTCGCCCTTAAAGTTCTCCGTGAAATAATCCGTAATCGTATCTTCGTCCAGATTTTCACCCTCTATCAGCAATTGCGTGTCGTATCGAAATTCCAGCATGGTCATCCATCCTCCTGTTTTTTGAAGTCCCGGCCCCAAAGGGCCACCCTCATTATATAATGGAACGAACCCATAACGCAAGCTTCTTTTTCCAGGGCCCTGCCGGCCTTGCCAAATCCTACCGGTTCAGCGGCTTCCTGGAAAAGGCCTCCCGGTAGGCGGTGGCGGTGACGCCCTCATAGCGCTTGAAGAGCCGCATGAAATATTTCTCGTCCCCGATGCCCACCTGGGTGCCGATCTCCGCCAGGGTCAGCTTCGGCGTGGAGGTCAGGAGGTTCTTCGCCACCCGGATGCGCTGGCGGTTCAGATATTCGGTGATGGTGCACCCGCTGTAGCGCTTGAAGACGGAAGTCAGGTAGGAGGGATGGTAGCCGAACTTCTCCGCGATGCCCGCCACGGACAGGGCAGTGTCGAAATTGAGCTCCAGCCATTCCATCAGGTCCGCGATGCCCAGGGGGACTTTCTCGTTCTGCTGCATCAGGTGACGGCGGAAGAAGCATTCATGGGTCACCTCCAGCAGCAGGGTGCTCTGGGCATAGCTGCACTGGGTGGAGGACAGGCTCCCTAAGCGCTTGGCCAGATCCAGGAGCTGCACGAACAGCACATTGACCCGGCTGTTGGCGGACAGCGTGCCGGTCTCCGGAAGGATGTACCGGGGGCGGCTCTCGTCCGGGAACAGGGCGGCCTCCGGGGGTTCCTCGTAGACGGCGCTGACTTCCGCGTCGAAGTGGAAATGGGTCCAGTAGAAGCCCAGCTCCCCCTGGGAGGCCCGGGTGCCGAAATGGCATTCCCCGGGGAACAGCAGCACGAACTGCCCGGGGCTCAGCGCATAGTCCCTCTGGCCGGACTGGATGTGCAGGGTGCCCCTGGTGACGGAGATGAGCTCATAGGACTGGATGGTGCGCTTGGAATGGAGGAACTGGTCCTCATTGTTGAGATTGCCCGCGGACAGGAAACGGACCGGCCTGGAGGCGTCTGATACCAGGTACAACATCTATGATTTGTCCACCTTTCATTGAAAACTGTATGTTGCGTTTATTTATGAAAATGATAACATAGTTCTTGGGAACAGGCAATTCCCGTTTTGGAGATATTCGTATTTGTACACATCTGAATATGAGACGGACCGCAAGGATACATGCCGCCTGGCGGCAGAATGGAGGATGGACATGAAAAAAATGGCAAAAGAGGTAAATGTCAGCCAGGTAAAGGTGGCGGACGGATTCTGGAGCGGGATGCAGGAGAAAGTCATAGATGTAGTCATCCCTTTCCAGGAGAAGGTGTTGAACGACGAAGTCCCCGGGGTGGCGAAGAGCCACGCCATCGAGAACTTCCGCATCGCCGCTGGCTTGAGCCAGGGTGAGTTCTACGGGATGGTATTCCAGGACAGCGACCTGGCGAAATGGCTGGAGGGCGTGGCCTATTCCCTGTCCGTGAAGCCGGACCCGGCGCTGGAGAAGCGGACGGACGACATCATCGATATCATCGAGAAGGCCCAGCAGCCCGACGGCTATCTGAACACCTACTTCACCATCAAGGAGCCCGAGCACCGCTGGCAGAACCTCCACGAGTGCCATGAGCTCTACTGCGCGGGGCATATGATGGAGGCCGCCGTGGCCTATTTCGACGTCACCGGGAAGGATAAGCTCCTGCATGTGATGGAGCGCATGGCCGACCATATCATAGACCGCTTCGGCCCCGAGGAGGACAAGGAGCACGGCATCCCGGGACACCAGGAGGTGGAGATCGGCCTGATGAAGCTCTACCGGGCCACGGGGAAAGAGAAGTACAGGGACATGGCGAAATATTTCCTGGAGGAGCGGGGGAAGAATCCGGACTATTTCCACCAGGAGAAGCTGAAGCGCGGCTGGCAGCACTGGGGGCAGTACAGCATCGAGGCCATGGACGTGACCTACAACCAGGCCCATGAGCCCATCTACGACCAGAAGGAGGCGGTGGGCCATGCGGTCCGTGCCCTGTATATGTACACCGCCATGGCGGACGTGGCCGGGGCGGACGGGGACGAGAGGATGTATCAGGCCTGCCGGACCCTGTGGGACAATGTGGTGAACAAGAAGATGTACATCACCGGGGCCCTGGGCGGGAACCCGGAGGGGGAGGCCTTCTCCAACAATTACGAGCTGCCCAACGACATGGCCTACGCGGAGACCTGCGCCTCCATCGCCATGGTGTTCTTCGCCCACAGGATGCTGGAGATGGAGATGGACGGCGCCTACGCGGACATCATGGAGAAGGAGCTGTACAACAGCACCATCAGCGGCATGCAGCTGGACGGGAAGAAGTATTTCTACGTGAACCCCCTGGAGTGCGAGCCGGGAGTGTCCGGGAAGCTCTTCGGCTATGGGCACGCGCTGCCCGTCCGGCCCGGGTGGTATGCCTGCGCCTGCTGCCCGCCCAACCTGGTGCGGCTGGTGACCTCTTTGGGGCAGTACTGCTGGAGCGAGAACGAGTCCACGATCTACTCCCACCTGATGATCGGGCAGAGGGCGCAGCTGGAGAAGGCGGACGTCACCGTGGAGACCAGCTATCCCTGGGAGGGGAAGACCAGCTATGCCGTCGCGCCCAGGACAGAGGAGGAGTTCACCCTTGCCATCCACATCCCCTATTATGTGAAGCCGGATGACCGGCGGGTGTCCCTGACCGTGAACGGAGAGAAGCTGGACATGCAGAAGCTGGTGAAGAAGGGCTATGCCTACATCACCAGGAGATGGGAAGACGGAGATGTAGTAGAGGTGGAGTTCCCCATGGAGGTGCGCAAGGCCTACGCCAACCAGCATGTGCGGGAGGACGCGGGCTGCGTGGCCCTGCTGCGGGGGCCTGTGGTCTACTGCTTCGAGGGCGTGGACAACGGGGAGCTGATTCAGAGCCTGCGGATTCCCAAAGAGCTGAAGGCGGAGGCTGTGACCTGCGAGGAGGGCGTGCTGAAAGGAAATGTGCTGCTGAAATTTGAGGGTCTCCGCATGGTGGGCAGCGATGAGTTGTACAGCGAGGAGCCTCCCGTGAAGGAGAAAGCGCAGATGACGGCCATCCCTTATTATGCCTGGGCCAACCGGGGCGAGAACCAGATGCGGGTGTGGATGCAGGAAGAAGTCTGAAAATAGCTGAGAAAAGAATGGCTGCAAAGAAAGGGGCTGTCGGCTGCGCGCGGACGGCTCCTTTTTCAGGCCGGTTCTGCAGAAATTCATGATTGAATTCCGCGGCGTTTTATATTATACTGCTTAACGATTTCACTTGCCGTGAAATCAGACTGCATAACGCTGACCGGTTCAATCGCATGATTGCATTAGGCAGTATTCAGCGTTATGCAGTATAAGCTGGAAGTAGCGTAAAAAGCGGAGAGCGGGAAAACCGGGATACATAATCCGAGAGAAGGAGACGAGGTGCGTGACATGAGGAAGAGGATGGCGGCGCTGCTGATGACGGTGCTTTTGATCGTGCAGATGACGGGCTGCCGGAAGGACACCGGAGGACGAGACGACTACTATGCGTTCATCAATCAGCCCATTCTTTCGAGGATTGAGCTTGAGCCCACGGAGGCGGGCTGGGACTGGTTCGGGGAGCTTCAGGCCGCCGCCAGGAACGAGATGGAGGAGACCATCCGGGAGCTGGCAAACGACAGGAAAACCTATGAAAAAGGCAGCTCCGAGCAGAAAATAAAAGATATGTACGAATGCGTCTCCGATATGGACAACCGGAACGAGACAGGCCTGGGCCCGCTGCAGCCCCATATGGACCGCATACGGAACGCAGCGAGCATAGAGGAGTACGTGGAGGCCCTGGCGCGCCTACGGGGACAGTATGGCTTCAGCAGCATCCTGGGCGGCTACAGCGTCATGCAGGACATGGCGGATTCCGGCAGGTACGCTGTATACATGATGTACGCGGACACTCTGATCGGCAAGGAGTATGTGGAGGGCGAGGACACCCGGGAATATATGGAGGCCTACTTTGCCTATGTGGAGGACATGCTGCTGGAATTCGGCATGAGCCGGCAGGAGGCGGCGCTGAGCGCGGATTCCATAGAGGGGCTTTTGCGGGACATCTGCGGGTCCACATTGACCGCGGAGCAGTATCAGGATCCGGCCCTGATCTACAATGTGTACACGGAGCAGAAGCTGCAGGAGCTGTACAGCAATGTGGACGTCCGTAAGCTGCTGGAGCTGCTGCGGATAGACGGGCAGGACAGGTATATCGTGATTGACGTGGGGCAGGCGGAGAAAATCAACTCCCTGCTGGTGGAGGAGAACCTGCAGGCGCTGAAGGACTACTCCACCTTCGCGCTGCTCAACGATGTGGCGGAATACGGGAGCGCCGCGTATGTGAAGCTCTATACGGATATGCAGAACGCGCTGTATGGCATTACGGAGAGCTGGGACGACGAATTCGTCTGGATGAATCTGACCCAGGAGCTGCTTCCGTGGGATTTCGGGAAGATATATGTGAAGGAGCATTTTTCCGGGAGGACAAGGAGGCGGTGGAGGAGATGATCGGCCTCATCCTGGAGGAATACGAGGAGATCATCGACAGGCAGAACTGGATGAGCCTGGTGACCAAGGAGAGGGCGGTCAGGAAGCTCAGGACCATGCAGGTCAAAATCGGGTATCCGGACGAATGGCCAGCGGCCGGCGACATGATGCAGGTCACGCCCGTTTCGGAAGGCGGGAGCCTCATGTCCAATCTGCTGGCGGGCATAGAGGTGTCCATAGAGGACGACCTGGACAGGCTGGGGCGGGAGGTGGACCGGACGGAGTGGGACGTGACGCCCCAGACAGTGAATGCCATGTACGACCCGCTGAACAATGAGATCATCTTCCCGGCGGCCATACTGCAGGCGCCGTTTTATGACAGCGGGAGCAGCCAGGGGGCCAATCTGGGGGGAATCGGCTTCGCCATAGCCCATGAGGTCAGCCATGCCTTTGATTCCAGCGGCGCCCTTTATGACGAAAACGGAAATTATAATGTCTGGTGGCTGGAGGAAGAGCTTGCCGCCTATGAGGAGCTGTCGCAGTCCATCGTGGAGTATTATGACGGGTATGAAGTGATGGGCATGCCTGTGGACGGGGAGCTGACTCTGGCGGAAAACATCGCCGACCTGGGAGCCATGACCTGCATCACGTCGATTATCGGCGACGACAGGGAGATGCTGGAGGACGCCTTCGAGCAGATGGCCTACAACTGGGCAGACGTCACCACGGAGAGCTATGCGCTGTACCTGCTCAAGGTGGACACGCATGCGCCGAACAAGGTGAGGGTGAATGCGGTGCTGAGCTCCTGCGATGCCTTCTATGATGTGTACCGCATCTGGAACTGGGATGATATGTATGTCGCGCCCGAGGACCGGGTGGGTATCTGGAAATAGGGAGGATGCCTACGGATGGGGAAAGGCGGAGCAGCGCATGGGAAGCCGGCGGGGACAGGCCGGGCGGATGAAAACAGAGAGACGAGGAGGGACGGCATGAAGAGATTATTGGTGACAGGGGCATCGGGATTCATGGGGGGCAGGGTGGTGGATTTCTACCGGGAAAAATACGAGATCTGTGCCCCCGGGCACGGGGAGCTGGACATCACGGACGAGGCCGGGGTCATTGCCAGGCTCCGGGACTGGAGGCCGGACTATGTGGTGCACTGCGCGGCCATTTCGGACATCGGGCAGTGCGACAGGGAGCCGGAGCGCTCCTGGAAGATCAATGTGGACGGGGCGGTGAACCTGGCCAGGGCCTCTGCTTTGGTGGGCGCGAAATGCCTGCTGTGCAGCTCGGACCAGGTCTATGCCGGGAGCGGCGTCAGGGGCCCCCACCTGGAAACGGAGGCTGTGGTGCCCGGCAATCTCTACGGCAGGGAGAAGCTTGCCGCCGAGGGGCTGTGCATGGAGGCGAACCCGGACAGCGTGCACTTAAGGCTGTCCTGGATGTATGACGCGCGGACCCTGAATCCGGGGGAGCACGGGGATTTCCTGCGGACGCTTCTGCCGAAGGTGGGAACCGCGGAGAAGCTGCACTACCCTGTGAACGACATCCGGGGCATCACGGACGTGAACCGGGTGGCCGGGAACCTGGAGGCGGCCTTTTCCTTAAAGGGAGGCGTCTACAATTTCGGCGCGCCGGGCAGGAAAGCCATGTTCTACATGGTGCATTCCCTCTTCGAGAGGCTGGGCTGGGATACGGGGCGGCTCGTAAAGGAGGGGGAGGCAGGCGAGGAGAATCCCAGGGACCTGACCATGAGCCAGGAGAAGCTCAATGTAGGCGGCATCTTCTTTGAGGACACGGAGGAGCGGCTGCTGGCTGTCCTGGCGGCAGAGATGCATGCCGGATGAGAACAGGAAGGCGGCAAGGGCGGTATGACATGGCCCTTGCCGCCTTTTCGGCTACTGTGTTCTGTTCAGGTCTGCGGCCGCCTGGCAGGCGCCCTGCAGCAGGGGCAGCGCCACGTACATCCGGTGGAGCCTTCCGTTGGAGCGGATCTCCAGCAGGATGTCCGTCCTGCCCCGGACGGGTGCCTGGGGCGTCACGGCGAAGTCGAACTCCGTGATGCTGGAGCCGCCGTGGGTCTGGTTCAGGTTTACGCAGATGGTATCGGAGGGGTCGCCGCTCCAGCCCTCCGGCAAGTGCAGGCGGCACTCCAGCCACTGCTGGCTGTGGAGGCGGTTTTTGGCCTTTACATGGAAGACCTTCGTCTGCCCCTCACAGATATCCAATTCTCCGTCATATTCTATACGGATATCCATGAGGCAGTTGGACCTGCGGACGCACACCGGGGACACGGATATCTCCCGGGAGAAATCCTCCCTGTCGAATACGCCGGTCTTGGTGACGGCATTGGCGATGCACTCCACCGGGTGGAAGGCGATGGCGCCGGCTTCGTCCAGGTCGAAATGTCCCTGCAGGAAGGTGGGCATCAGCCGGATGATTCGGGCGGTGAGGGCGCTGACGGTCTCGGGCACGTCCAGGTAGGCCTTGGTGCGGTCGATGGACACGGTCTTGATCTCGTCGCCTATGGGCTGCAGCCATTTCTCATCGATGGCAGAGGTGCCGCCTATGATGCCCAACAGCGCTCCCAGAGTGCCCGCGGTGCAGTCCCCGTCCTCGCAGCAGCCTGCGGCGATGCAGATGCTCCGGGAGAAATCCCCCTCCCCGTACACCCAGCCCAGCGCCATGATGCCGATATTGCTGGGGGCGTCATAGCCCAGATTGCCGACAGGAACGTCTTCCTCCGGTTCCTGGTCCCTGTATCCGTGGAGCATGCCGAAGGAGCCCGGGAATTTCTGTAGGATGGCCTTGCGGGCGGCCTTCCAGTCCATGCCCTTCTCATGGCATTCCAGGGCGGCCCGCACCGCCCCTGCCACGGCGCAGTCCTTCGGGACATAAGAGAGGGCCGCGTCTATGAGCGCATGCATGTCCTTCTCCACGAAAGCCGCGCTCTGGAGGGCGGCGCAGAAGATTTCGCCGTACATGCCCTCCCCCGCATGGTCGCATATGGCGTCCTCATAGGCGTATCTCACGGCGATTTCCGGGTGCCCCGGGGCCAGACAGGCCCAAATCTCGCTGCGGATGAAGCAGCCGCAGCTATCCTTGTTGTGGTTCCTGTACCAGCCGGAGATGGGGGGCACCAGGCCGTAGCGCAGATTGTTCTTCCCAGCGCCGTACTCCGACCAGTCCGCCACGATGTAGGAGAGCCAGTACTCCCCCAGGATCTCCGCGTCCACGCCGCGGCCGTATTGCTCCGCCGCGTTCAGCCACACCAGCTGCAGATCCAGATCGTCATTGGGCAGCACGCCCAGGGACAGGTCGTGGGTGTAATAGTCGATGTCATAGACCCCGCGGATGCACTCAAAGGGCGCGCCCAGGGTCCCTCCGATGTTCTTGCCCAGAAAACAGGCCTTTACCTTGTCGCGGTATTCCTTGAAAGATAGCTGTGTTCCCATAGATGGCCTCTCCAATCTTTTTTGTGATTGTTCTCTGTATACCATATTCCGCGGGGGCTGTCAATAACGAAAACATGGCCGCTGCGTCCGCCCGGAAAGCGCTTCGGGCATCGGCCGCCATACCCTGTTACGCCAGGCCGGCCGGGACGAGAACCGGATGCGGGTGTGGACGCGGGAAGAGGTCTGCGACAGGAAAATGCAGGCCCCTGCGGATTAAACGCCGCGATAGACGCACAGGGCATCGGACAGCTTCAGGGTGTCCACGCATTCCCTGCCGCCCGCCCCTTTCCGGAAAAGCTGCAGCGTGCCGACCCCTCCGCCGCCTGCCCACAGGGGGTGATTGTCCTTATATCCGTCCGGATCCTCATACTGGAGCTGCAGCATCTCCCTTTTGGCACAGCTTCCAGAGAGCTTGACCACCACGTTCTGGTTCTGGGCCAGCACATGCCAGACGAACCGCTTTCCGGTCTCTTTGGTCTCCCATTTGCAGCGGGAGAACTGGAAGTCCTCCCCCATATAGGTCAGCTGCAGCATCAGGCGGGGCCGCAGGGGGAAGAGGAGGAGCCTGGGGTGCAGACAGTTCAGGGCCACCACGGAATGCCGCAGCTCCCTGTCCGAGCGCGCGCTGAGGAGCTTCCCGCAGGCGAACTGGAACCGTGGCCTGCCCGTGCTGCGCCCCCAGTGCTTGTCCGCGTAGCCGTAGCCGGTCTCCGGGGCCACTTCATAGGGCACCCCGTCCAGCGTCACGGTGCCCTGGAAAAAGCTGCGGATGCCCTCCCCGTGCCAGAAGCTGTCCAGTCTGCGGAAGGTCTCCGCGAGCCTGTTGCAGAGGCCGCCTGTGTGGCAGGAAACGGCCTTCTGCACCTTTACGTCCCACTCCATGGCGCCTGCCTGTGTCATGCGGGAGCGGTGCCTGGCCTCCCCCGGTGTTACCTCCAGATTGCCCACAATCCTGTCTTCGCTGTACAGGAAAGGGCCTGTGCGGGAATCCTCTATCTGCATGACCAGAGGGCTGCCCGTGGCCTGCAGCGACGAAATCGGGTAGAAGGCATGGAGCTGTCTGCCGCCGTTCCCCTCCGCATCGGGAAAGGCCCCGGCCTTAATCATCACATAGGAGGGCCGCATGCCCCGCTTCTTGAAATAGGGGTGCTGGCCTAAAATGGGTCTGGCCGCGTCCAGACCGGGATTGATGATGAAAAATTCCACAAAAAAAGTGCGGGCCTCCCCGGTCTCAGGCTGTACGCCGGAAAAGGAATGCCACCAGCGCATGTAACCTCTTTTGGCCAGGGAGCCTCGCAGCATATGTGAATTTCTCGTCAGGTCAGACAGGTTCATCCTTCGTTCTTGCCTCGCTTCTCTTCCTGCGTGGGGATTCCTCGCTCCGATCCATATGGGAATCATAACAATATTTAGTAGCAGATAAAGGTATTATAATACCAGATATAGGAAATGACAATAGTGTTACGAAATTATTTAAAATTTGTGACCGGAAAAAAGATTGGATTCGGCTGCAATTTATTAAGCTGGAAGAAAAGGCGAGGAAGGCGGAGAACGACATGAAGAGACTGTTGGTGACAGGGACATCAGGATTTAGGGGCAGCGGGATGGCGGATATGGCCGCAGCTGCAGTCTGTCTGCAGTGCGGCCGTGCCGTTTTTTTGCTTTTGGTTTTCCGTATGGAAACCTTCAGGTCTTACTTTGCCTCATCCGGAAGCTCCACGCCGAGCTTTTCGGCCTGGGCGGTGAGGACGGCGCGCGCGCCCTGATCCAGCCATTCCTTGATGAAGTTATCCCAGTCGTCGAAGCTGCGTGCGCCGGTTACGAACTGGTACTGCTGCTGAACGAGCCAATCCTTCAGATTTGGAGCCAGCTCGCTTTCATTGACAGAGCTCAGCAGACTGTCGTTGGGCCATCTGTCGTAGCTGGCCAGGGTCTTGATTCCCTCGTTGACCATCTCCTTGGCGCGTTTCTCGCCCTCGTCCATGTCATCGGTCACATACTCCATCTGCCACTTCAGGGTGTAGCCCAGGCACTGCCATGCGGTCAGGGACAGATTGGTTGTTCCATAGGTTCCGTTGAAGCCAGGATGATCGGGAGATACATAGCAGTAGCTGGTGCCATCGGGCAGATACTCTCTGACATCTCCGTCATAGCCCTCATGGACTTCATTGCTGCCGCCCTGAACGGTCGCGAAGTAGCTGTCTCCGCCGTAGCAGAACGCATCCAGCATATGCAGGATTCTCATCAGCTTGCCCTGATCTCCGTCTACGTTGCTCTTAGGTACTGCCCACATGAATCCGCAGCTGCCGCCAGCGCTGCCCTTTGCGTTATCCGGAAGACTGGGAAGGAATTCCCATACATCCGCGGCCTTGCCCCAGTCGTTAGCCTGCGCCTGAGAATATTCCAGATACAGGTTCTGGGAAGGATACCATACCATGCCTACCTTGTCCTGCAGGGTATAGGACTTGGAGGTCTGCCAGTCGATGGTGAACCAGTCGGGTGCCAGCACGTTCATGGTATACAGCTCATTCAGGAACTCCAGCCATCCCCTGGTGGAGCCGTCCAGCATGGGGGATACCAGCTTGCCGCCTTCCGCATGGGCCGCAGGATTGCCGAACCAAGGCTGGAAGCCGGCCAGCGACTGGAAGCTGGTTCCGCTGCCGGCGCCTGTCATGAACCAGGTATCGTCCTGTCCGTTTCCATCAGGATCGTTAAAGGTACATGCCTTTGCGTACTCTTTCAGCTCGTCCAAGGTAGTGGGCATTTCCATTTCTAAGTTCGCCAGCCAGTCCTTGCGGATTGCCAGGCCCCAGATATCGCTGTCCTGAATGGAATATTTGGTCACGAAAGGAATCGTGCCATCATCCATGGTGGAATAGCTCAGAAGTGTCTTGGTCACGAATTTGCAGGTCTGGGGCATGTAGGGATACATGTCCTTGCCGTCTACCAGCAGCCCCTGCTCACCCAGTGTGAACGCATAGTCTCTGGACGGAAGCTGGAACAAGTCCGGTATGTCATTGGACTGGAATCTGGTGGAGATGGCTGTCTCCAAGTCTGATGTGGAGGAGTAGGGCGAAATGGTCAATGTCACATTGAACTTTTCCTCCAGCCATGCCTTGATGGGGTCAAAGCTGGGAAGCGCTTCGCCGTTGTCCGTGGTCATGAACTCCAGGTCGTAGTGTACGCTCATGTCGTCATAGCCGTACCAGGACTGATCCGCCTGGGTAGGGCTTGCGGGCATGGCATCGGGGAACTCGATGTCCTCGAACGCCACTACATTACCGGAAGTCCCTCCTTCTTCAGAGCCGCTTTCTTCGCCGCTTTCCGCTTCGCTGCTCCCTTCCTCGCTGCTCTGTTCTTCTGCACTGGATTCTTCTGCAGAAGACTGCTCCGAAGCGCTGCTGGAACTTTCCTTGCTGCCGCCGCCATCGCTGCCGCATCCGGCCAACATGGAAGCGGTCATGGCAGTCGCCAGGCACAGAGCTAATACTTTCTTCCTCTTCATTTTTGTGATCCTCCTTTTTCTATATGTTAAGCCTGGCAGACGTAGAACTATTCCCGCCTGTCGGCGTAACATTCCTTGCAAAGACTTGTCCCATTCGTGCCTTAGCCCTTCACAGAACCTGTGTACATACCGTATATGAAGTATTTCTGCAGGAACGGATATACACACAGGATAGGGAACACCGCCACGATGACGCTGGCCATCTTGATGGAATGGGGCGTAGTTTTCTCGTAGATGGAAATGTTGGACAGCAAATCCACCTGATTGGCCTGCTGCAGCAGATTCCTGATGATATACTGCGCAGGGTAAAGGTTTGCGTCCCTGATATAGAGCAGGGTATTGAACCAGTCGTTCCAATGGGTCACCGCCGCGAACAGCCCCAGAGCACACAGTGTGGGCTTCAGCAGGGGAACCGCGATATGCCGCATCTTCTGCAGCTCCGATGCCCCGTCCAGATCTGCGGAGTCCATGACGTCCTGAGGAAGCCCCTCCACGAACATCTTCACAACCAGTATGCCGTATGTATTGGCAAAGCCAGGCACTAAGTACACCCAGAAGCTGTTCACCAGATGCAGCTTTACCATCAGCAGATAAGCAGGAATCATGCCGCCGGACAGAATCATGGTGATGATAAGATAAATCATCAGCGCCTTGCGCAGAGGGAAATCCTCCTTCGCCAGCGAATATCCCAGCAGAACGGGGAAGACCAGAGCGATGGGCACTCCCAGCATAGTGCGCGCCACCGTTACCAGCATGCCGTGCAGAAAATTCGTAGTGAACAGGATGTAGGTATAAGCCGTTGTGATGGGCTTTCTGGGAATGATGATGAAATAGTTCCGCTCCATCATCTCTCCTTCAGAGCTGAAAGACATCCCCAACACATACAGCAAGGGCACCACGCACACCACCAGAACCGCTACCATAATCAGATTGATTGCGACCTGGTATATCAGCTCCTGCTTCGACATCTTGATGCGATTCTCTTTGGGCGTCTTGAATTTTACAGTCTCTTTGGATGATTTCATGAACGCTTTTCTCCTTTCCCTAGAACATGCCGCGGCCTGTGAGCTTCCTGGAGGAAGAATTGGCGATCAGAATCAGCACAAGGCTCACCACCGCTTTCAACATGCTCACCGCCGAGCCGATACCGTACTGCATCTTGCCAAGTCCTACCCGGTACACCCATGTCTCGATGACGTCGGACACATCGTATACTGCGGCGTTGTAGTACAGGAGTATCTGCTCGAAATCATTGTTCAGGATATTGCCCATCGCCATAATCAGAGAAAACGCGATGACCGGAACCATGGCTGGAAGCGTCACTGCCCTGATTCTGGCGAGAGGGCCGGCCCCGTCTATCTTGGCTGCTTCATACAGCTCCGGATTCACGCCTGTCAGCGCCGCAAAGTACAGTATCGTGCCCCACCCAGCCTCCTTCCAGACCTGGGAGCCTACAATCAGAGGGACGAAGGCCTTGCTGGACACCATAAAGCCATAGGTGCTTCCCGTAATCTTGCTGAGAATGATATTGATGAAGCCATTATCGCTGAAGAACGCATACACGATCCCGTAGATGATGACCCAGGAGAAGAAATGCGGTATGTACACAAGGGTCTGGCTGAACTTTTTGAACGTGGCGTTCCTCAAATCGAATATGATGATTGTCAGGAGAATGGGCGGGAAAAAGGTGAACAACAGTCTGGAGATGCTGATGGTCAGGGTGTTGCGCACCAGCTTCAACATCTCGGAATTTCCGAATATATACTTGTAGTTATCAAGTCCCACCCATGGCGCACTGGTAATCGTGCTTCCTACCTTCATGTCTTTGAGGGATATCATGAATCCCCAGATGATAGGGAGATAGCAGAAAATGAAATAATATGCTACCCCTATCGCTACAAATGGAAGCAGTATGCGATACTTTTTGAGACGGAAACCCAAAGGGCGCTTCCTATACGTTGAAACTGCCTGCGACTTGCCCATTTTTTCCTCCTTCGCGGTGACGACACTTTGTAATTTATACCAAAAAGTACACTTTTTGGCACAGAGAAAGACCGCGATTTCTTCTGCAAAAAAATACGGTCTGTGAGACGAATGATATTTCGTCATATACTAAGTAATATTTGATTACAATTAGGATATTATGCTGGAAAATGCTGATGTTCTTTCATGCTAAAGAAACAGACTCCGAAAAGCACACTTTTTGGATTCGCCCGGAAAGCTGTCATTTTTACCAAATTTATTTGTATAAATACTTGATTTTTTTACTTTTATGTAGTATAGTTATTAAATCATTCGACAGTTTGTTGAAGTGCCAAAAAGTGTACTTTTTGGTGCGAAAGGGAACATGTATCTTTTCGATTCTCCTTCTGAACATCACCGTTCGCCCCGCGGAGCACATGATTTTGCGCACATTTTTAAAGTAGACTGGCGAGACATCCCACAAACGGAAAAAGGAAAAGAAAGTATGAATTATAAACAGTTGGATCGGGCTCTGCGGCAGTTGGAGCCGATGGAGGAATATTACAGGGAGACGGGGGGCAACCTGGAGTATCAGATGAGGAACAGGGCCAAGAGACGAGGGGCGTTTTATCAGATGGACTATGAGCCCAAGTATAAGAACGATCTGTTCTCCTTTCAGGCCCACCCGTACATATACATTTCCCGGCATATCCGCTATGTGCCGGTCTTTAACCACAAGCATGACTGGGTAGAGCTGTGCTACATGTATTCCGGCTCCTGTGAGCAGACCATCAACGATTCGGTGCATCTGACGCTGAAGGAGGGGCAGATGCTGATTATCGACACGGACGCATACCACTCCATCGGCAATACAGGGGAGAACGACATCCTGATCAACATGCTGCTGAAGAAGGAATTCTTTACAGAAATCTTTTTCAGCCATTTTTCGGAGCAGAGCGTCCTGCTCCGGTTCCTGCTGAACGCCATTTCGGAGAAAGCGAACCATGACAACTACATCTTGTTCCCCTCGGAGGACAGCACGCGGATCGGGCTGTTCATGCGGGAGCTGATGATCGAGTTCCTGGCCCCCCGCAGCCCCAGCTCCGTGGACGTGGTGGACAACCTGATCAATCTGATCTTCCTGGAGCTGGCCCAGGTCTACCAGTCCGAGGCCATGCGCTCCGGGCTCCAGGTGCCGGAAAATAAGGTGTTCGGCATCCTTCGGTACATCCAGGCCAACTACAGGACCTGTACGCTGACCTCCACGGCGGAATTCTTCGGGATGAATCCGAATTACCTGTCCACGCTGCTCAAGAAGAGCACCAACTATACCTTCAAGGAGCTGGTGCAGGGGCATCGCTTCGCCTATGTGACCACCATGCTGCAGAATACTCAGGTGCCTGTGGACGAGGTGATATTCCAGGCGGGCTATGAGAACACTACCTATTTCTATAAGAAATTCAAGGAGAAATACGGCTGCTCTCCGAAGCAGTACCGGATAGAGAATTCTTGAACAAAATATGAAGTTTTGATGGAAAAACTGTGAAGAAAGGAGGTTAAAAACAGGAGTATATTCAGGTATGATAGGAACATCAGAAAGGAGAGGTGCAAATATGCAAAAGACCAAGAAAAGGCCCGGGCATATCAAGCGGCAGCTAAAACGCTACAGCGTGCTGTATGTGATTCTGCTGTTGGCTATCGTCTATTACTTTGTGTTCATGTACGTGCCGCTGATTTGGGGTGTGGAGATTTCCTTTAAGGATATGAAGATTGGCAGCACCATCCAGGATGCCCCATGGGTGGGCTGGAAGAACTACAAGTACTTCTTCCAGAACAAATCCATGCTGAAGCTCCTGCGCAATACCCTCATCATCAGCATCAACAGCATGGTCTGGGGCTTTTTGCCGCCAATCCTTCTGACGATTGCGATATTTGACCTGCGCAGCAAGAAATATCAGAAGTTCTGCCAGACCATGGTGTATATCCCGCACTTTTTCTCCTGGGTCATCATCTACGGCATCGTGTTCGCGTTCTTCTCCGGGAACGGATTCGTCAATGGCATCATCCGCGCCCTGGGCGGCACGGAAGTGGGCTTCCTGACATCCAAGAAGGCGTTCCTGCCCCTGCTGATTGGGACCCAGATCTGGCAGAGCGTAGGGTGGAGCACCATCCTTTACTTTGCGGCGCTGACCTCTGTGGACACCGAGCTGTACGACGCGGCGAAGATTGACGGGGCGGGGCCCATCCAGAGGATTCGGGCGGTGACCTTCCCGGCCATGAAGCCGGTCATCACTTTCTCCCTGATCATGTCCCTGGGCGGCGTGCTGGGCACCAACTTCGAGCAGATTATGATGTTCTACAACTCGGCTCTGTATGACGTGGCGGACGTGATCGACACCTGGGTATACCGCGTGGGCCTGGGGCAGATGCAGTACAGCTATGGTACTGCCACCTCCATGATGCGCTCGGTGGTGGGACTGGTCCTGATGGTATCGGCAAACACGATTTCCAAGAAGGTATCGGGACGAGGAATGTTCTAGAGGAGGGGCCAAATGAAGAAAAATCGAAAAGTATCGGTTCCCAGGGGCAGCCAGATTAAGATGTCCCGGGAGGAGAAGCTATATCAGGCGTGCATCGCCATCGTGGTGGGATTCGTGACGGTGGCCTGTATCCTTCCGCTGCTGTATGTGGTGGGGATGTCCCTCACCTCCGAGGGCGAGATGATCGAGAAGAACTTCTTCGTCATCATCCCGGAGCATCCCACGCTGGCGGCCTACAAGAACCTGTTTTCCAGCGCTAACTTTTTTGATGGCATGAAAATTACGATATTACGTACATTCATAGGGATATTCTCGGCGTTGGTGCTGACGGTGCCCGTGGGCTATATCCTGGCCATCAAGGAGCTGCCGTTCAAGAATCCCATATTGCTGTATTTCATCACCACCATGCTGATCGGCGGCGGGACCATTCCCTCTTATCTGCTGTACCGGGATCTCCATCTGCTGAACAGCTTCTGGGTCTACATAGCCCCCAGCCTGGCCAATACCCATGGGATACTGGTGGTGAAGCTATTCGTGGAGGGCATCCCCACGGATTTGATGGAGTCGGCGGATCTGGATGGCGCTTCGGAGCTGCAGAAGATGTGGCATCTGGGGATTCCGCTGCTGCGCCCCACAATTCTGGCCCTGGGCCTGTTCGCCGCGGTGGCCCACTGGAATTCCTGGATGGACGCCATGATTTACGCTCCCATGAATACGAAGATATGGCCGATTCAGTACATCATCCGCAACATGATGCTGGCAGCCAGCACTAGCATGGACAATGGGATACCGATTTCCTCGTTCATGAAGATGACGCCGGAGGGCTTCAAGATGGCCGGCGTGCTGGTGGCGGTGCTCCCCATCCTGTGCGTGTATCCGTTCCTGCAGAAGTATTTCGTAAAGGGAATGTTTACCGGTTCCGTCAAGGGATGAGGCCGGTTTACAGATATCTGGGATCCACAAGTTCAGTTCCATTTTAAGGAAAGGAGAGTTATGAAAATGAAGAACAAAACAGTAAAGCTTATGGCTGTGTTCATGGCTGTGGCAATGGCGATGACAGCCTGTGGCGACAGTGGCGGTGACAGCAAAGAGTCTTCCGGAGACAATCAGGAGAAGTCTTCTGCGGAGGAATCCAGCAAGGAAGAGGAGAGCAGTGCCGAGGAGACAGGCTCCGAGGATGCGGGTTCCGGAGACGCGGGCGCTGATGAGGGAGGTTCCGCGGCGGCCAACATCCCCGCTTTCGAGGATATCGAGTTTGCGGACGCGCTGCCCGTGAATCCGCCTATGGCGGACGATGTCAACTATGACTATGACGACATGAGCGTCCATTACGACCTGGTGTTCCAGACCTATTCCTACGGCGAAGTGATGCCGGAGAACGACCCGATCAAGAAATGGCTGGAGGAGAGGTTCAATGTGACCCTGACGCTGATCACCAGCGCCCAGCAGGATTACGAGACCACCATGTCCACTATGTTCGCCGGAGGGGACACCCCCGACCTGGTGATGTTCACCAAGCCTGACACGGCGTTCGTCATCGGCGGACAGGGGCTGCTGGTAGATGCCAGGGAGATGTACCCCTACATGCCCCAGACCTGCAAGTTCGTCACCAAGACCATGATAAAGGCCACCACTATGGACAATGGCGAGATTCCCGCGGTGACCAAGTATTCCATCCAGGATTCCGACGGCTGGAACGTTTCCTTCCGCCAGGACTGGCTGGACAAGTTCGAGATGAGCATCCCTACCACCCAGGAAGAGCTGCTGGCCTATGCCCATGCCTGTACTTATGACGATCCCGACGGCAACGGTGTGGACGACACTTATTTCATCCTGGGAGCGGGCAGCGGCAAGAGCCTGCAGATGCTCAACGGCTTCGCGCCCTTCTTCGGAAATCCCGCCTATACGGTGGGCGATGACGGGAAGCTGTCCGTGCCCATGATGAACGGCTCCACCGAGAACTTCCTGAAATTCGTGAACGCCCTCTATACTGACGGCTGCCTTCCGTCCGACTGGTACACCATCCAGTGGGAGGAAGCCAAGTCCTACTGGCTCAACGACAGGCTGGGCGCTGTCCATGCTCCGAACATGATTGGTGAGTACTGCTCCCATTTCATCAATGACGAGAACAAGAGCGACCTGGAATATTTTGAGAAGCTGGTGAACACATGGGTATATTCCGACAAGGCTCCCGTGGAGGGCGGCAAGGGCTCCGCAGGCGGCAGCCTGGGCATGCTGTGGTCCATCCCGAAGAAGAACGTAGAGGGAGACCAGGGCAAGATGCTGCGCATCCTCCACATGCTGGACGAGATGTGCTATGGCGGCGAGGCTTACTTCAATACGGTACAGGGCGGCGGCAATGAGGTCTATGCGGCTGACGGCTATGACCAGGATGTGCGTTTCTTCAACGAGGACGGCTGGCAGGTGATCTCCAAGACATCGGAGCATCCCTCCGACGCAGGACAGTACGGCGCCAGCGGACTGGCCCTTGCTCCCTGGCAGAACTTCGGCTTCACCACCAAGTGGATGGCCAACTACGTGAGAGAAGAAGAGGATCCGGACGATCCCACAAAGGTAGAGCGCGACAAGCTCAGCGCGGAAGCCAACGACAAGGCCAACGCGGCAATGGCGGCAATGGACCGCTGGCCGGCAGACGCATTGCTGTACTCTACTGCAGGGCTGGAAGGGACTGAGATGCTCACTGAGTTCGTCAACGCAGAGCAGTATAAGTTCATCGTGGGCGAGAGAAGCTTCGACGAGTGGGATGACTTCGTGCAGGAGTGGCTGGATCAGGGCGGCGCGACCATCGTCCGTTCCGTTGCAGAGCAGCTTGGCTGTGAGCTTCCCGACGGCGTGGAGTAAGAGTGATTTGTAATCAATATTTTTGAGGAATAACTGATATATGAAAAAGGGCTGCTATAAAGACGATGGATCTGTGGCGGCCCTTTTTCTGTTTCTGACAGGACAGGATTATTGTGGCAGGTTGCTGTTATGACGGCATTGCCGTTATCACAATCTGCCATTGCGGTAATATGCGATAGATCGTATGTCAAATAAGAAGGAGGCGGCAGCGATGAAGGTGCTGGAGGCGAAATGGAGCGCGGAGGAGGGCGGAGGCTCTGTCACATTTGAACAGGTGGCCCTGGAGGAGCCTGTCCGCGGGGTGCGGGTCTGGTATAAGGCCGTGGACAGGGGCGTCTTTGACATGGACGTATCGGTGGACGGGGCAGTGGCGGCGGTGATTGCCATTGCCGGAACGGCTTATTTCAACGAGCTGGAGAGCGTCTGGGCGGAGGTGCCGGAGATTGGGGCGGGTGTACATGACCTCACGTTCTCCTGCGGGGAGAACGGCTATTTCGACCGCTTCGAACTGACCCAGGAGAGCCCCTGCGCCGGGGCGGAGGAGGCGCCGGTGCGGCATTTCCGGGATACCTGCAATGACCTGCTGGTGGCCACGGACATGCTGGGCAGGAAGCTGCCGGGGCATGAGGAGGCGGGCGGGCCGAAACGTAAGCTGGTGGGCCTGTTCTACTGGACATGGCGCAACGGCCAGGGCGCAGACGGCAGGGCGATCCCCCGGAACCTGACTAAGATATTGGAGCGGGCCCCGGAGGCGGAGTTCGACATGGGGCATCCGATTTGGACGGACAATGACCTGGTGCACTGGAACGAGCCCTTCTACGGCTTTTATCGGAATGACGACCCGTATGTAATCAGGAAGCACGCCCAGTACTTTGCCGATGCGGGGGTGGATGTGCTGGTGTTCGACGCCACCAATGGCTCCTGTGTCTGGCGGGACGCCTATATGCCGCTGCTGGAGGGGCTGGACCAGGCCAGGCGGGACGGCATCCGCACGCCCCAGGTGGCGTTTATGATGAATTTCGCGGCCTGCCCGACCACCCTTGCGATGCTGCGCAGCGTGTACCAGGATCTGTACCGTCCCGGCAGATACCGGGATCTGTGGTTCCTGTGGGAGGGCAAGCCACTGGTGATGGCTTACCCGGAATCCATTCCCCGGGAGGGGAAGTCCCCCTATGACACGCAGATCCTGAATGAAATCCGGGCGTTCTTCACCTTCCGCCCGGGACAGCCCGGCTACGCCACCGGCCCCAAGAGGCCGGACCACTGGGGCTGGCTGGAGACCGCCCCCCAGAACGGCTTCGGGGCAAGGGAGGACGGAAGCTTCGAGATGTGCACGGTGGGCGTGGCCCAGAACGCCCGGGACGGCCGCATCTGCACGCATTTCAACGACAAGGGCACCTACGGCAGGAGCTACACCCATGAGCACGGCCACGGCAGGCTCACGGAGGATTCCTATCTGTACGGGCTGAATGTACAGGAACAATGGGAGCGCGCCCTGGAGCTGGATCCGGACTATGTGTTCGTCACCGGTTGGAACGAGTGGCTGATGGGGAAGTTCCCGGGCAAGCCCTGGATCTGGGACGAGGACAGCACCCAGATCGCCTTTGTGGATCAGTATGACAGGGAGCATTCCAGGGACATCGAGCCGGACTGCGACGGCTATCTGGACTCCTATTATCTGCAGCTGTGCGCCAATATCCGCAGGTTCAAGGGGGTGGCCCATGTAGACCGGGACGTGGCGCCCATAGAGCTTATGCCGGGCGAGATTGAGAAACTCAGGGAGGCCCTTCCCGCCTATCTGTCCCATGCGGGCACAGAGGCGAAGAGGGACTACCAGGGTCTGGGGAAGGCTGACCGCTATGTGAACCACAGCGGCAGGAACAACATCGTGGAGGCCCGGGTGGCCTATGACAGCGGGAAGGTGCATTTCCTGGCAATCTGCCGGGAGGAGATCCTGCCCGCGCCTACAGGGGCAGTCAATCCCATGACATTGCTTCTGGATACGGACTGCGACAAGGCCACCGGATGGGAGGGGTATGACTTCAAGATTACTGAGGGCGTGCTCTACGGCTGGCGGGACGGGGCGTTCCGGGAGATTGGCGGTGTGGAGGCCGTGCGGAGGGGCAATGCGCTGATGCTGACCGTAGACCGGGAGCTTTTGGGGCTTGCCGGAGAGGGGAAGCCGGTCTTCGAGTTCAAGTGGATCGACAGCATCGCCCTGGACGACGTGATGAACTTCTACCGGGACGGGGACGCGGCGCCCTTTGGGAGGTTCAATTTCATCTATTGACCGTATGGACAACGGAAGACAGCGCTGCAGCGTGAGCCATGGAAGGGGCAAGCTTTCCATGGCTCCCGGCTTTTTGCGCTCCGGGGGCATGGCGGGGCGGACGTGTGGCGCCCGGCGCAGGAGCGGAGAGAGAGGACAACCTAAGACATTGAAAAAGGGAAGGATTTGTGATAGAATAGATTCAACATTCATCCTGCAATATGGGGGTATTTTTATCATGAAATTTCTGGTAAACCGCAAACTGGCAACCCGTATCGGCATCATCACCACTGTCATCACTCTGGCGGGGATGCTGCTTCTATGGCGCACGGTATCCGACAGGGTCTCGGAGATCGTCAAGAACGACATCACCAACCAGATGACGGATGCAGTGGAATCCAGGGCCGCCATCATCAACGATTACGTAGCGTCCGCAGAGGAGTATATGACAGCTTTCGCCCTTGGAAAGGAGGTACATGACCTGCTCATGGATCCGGAGGATCAGGAGCTGCTGGCAAGCGTCCAGAAATATACGGAAGACTTTGCGGCTGTCAAGGGCATCTTCGAGGGGCTCTACATCGCCACGCCCGAGACATATGTCCTGACCCATACTTCGCAGCAGGCCATCGGTATCACCACCCGGTCAGGGGAATCCCTGGAACTGTTCCGGAATACCATCCTGGCCCAGGAGCAGCTGACCAATTCGGGCATCATGAAATCACCCGGCACGGGCAGCATGATACTTTCCATGTACTATCCGATTTTTGAGGAGGGGACTGCATCGGCTATGTGGGGGCAGGGGTCTATGCGGACCGGCTGATGGACGTATTGCTTGGACTGGACATCCAGGGGCTGCCGGGCAGCGAGTATGTGTTCCTGAATGTGGAGACAGGCGTCTATCTTTACCATGAGAACGAAGAGCTGCTGAACACGGAGACGGCGGACAGCGGCTATCTGGAGATCATCGACAGGATCAAGGCGGACGGCGGCACCCAGGCCGGCACCTATGCCTATGAGGACGAAAACGGCGTGGAGCAGATGGTGGTATACAAATATCTGAAGGACCGCGGATGGGTCTTCATGGTGCGGGACAACGCGGCGGAGGTGTACGGGGCTTTGGATGAGGTGCACTTCGCGGTGGCCACGGTATGCGCGGCTGTGGCAGTGGTCATCATCCTGGTGACGCTCCTCATATTATATCGCCAGGGCAAGGAGCTCATGGCTGTGGAGAGGGCCATCAGGCGCCTGGGCAGCCTAAGCCTTACCGCCGATCAGGAACTGGAGCGGTTTTACGGCAGAAAGGATGAAATCGGCATGATCGCGCAGACGATACATGATGTCTGCGGCTATCTGTGCAAGACGGTGGAGGATATGGGGCGGATCCTGGGAGAGATGGCGGACGGAAACATTGCCGTGGACGTGGTCAGGAACGAGACGTTCTACATCGGCGATTTCAGGGTCCTGGCAGAGAGCCTGAAGACCATCCGCACCAATCTGACCAAACTGGTGCGGGATATCTCCCATATTTCAAACCAGGTGGATACCGGGGCGGAGCAGCTTTCAGCGGGCGTACACACGCTTTCGGAGGGGGCAGTGGAGCAATCGGCATCCGTGGAGGGGCTGGCGGCCAATGTGACGCAGATCACGGCCCAGATAAAGGACAGTACCGTATGCTGCCATGACGCAAGCGAGCTGGTGGACAAAGCCAACGGCTACGCAGCGGAGGCCGACGCGAAGATGGCGCAGCTGAAGGTGGCCACAGAGAATATCCAGCGCTCCTCGACCAAGATAGGCAGCATCATCGAGACCATTGAGGACATCGCGTTCCAGACCAATATCCTGGCGCTGAACGCGGCGGTGGAAGCGGCCCATGCCGGTGAGGCGGGCAGAGGCTTCGCCGTGGTGGCGGAGGAGGTGCGCAGCCTTGCCGCGGAGTCCGGGGAGGCTGTCCAGAGCACCAGCGTCCTGATCGGAGGTTCCGTCCAGGACGTGAATACGGGGACGGCTGCCGCAGGGGACGTCATATCCGCGGTGCAGATCATCAACGAGTGCATCCAGTCCATCAAGACGCTTATGGACGACCTGGCCCGGGCAAGCGTGCGGCAGTCGGAAATGATTGTATCCGTGGAAGAGGGGATCCAGGAAATCGAGAGGGTAGTACAGACGAACTCCGCCGTGGCGGAGGAAAGCGCCGCGGTTTCCAGGGAGCTGTCAGACCAGGCTAAGACCCTGAACAGCCTGATTGGCCAGTTCCGGGTGCAGTGAGCCGCGGATTGGGCAAAATCCACATGCCAGGCGGAGGGAAGGTCCGGCTGAGGAATATATATGCAGCGATTAAAGCTTGCCCCAAAGCCGGATAAACGGCATGGCTTGCTGTGCTATGTGACGGGCAGGAATTCAATGCCGTTTATATAGGATTGAGGAAAGGAGAGAGATGGATGAAGCAGAAGACCACAGGGGCCTTATTTGCGAACGGACCCAAGCTCTTCATTGCCCATGCAGAAATCGCGGGCATATAGGAATCTGCATGGGCCAATAGCACTATATGCTCTGCTGTTTCTGCACTTTATTCATGATACCTGACAATGCTTGAATAAGGAGCGGGAAACGGAGGAAAAGCATTCCGATGAAATATGTAAATGCAGCAGAGATATTGCCGGAGAGGTTGCTGAGAGAGCTCCAGAGCTATATCGACGGGGACGTGCTCTATGTCCCCAAGTATTCGTCCAAAAAGAAATGGGGGACCGTCAGCGGCTCCCGCAGCTTTTACGGAGAGCGCAACAGGGAGATCCAGAGGCTGTACAGGGAGGGATGCTCCATGGAAGCGCTGTCGGAAGAATATGGTCTGGCGCACAGTACTATCCGGAAAATCATATATGGATGACAAGAAGGGCGCTTGCCGGGAAGGGCAGGCGTCCTTTTTTGCGTTGTGCGGGGAATCTACAGGGAGGGCCTGGGGCAGACGGTGGCCGCATACCGCAGGGAGGGGAAGCGGATCGCAGGGTTCGGGTTCCTGGAGCTGCTGCTTGGGGACGCGCTGTCCATGGCGCTGCCCCTTGGGTATGCGGCAGTCCGTATGCTCTGCGGGGCGAAGTATCTGCTTGGAGATTTCATCGGGATTACCCAGGCCATAACCATTTTCAGCTCGGATGTGGAGTGGATGCTGGATACGGCCCTGGAGATGAAGACGGCGTCCCTTTATATAAACGAGTATACGGAGTATCTGGCACAGGAGGCCCACAGAACGGAAGGGAACGGGGGAGCCGGGCAAAAGCCTGACGCGGCCGGGCCGTTCCGCATCACCTTTGACCATGTGAAATACCGATATCCCGGAAGCCGGGTGGACGCGCTTGACGATGTGACAGTAGAAATCAGGAGTGGCGAGAGAATCGCCATTGTAGGGAAAAACGGGGCGGGGAAAAGCACCTTTGTGTCCCTTCTGGTGAACCTGGTTTCCGCCAGCGAAGGAAGGATCGCGCTGAACGGCAGGGATATGGATACCTGGGAAAGGGAAGCGCTGAAGTCCTTTTTCGGAGTGGTGTGCCAGGATTACCGGATTTATCCTGTCTCTGTCCGGGACAATGTATCCATGGGCGGCGGGGCCGGGGATATCAGGGAGGCCATTGAAAAGGTAGGGCTAGGGGCCAGGATTCCGGATATAGATGCCGTCATCGGGAAGGAGATCCATGGGGGAGGCCTTGTGCTGTCAGGCGGGGAGCGGCAGAGGCTGGCCCTGGCCCGGGTAATCGCGAATCCGTTCCCGGTGGTGGTGCTGGACGAGCCCACCAGCGCCCTGGACGCGCTTACGGAGCGGAACATGAACCGGCTGATACTGGATGCCCTGAGGGACACCGGCCGTACCCTGCTGTTCATCTCCCACAAGCTTTCCACCACGAAGCTGGTGGATCGGATACTGGTCTTTGACGGCGGCAGGCTGGTGGAAGAGGGGGACCATGCCGCGCTGATGGAAAAGAAAGGGATCTACGCAAAAATGTATCTGGAACAGACCAACCTGTACAAGGGGCAGAGCGTATGAAGAAAGACGGTTTATCGATAGGGGCGATCATTAAAAACAATTTTTACATGGCAGCCGCCGTGTTCCGGGCGGATGCCGCGTACCTGGGCCTTGCATTGCTGGTTCGGGCGCTGTCCGCAATCGCCGAATCGTTTCTGTATGTGTATCTGTTGGGGACAGTGATATATTTTGTGGAAAACGGGAAGGGGGCTGGGACGATCCTCCTGTTTCTGCTGTCTGGCATGGCGTTCCTGGGGGCGGTGTTCGCGCTGCAATCTTATTACAAGCATGCCTTCGAACCTGTCCACAGAGAACGGATCGTCAGCGGGCTGCAGCAGGCGCTTTTTGATAAGCTCCAGGCTGCGGACATGGCGAATTATGATTCGGAGGAACTGTACACGGCGGTGGCCCTGGCAAACAGGGAAATCGCGGTGCGCCCTCTGGAGGCCACGGACAATCTGTTCCGGGGGTTTGAGGGGCTGGTTGCCGCCGGTGCCATCATGGCCGGAACCGTTCCCACCAATGGATTCGTGCCGGGAATCTGCATAATCTCCTTTGCTGCGGGCATTTTCCTCACAAATGTCCAGTCTGAAAAAGAGGTCGGATACGACGAGGAGATGAAAAAGAAGGACAAGAAACTGTCCATGCTGCGCCGTCTCCTGTATCTGCCGGAGTACGGGAAGGACAATCGGCTGAGCCATGTGCATAAGGTGTTCCTGAGGGACTACAGGGCCACGGTGGAAGAAAAGGAAGGGATTGGGCTGGACAGCGGGAGGAAGATCGGGAACCTGGCTTTTCTGCGGAGATTGTTCTACAGCGCATTCTGCATTGATTTCCTGATTCCCCTGTATCTGAGCATGGCGGCCCTGCTGTGGGGAAAGCTGCCCATTTCGGCGTTCGTGGTGGCGGTCAACGCCGGGGACCAGATACAGAGGAAGCATCAGGTCTTCTTTGCCTATCCGGACGGCACGCCGGGGCTGCAGGGGATCGACCTTGCCATCCGGAAGGGGAGCAAGGTGGCGATCGTGGGGAGGAACGGCTCCGGCAAGAGCACTTTGATAAAGCTGCTGCTGCGCTTTTACGATGCCTCCTCCGGCAGCATCCGGCAGAACGGGAGGGACATCAGGGAGTTTGCCGTCTCCTCCTACAGGGCGCAGTTCGGCGCTGTCTTTCAGGACTTCAATATCTACGCCGCCTCTGTCAGGGACAATGTCTGCATGGGGGAGGAGGCGGAGGAGGGCAGGCTGGTGCGGGCTCTGGGGAGGGCCGGGTGGTACGGAGGCGTTAAGGAGTTCGGAGGAGGCTGCTGTAGGGACGGTGGCAAGGAGTACGGCGAAGGCTGCGGCAGAGCCTATGGTGAAGGCGGCGTCCCGGAGTTGGAGTTGCAGTTGACAAGGGAGCTTGACGAGGAGGGAGTCCTGTTCTCCGGCGGACAGCTGCAGCGGCTGGCTCTGGCCAGGGCCTTCTATAAAGACAGCGATATCGTCATCATGGATGAGCCCACCGCTGCCATGGATGTGTTCTTTGAACGGGAATTTTACAGAACCGTGTTCCGGCAGCTGAAGGATAAGACGGTGATTTTCGTGTCCCACAGGCTGTCCTCCGTCACCGCATGCGATACGATCGTCTACATGGAGCGGGGCAGGATCCTGGAGCAGGGAACCCATGATTACCTGATGGGCCTGCAGGGGGGATATTACCGCCTGTTCCGGGCGCAGTTTGAATAGGGGATTTCATAAAAATTTCGACTTGTCACGGAGTGGGCATTGTGCTATACTGAATCTATCAGACGGGGCGGCAGCCCCGGAGAGATTC
>OFGG01000323.1_pt1 | contig 42188 bp, 23 predicted proteins | sample 1521701 | NCBI WGS metagenome assembly OFGG01 (sample SAMEA3504081, study PRJEB24116) | mouse gut metagenome | biome: mouse gut; feature: mouse-associated habitat; material: faeces | place: Denmark | collected 2011
CTCCAAAGTAACAGATTTTTATATTTAATCTGTCTACTTTAGAGGTATCATATCAAATAGCGACGTCTGATGTAAAAATTAGCTTTTCACTGTTTGGGGTAGAGCCGTTTTTATGGTTCTCCCTTTTCTGTTTGCAATATAGCATATCTGGCAAAGAGGTTCAAGAGTTTTTTATATTTCTTCTTTTGTATCCCTCATTACAAAAATCCCTTTAAAATCACAATTTAGAATGTTGGCTATCTGACAGCTATAGGAATCAGAAACAATGCCATTTGCCATATAAGGCGAGCCAAAGATAGGAATAATAAAAATTATGAAAAATAGAATATGACTTTAGCAATGGAAATTTTGAAAGATGAACAGCGTCATACCCAGTTTTGGTTTATCGTTTTTTGGTAATGCTTGTATCGGTAGTTATTAACAGCGTTACAGGAAAGGCAGGGCGGCAAAATACGCATACCGAGAAGAACAAACGGTAAGACGCATTGAGGACATGGGACGGAGGGGCATGGCGGAAAAACGAAAAGACAGCAAAGGGCGCAATGGAGAATATTAAACAGGATGCAGGGGAGAAGATACCGTTGTCAGAAGATGAAATAAAAAGGCTGATAGATTTTTGCATAAACAGCGGTACATATTCCGCCTATGTTCTATTCCTTACGATCGCAATCGGCACTTGTCTGAGGTGTGGGGAACTTACTGACCTGACGTGGGGCAATATAGACATGAAAAACCGTACAATCAGAGATTCATAAAATTTTCACACAATTTTAGCACTCACCTATTGACAGTGCTAACAACGCGTGTTATATTTCAGATAGAACAAAGCAAATTCGCATATTCTGCCGCATATCGCGCAGAATATCCAAAAAGCCCTACGCAGGAGGTGTTGTTATGAACATACAGAAATTCACGCAAAAGTCAATCGAAGCCATCAACAACTGCGAAAAATTAGCCTACGAATACGGCAATCAGGAAATCGAACAGGAGCATCTGTTAGTTGCCTTAATGCAGCAGGAGGACGGTCTGATTCCCAAAATGATTGAAAAAATGGAAATCAACACGGCCCATTTTTCCGAAAACGCCGTCCGGCAACTGGAAAAACGCGTTAAAGTATCCGGCGGACAGGTATATATCGGCCAGGCATTAAACAAAGTTTTAATCAGCGCTGAAGACGAAGCAAAGCAGATGGGAGACGAATACGTTTCCGTCGAGCATTTATTCCTTGCCCTGATAAAATACCAAAACCCTGCAATCAAAGATCTTTTCAGGGAATATTGCATTACAAGAGATCGTTTTTTAAAAGCGCTTTCTACCGTCCGCGGCAACCAGAGAGTCACTTCGGATAATCCGGAAGCTACTTATGATACCCTGGAAAAATACGCCACGGATTTAGTTGCCAGGGCAAAAGATCAGAAAATGGATCCGGTCATCGGCAGGGATTCCGAAATCCGAAACGTGGTCCGGATTTTATCCCGTAAAACCAAAAATAACCCCGTCTTAATCGGGGAACCCGGCGTCGGCAAAACAGCCGTTGTGGAAGGCTTAGCGCAGAGGATTGTCCGGGGCGACGTGCCGGAAGGCTTAAAAGAAAAGAAATTATTTGCCCTCGATATGGGCGCGCTCTTAGCCGGGGCAAAATACCGCGGCGAGTTTGAGGAACGGTTAAAAGCCGTTTTAGACGAGGTAAGAAAATCAAACGGCCAGATAATTCTGTTCATAGACGAACTGCATACCATTGTAGGAGCAGGCAAGACAGACGGCGCAATGGACGCGGGAAATATGCTAAAGCCCATGTTAGCGCGCGGCGAACTGCACTGCATCGGGGCGACCACCTTAGACGAATACCGCCAGTACATTGAAAAGGACGCCGCCTTAGAACGGCGGTTCCAGCCCGTTATGGTTGACGAGCCGACCGTAGAGGACACCATTTCCATCCTGCGCGGGTTAAAAGAACGCTACGAGGTATTCCACGGCGTAAAGATTGCAGACGCCGCGCTGGTATCCGCGGCCGTACTGTCAAACCGATATATATCCGACCGGTTTTTGCCGGACAAAGCAATCGACCTGGTAGATGAAGCCTGCGCTTTAATAAAAACGGAACTTGATTCTATGCCCAGCGAATTGGACGAATTAAACCGGCGCATTATGCAGATGGAAATCGAAGAGACGGCGCTCAAAAAAGAAGAAGACCGTTTAAGCAAAGAACGCCTTGCGGCTTTACAGAAAGAACTGGCCGAATTAAAGGATGCGTTTTCGGCACAAAAAGCGCAGTGGGACAATGAAAAGAAAAGCGTTGAACACGTCCAGAAGCTGCGCGAGGAACTGGAAAATATCAAAAGCCAGGTAAAACAGGCACAGCAGAACTACGATCTGGAAAAGGCGGCGGAACTGCAGTACGGCAGGCTGCCGCAGGTACAAAAAGAACTTGAGGCCGAGGAAGCCAGGACAAAAGGCGAAAGCTTATCCCTTGTGCATGAAAATGTCAGCGAGGATGAAATCGCGCGGATTATTTCCCGCTGGACCGGGATTCCGGTTGCAAAGCTGACCGAGAGCGAACGCAATAAAACGCTGCACTTGGACGAAGAACTGCACCGGCGCGTCATCGGGCAGGACGACGGCGTAACCAAAGTAACGGAAGCGATTATCCGTTCCAAAGCCGGTATTAAAGATCCGACGAAGCCGATCGGTTCCTTCTTATTTTTAGGGCCTACCGGGGTAGGGAAAACCGAGCTTGCCAAGGCGCTGGCGGAAAGCCTTTTTGACGACGAAAGCAATATGGTGCGCCTGGATATGTCCGAGTATATGGAGAAATATTCCGTTTCCCGCCTGATTGGGGCGCCTCCCGGATATGTCGGATACGATGAAGGCGGACAGCTTACGGAAGCCGTAAGAAGAAGGCCCTATTCGGTTGTGCTGTTTGATGAAGTGGAAAAAGCGCATCCGGACGTTTTTAACGTATTGCTGCAGGTACTCGACGACGGCAGGATTACCGATTCCCAGGGCCGTACCGTGGATTTTAAAAATACAATTATTATCATGACTTCAAATTTAGGTTCTTCATATCTTTTAGAACATATGAAAGAAAACGGCCAGATAAGCCCCGAGGCGGAATCGGCTGTCATGGAGGAACTAAGAAGAAACTTCCGGCCGGAATTTTTAAACCGTCTGGATGAAATGATTCTGTTTCGGCCGCTGACAAAGGCAAACATTGGAAACATCATCCATCTTCTGCTGGCGGAACTAAACGGGCGTTTAAAAGATCGGGAAATCAAAGTGGAACTTTCCGGAACGGCGAGGGCGTATATCGCAGAGCACGGCTATGACCCGGTATTCGGCGCAAGGCCCCTAAAGCGGTTTTTGCAAAAGCATGTGGAAACCCTTGCCGCCAAGCTGATTTTGGCGGACAAGGTAAGCGGCGGCAGCATAATCTGGATTGACGAAAAAGACGGGGCGCTTACGGCGGAAGTGAAAAAAGTGGATTTTTAACCGTTTCCTGCATATAGTTAAGATAAGAGAATTATGAAGCAGTGGTCGCATGAAAAAAATTCGCAATTTTCTTTTGGGGCTGGATCTGATGCTTGCCTGCATTCTGGCCGGGACAGCGGCAGAGAAGGGCATGGGCCTTTTGGTAAGAGGAAGGGTAGACGGAATGAAAAACCAGCCGGTTATGCAGATAAACAGGACGTTTGATAAAGTGTTAGACGAAAGCACGCAGGATCTGGCAAAGAAAAAAGTTGCCCTGACATTCGACGACGGCCCGAATGCAATTTATACGGAGGGGCTTCTGGCAGGCTTAAAGGAACGCGGCGTGCAGGCAACGTTTTTTTTGCTGGGAAAGGCTGTGGAAATTTCGCCCAGGCTTGTTGAGCAGATGCACAAAGACGGCCATCTGATTGGGAACCATTCTTATGAGCACGTGAATCTAAGCAGTTTAAGCGACGAAGCCGCAATCGCCCAGGTCGATAAGACAAACGAGGCAATCCATCAGGTGACCGGGGAATATCCGGAGTACATCCGTCCGCCGTACGGGTGCTGGAAAAGCAACCTGGATTACGAAACAACGATGATTGAAGTACTTTGGAACGTCGATCCGCTGGACTGGAAAACGGACAATGCGGCTGCCGTTGTGGAACGCGTGATAAACGAGGTGCAGGAAAACGATATTATCCTGCTGCATGACTCGTCGGAATCTTCGGTGAACGCGGCTTTTGAAATTATTGATAAGCTTACGGCACAGGGGTATGTGTTTGTTACGGTGGATGAAATCTTATTTGATTGAATATGAAGACGCGCGTGTTTTAGCATCTCCAAAAATAGTACCAAAATATAAAAAAAATTCCATATTTTTTTATGGAATTTTTTTATATACTAAATCCAGAATGCCGTTTTGTACAAATATGGTGCGGATCCGTTTGCCGATTGCAGCATCAAACAAAAACGGGAAAAAAGGAGGCAATGAATCAGATGAATGCAAAGAAATGTCTGAGTGGTATGCTGGTTTTGGCGATGGTTTTGAACACGGGCGCACTCGACGTGTCTGCAGCAGGCCCGCAGAAAACAGAAGAACCGGTGACACAGATTGTGTCGGATCCGGAGACGGTTTATGTCAATGCATATGATGCGGGGGAGCGTTCCATGTCCTTTAATGACCACTGGCGGTTTTACCTGGGAGAGTTAAACGGGGCGGAAGCGGTTATGTACAATGATTCCGCCTGGAAAAACGTGGATTTGCCGCATGATTACAGCATTGATCAGGGGTACAGCACGGCGGCCCCGGCGGAACAGGAAAGCGGCTATGTTTTAGGCGGGACCGGATGGTACCGGAAAAGCTTTTCCCTTTCAGAGGATATGGCGGGGAAGGAACTGAGCATTGATTTTGACGGCGTCTATATGAATGCGACCGTATACTTAAACGGAAAACAGCTGGGGACGCACCCGTATGGTTACACGCCGTTTTCTTTTGCGCTGCCCGGCGAAGATCTGCATTACGGAGGGCAGGAAAATATCCTGGCAGTTAAAGTGGAGCATAAGCAGCCGTCAAGCCGCTGGTATTCCGGATCCGGAATTTACCGCGACGTCACGCTGACAGTAACCGATCCGGTGCATGTGGGGTGGTTTGGGACAACCGTAACCACGCCGGATATTGAGGAAGGAACGGGCACGGTCTGTGTATCGGCTTCCATACAAAACGACAGCGGCAGCGACGTTTCGGTTTCCGTACGCCAGCGCGTGTATGAAGCGGGCGGCACAGAGCCTGTGGCAGAGGGGGAAAAATCTGCGGCGCAAACTATAGCCGCGGGGGAAACGGCGGATATTGCCGGTACGGTAACGGTTGCGTCCCCGAAGCTTTGGTCTTTGGAACAGGCAAACCTTTATACCGTGCGTACCGAAGTATACGCAGGGGATACGCTTGTAGATTCCTACGATTCGGATTTCGGGTTCCGCTGGGTGACGTTTACAAAAGACAACGGATTTTTTATAAACGGAAAAAACGTCAAGTTAAAAGGCGTATCCATACACCACGACCAGGGCGGCTTGGGCGCGGAAGCCTGGGAACGTTCCATTGAAAGACAGGTGGAAAAGCTGATACAGATGGGGGCCAACGCCATCCGCGTTACGCATAACCCGGCGTCACAGGTTTTAATTGATATCTGTGACCGCAAAGGCGTGCTGCTGGTGGAAGAGGCGTTTGACTGCTGGCTGTCCGGAAAAGCGGGCAATACGGAAGATTTCGGGAAATGGTTTGCCGAACCAATCGAGGAGGGCAACCGGATTATAGGCGGCGCGGGCTGTACGCAGTGGGCCGAGTTTGATTTGAAGGCCATGGTAAAACGCGGGCGCAACCATCCTTCCATTATCATGTGGAGCCTTGGGAACGAAGTATTCCAGCAGTTAATCGACAGCAGTAACAACGGACGGTTCCCGGATGTGGCGAAAGATTTGATCCGCTGGACGGGCGAAGAAGATACGACGCGTTTCGTGACGTTTGGAGACAATCAGATGAAAGGCGCGGTCAACAACGACAACAATATCGCTACAAGGACGGCAAATGTTATTGGCGCGGCAAGCGAATACGGCGATGTGCCGGGCGGCCTGGTTGGCTTTAACTACGGAAGCATGGGGCAGATCCAGCAGGGGTACGAAAAAGGCTGGCATGTATACGGTTCAGAAACGGCGTCCTCTATTAACAGCCGCGGCGTATACGACCGCAAAACAAACGGCGGGGACGGCGGCAAGGGAGACAAACGGCTGACGTCTTACGATAAGAGCAGGGTAAGCTGGGGGCATCTGGCAAGCGACGGGCTGTATATTACGCTGCGCCAGCCCTTTAATGCAGGTGAATTTGTCTGGACGGGCTTTGACTATATCGGCGAGCCTACCCCGGATAACTGGCAGGGGCCGGGCGCGAACGGTACATGGCCGAATATTGCAAAAAACTCTTATTTTGGCATTATTGACACGGCTGGTTTCCCGAAGGACAGCTTTTATCTGTACCAGAGCCAGTGGAATGGCAACGTACATACGCTGCATGTGCTTCCGGTATGGAACCGGGATGAAATCATGCTCGATAGCGGCAACCGGGCGGAGGTTGTGGTTTACAGCGACGCTCCGGTGATCAAACTTTATTTAAACGGGAAAGAAGTCGGTTCTGCAACGGCAGAACGGACCGATACGCCGACCGGCGGCTATCAGAATTATACGGCTGGCACAGGATGCTTTGATACGTCTAAAGCAAACAAAGGTTCCGGCAGTTCTTTGTATGCAACGTTTCTCGTACCCTACGAAGAGGGAAAACTGGAAGCAAAAGCGTTTGAAGCAGACGGCACGTCCGAAATAACGGAAACAGACGGACGCAGTTTTGTCGAGACAACCAAACCGGCGTCCAAACTGAGCATTTCGGCAGACCGCAAAGAGATTACGGCAGATGGAAAAGATTTAAGCTATATTACAATTGACGTGACGGATGCGTCCGGCAGGTTCGTAAACGGCGCAGAGCCAGAGGTAACAGTATCTGTAGAGGGAGCCGGTAAACTTCTGGCGCTGGACAATGGCGTACAAAACGATGTGACGCCGCACGGCGATCCGACGAGAAAAGCGGGAAAGGGCAAGCTTTTAGCCATCGTACAGTCTTTGGATAAAGCGGGCAGTTTTACCGTGACGGCAAGCGCGCCAGGCTATCAGGAAGTAAAAGAGAAAGTAACTACAACGGCGTCAGAAGACGATCCGCAGGAAAAGCATGTGGTCAGCTATGAGATTTCCCGCAATTATTATCTTAAGCCGGGAACGCTTCCGGCGCTTCCAGGGACGGTTACGGTAAATTATTCAGATGATACGTCGGAACGAAAGGCCGTTTCCTGGGGAGATATCCCGTCAGGGGAAGAGACGTATTCTGTCAGCGGAACGATCGCGGATTTAAATGTCAGCATACAGGTAAACATAATGGAAATCAAAGACGTTGCAGGAATACTGAATTATTCTGCCGCAATCGGAAAAGACGCGGAAATTTCCCTTCCGGCGTCGCGTCCGGCGGTACATTCGGACGGAAGCATTATGACGGCGGAGTTTCCGGTTGCCTGGGAAGAACCGGGGGATCTTACGGCGACGACGGGTACAAAGGAAGTAAAAGGAACGGCGGATGTATTTGGCGAAAGTTTTGCCGTAACCGCAAAGGTGCGCGTTACGTCGGGCGGTTACAAAGACGGCGACGAAGCGCTGCCAAACGTGCCGGAGATGTATATAAACGGCGTATCAAGCGCGCAAAACAGCGGCGTTGCGGATACTCTGGCCAAATTAAGGGACGGTAAGACGGCAAAAACGGATATTGCGTGGAGCGGTCGGGGGACGCTGGATTTCCGTCTGGACACGGCAATTGAATTAAAAGATTTTACCTTATATTTAAAAGATACGGCGCCTGTTTCAAGCACGATGAAGGTGTATTCTTCCAGCGACAACGGCGCAAACTGGACAGAGGCAGGGTGCAAAATCAGCAACCGAAAAGAAGACGGCGTTACGGTACGTACGCTGTCCCCGTCTCAGACGGTTTCCGAAACATGGTTCAGGCTGGAATTTGAAAAAATCACGACGCTTCTGGAACTTAAGATGAATACGCGTATCCCGCAGTTTTTCGTAGGGGAAGACGCGGCGCTTTCTTCGCTTTGTGTGGGAGGCCATACCGCAGACGCGGCGACGCTTGCAAAAGGCTGGTACGGCGTATCCGAAACGGATTTAAACCAAACCGATGTAAAGGCGGCAGGCAAAGATAATGCGAGCGTTACCGTTCTTCCCAAAGACGGCGGCAATATTATCCGCGTTGTATTGGAATCGGAAGATCATAAGGAACGCGGCGTTTACCAGATTTTGTTAGGGGAAGACAATACCAGGGTGGATAATGCGAACGACGATTCTTTTGATTATCCGTATAAGGACATGACGCTTTCGGCGCCAAGCTGGCATGGGGACGAGCCGCCTGCAAAAGCAAATGACGGCAGCAACGGTACGATCTGGCACAGCAGGTATGGAGACAGCGGATCGGGGGAAAAAGATCTGACCGGCCGCGCGGATCTGCGCTATCTGCAGATCGAATTAAAAGAGACGACAAAAATAAAAGGGCTGCGCTATATGCCTCGCCCGTCAGATAAAAACGGCATTGTCCTGTCATACCGGATTGAAACCAGCACGGACGGGACAAACTGGACGAACGCGGCGGAAGGAACCGGATGGAATACGGCAGTGGAATGGAAAATGGCGCAGTTTGACGCCGCCGATGCGAAATATATCCGTCTGTACGGAGTGGAAACATCTGATAACAGCGGCAAAGTAAGCAACGAGTTTATGTCCGCGGCCGAAGTCAGGGTACAGTGCGCGCCCAGTGAAATTTATGCCGGCAATACGCTCGTGGAACTTTCCGGTGATGAACAGGAAACAGATTATACCGGGCGGGAAATCAAGCCGGAGCCGGTGGTTACTTACAAAGCTTCTGCGGATGCGCAGGGAATTGTCTTAAGGAACGGGACCGATTATAAATTAAGTTACCGCAATAACATAGAACCGGGCGCGGCGACAGTCGTTGTAACGGGCATGGTGAACTATACGGGCGTCGTGGAAACCGGGTTTACGATCCATGCGGCTGAAGCGGAGGTTACGGGCTACGAGGAAGTCAGCGTAACGACGGCAAAAGACGAGTATCCCGCGCTGCCGGGTACGGTGACAGCCATAACGACAATCGGCGGGCAGCTTATGGAAGTCCGTTGGGACAGCATCAGCGGCAATGCGTTAAAGAAAACAGGCGCGTTTACCGTATACGGAACCGTACCGGAAACAAATGCGCGCGTAGCGGCTAAGGTTACGGTATGCGACGTGATCGGCGCAGAGCATATTACGGTTGCTGCGGCTGCGGGCGCTGCGCCTGCGTTGCCGCAACAGGCAGCCATTTATTACAGCAATGGCGATATTGTAAAGCAGGATGTAAAATGGAATGTACCGGAAGGCGGATTTGATGCGCCGGGCATGGTTACGGTAAACGGAAAAGCCGGGAAAACAGACGTTATCGCTACGGTGCGCGTTGCGCAGGCGGCAGCGGATGCAAACAATACGCCCGCCTGGGTAAATCTGGCGTTAAATGAAAACGGTATTAAGGCCGCAAGAGAATGGCCGAGGACATTTGCCTATGTTTCCGCTTCGGATGATCTGGCGCATCATGCGACGGACGGCGTAAAGCTTTTTGCAAGCGGAACAGGCAAAAGTATCTGGAGCGACTGGGAAGACGGCGTGTACCATACGAATGCAAATGCAGATGTAAACGCTTCGGATCGCCTGCCGTTTGTGGCGACTGCTTTCGGCGAAAAAGGAGAATCCGGGGAAGGCGATCAGAAAAAATATACCGTGAACAAAGTTTCCGTCGGATTTATGGAAGAAGACGGATCGGCCCAAAATAAAGTGCGCCTGCCAAAGGACTATAAGATCGAATATTACAGCGGCAATAACGGCGTAATCGCGGCCAACCGGCTGGGCAACGACAGCACAAGCGCGAACGGAGGCTGCAGCGGCGTTAAGGGCTGGGCGGCAGATAACCCCATTAAGGCATACGACGGCTGGACTGAGGTAGAGTACATTGACGGCAAACCGGCCGTACCGTCCCTGGACAACTTTAAGCAGATGCAGGACATAGCGTTTCGGCCGGTTGAAACAACGGCAATCCGCATTACGCTTACGCCTCAGGATAAGAACTGGACGGGGTTGGAAGAGTTTGAAGTATATTACGAGCCGGTTATAAGATTTGACAGCTATGAAATTACGCGGATAAGCTTGGATGGAAACAACGTGCTGGAGCAGTTTGACCCAGAAACAAAGACGCTGGAACTGGATACGGAATCAGGCGTCATTACGGCGGAAGCGACGGACAATGCGTCTGTAACCATATTGGAAGCCGTAAACGGCACGGCAAAAATCATCTTCCTCCCGGAGAACGGAGATCAGACGAAGAAACAGGAATATACGGTAAAATTCCGCCATACGGCAGATGAGGAAACGTATCTGGTTGCTTCCGAAGAAACGGAAGTAGATACGCCCGGGCGGGCTGCCGCCGGTGAAACCGTTATATTTTCTGCAAAAGCGGGCTATGAATTTGTGCAGGCTCCGGTAATTGTACGGAGTGATACAAAAGAGCCGACGGGCATTACGGTGACCCAAACCGGCAGCGTTTACCGTTTTGTTATGCCGGCTTACGGCGTAACCATCCAGGGAAGCTTAAAAGAACAGGAAAACGGGTATTATACCGTAACCTTTGATTCTGGCGGCGGTTCATTTGTAGCGCCTCAGAAAGTTCCGGTTAAAGCCGGCGTTGCGGCAGAGCCGCATGCCCCAACAAAACGCGGCTACGATTTTGCAGGATGGTACAGCGATCCGGCTCTTACAACGGCATGGAACTTTGCTTCCGCCGTTACGGGCGATATGACGCTTTATGCGAAATGGGATCCGGCGGATATTGTGATAAATACCGGTATCCCGGCATATCTGTTTGGAAACGGCGATTATAAACTGCCGGAAAAAATCAACATTTCCGTTACCGGAGAAACGTTTGATACGGCGGTTGACTGGAATGAGGCTGACGCAGCCGCCCTGCTTGATGCGACGGAACTTGGGGCATATACGGTAAGAGGTATCCTTACCGGCTTTGAGAACAGGGAGATTACCGTACAGGTAACCGCGTCCCCTGCAAATATCGTTTATTTTGCAGACTGCGGCGCGGACGAATTTACGGAACTTGGAAAACTGCTTACGGACGCGAATCAGGCAACTATAAAGAATACCGTACCGGACGGCGCATACGGCGAAAACGCCGGATGGGGTTATACAAATCCGCAGGCCGAACTGGAAGTAAACGGCAGCGGGGACGCCTTTGGCACGATCCGGAATTTCAAAGGCGGGAATAACGGGAAAACCCTTACATATCAGTTTGCACTGGATGCAGGCACTTATGAAGTGACCGCGGGTTATTACGATCCGTGGGCTCAGTGGGCGGCAGATTTTCGCCACGCAAAAATTTCAGTAACCGATTTGGACGGCGCAGAGATAGCGGTAAAAGAAGATCACCATATCAGCGGAAAAGAGACGGTGACATTTACAGAAGTTACGCTGGATAAAAAAGGCGGCGTCTGTGTCAATACAGCCCCGCTGAAATCCGGGAACGACAGATGCGACGTTATGATAAGCTTTATCGTAATCCGAAAAACAGCCGATTTTACAAATGAAAAAGCAGCGCTTTCTTTGGCGGTCGCCATTGCGGAAAGGCTTTTAGAAGAAAACTACACGCCAGAATCCTACGCCGTACTTTTGGCGGCGGTTGCGCAGGCCAGGGAAATTTTAAAAGCGGGCGCTTCTACGGAAGAAGAGATACAGGCGGCAACCGGCGCCATTGCGGATGCAATCGCGGGCCTAAAATCTGCAAAGGAAGCGGAAAACGAGCAGTTAAAGAACGATTTGGCTGCAGTCTTGGGAGAATTAAACAGCGTCCGCGGCCAAGTAACAGAACTGGAAAAACAGCTTGGGGAAGCAAATATAAGTATTGGGAACCTGGAAAAAGACATTGCGGCGAAGGAGAAGGAAATTACCGGTTTAACGAATCAGGTAAAAGAAAAGCAGGACGCGTTAAAAGAAGCAAATGAAGCGCTTGCGGATTTGCGCTCTGAATTAAACGAGTCAAACAGCGATAACGCGCAGCTTGCGGTCCGGATTTCGGAAAAGGAGACCGAAATCAGCATCTTAAACGACAAGATTGCGGCTTTGAACAGCCAGATAGAGACACAAAAAGATCAAAAAGACATTTTGCTGGAAGAGTTAAAAGCCTTAAAAGAAGAAGCAGGCGTTTTGGATATAAAATTAATTTCTGCACAGGCCCGGGTTGCGGAACTGGAAGGCATAGCGGTTCGGCTTGAAAAAGAAGCGGACGACGTCAAAAACCAGCTTGCACAGGCCAAAGACGAAATTCAAAGGCTATTAAACGCGCAGGTGCACAAACCTTCCGGCACGCCGTTAAAAGTGGGCGATAAAACAGATTTCCGGGGCGTAATGTACCGCGTAACGGATGCGAAGAAGAAACTGGCGGAAGCATACGACGTATCGAACCGGAGCCTTTCTTATATTCATGTCATGCATGCGGTAAAGATCGGCGGCGTAACCTGTAAAGTAACTTCTGTTGCAAACCATGCGTTTGAAGACATGAAAAAGCTGCGCAAGGTATTGATTGGAAGATACGTAACGTCCATCGGCAAAAAAGCATTCTGCGGGGATGCGAAACTGGCAAGCATTACCATTCGGAATAAGAAGCTTTCCAAAGTCGGCAAAAACGCATTTAAGGGCATATCTGCAAAGGCGAAAGTTTATGTTCCGAAAAGCAGGCAGAAAGAGATACGCAGGCTTCTGAGTGGAAAAGGAATGAAAAAAACGGTTCTGATTATGACTGAGAAAAGGTGATAATTACAGAATAAAGGTATGATGGGGGCAAGCCTCTCCTGCCGGTGGCAGGGGAGGCTTGTTTGCTGTGAGGAAATGAAATCAAGTCCCATGAAAATATTTTAGGATGGCTTCTGAAGATGGAAGAAAGACAACGTATTGTTTTTTGGATGAAAAACAAAAAATTGAGATCAGTGAAAGTGCGCTAAATTCCCCTATACAGGGCGAAATGTTACCGGAAGAGAAAATTGCAAACGCTTACAAAGAACAGTTGGATGAATTGTATTCATCATTACTTTCTTCCATTTTAGAACAACATTTTAGTTTTTTTGAGCGGTTAATAGTAGATTTGCTTATAAAAATGGGATATGGGTATGACTCCGATTCTGGAATGGCTGTTGGCGGCCCCCATGATGGGGGAATAGATGGTATCATAAGTGAGGACAAGTTAGGTCTTGATTTGATTTATCTTCAGGCAAAGCGATATAAAGAGAGCCAAAAAGTTGGAAGCAAAGATTTACAGGCTTTTGTTGGGGCAATGAAAAGCGTTCAGAAAGGTGTTTTTATTACGACGTCTTCTTATACAAAAGGTGCAATCAGGTATGTAGAAGAGCAGCAGCAAAAAAATTTGAAAATCATAGATGGGAAGTTACTTGCGGAATTAATGGTTAAATACGAAATTGGAGTTAAGAGCCAACAGTTGTTTCATATATTTAAACTGGATACGTCTTATTTTGAATAATTAAAATGGGACAAGGGTAGTAAAAGTATTTTGTTGGATTTTATAAATAAATGTCTGAAATGGAAGAATCATGTTGAAAAGAATGTATTATATCTATATAATAGAATGAAAGGAAAAGAACAGGAACACAATGTTTTGTTTATAGTCAGTTTTATAGAGATATCAGAACGTGCTTGAAAAATTATTTGTCAGAATGTATTTTCTAACACGCTCTGACTGATTTTGGGGCAAAAGGAGAATTTTATGGCAAGTTGTAAGTTTTCAAATGAACTAAATCGGCTTCGTAAATCCTCAAGTGATTCAATTGATGATATAGAGGAGTTTGATTCATTTAAAAAGTATATGCATGTTGTTAGAACTGCTGAGGTAGATTTGAAGGAACTGCTTCGTAAAATTAATGCGTCCGGGAAAAAGACGCTTGTTCTTTTGTGTGGAAGCGCAGGGGATGGGAAATCGCACCTTCTCTCATATCTTAAAAATGCAGATGAAGAAAAATTGCTTGAGAAATACCATGTTTACAATGATGCGACAGAAAGCAGTTCCCCTTCCAAAACCGCTATTGAGACGTTGAGTGATTTTCTCACACCTTATAAGGATGAAAATCTACAAGAACCCGGTCAAAACATTATACTGGCAATTAATCTGGGTGTGCTGAGTAATTTTATTGAATCTGAATATGGTGCTTCATTCCGCTTATTAAAAAAATATGTTGAACAGAATCATATACTCACTACACAGGTCAATAAAAAAGAATATGATGAAAACAGCCATTTTCAGCATGTTAGTTTTTCTGATTACCATATGTACAGTCTTTCGGCAGATGGGGTTCATGCGGGGTATATGGAACGTATTCTGGAAAAAGTATTTCATCCCCGGGAAGAAAATTTATTTTATCAGTCGTATCTGAAATCATGTTCATCTTGTCCGCTCTCACAAAAGTGTCCGGTAAAAAAGAACTACGAGTATATGAGAAAGACAGAACGACAGAGATTTGTAGCAGAACTTCTTGTTAAGACTACGATTCAGGATAAGGTGATCCTCACTACAAGAGAAATACTAAATTTTGTATATAACATTTTAATATCGCGGGATTTTAGTTACGAGAAATTTCAAAAAATTCTTTCAAATGAGTCTGAATATCTGAAAGAATTTTTAAAACAAATTACGCCTGCATTGTTGTTTGATTCTACGGATGTAACAGTGTTAATGAATATATTAAAAAAATACGATCCGCTTTTGTCCAGATCGGAACATGCAGATGAAGATGCAATCTCATATTATGTAAGAGCTGATATTTCTTCTGAAATCATGAAAGCATTTGCAGAGAATGCGTTTGGAGATGTTATTTGTGATGTTGATGTGATTAAAAAAATTAAGAATGATAAAGTCCTGAAAGCCAGTATTTATTGATCGTCCGTGTTCATTCCATTGAAGAGGGAGGGGCCAAGGAGGAACTATACGGCAGATATTTACAGGATTTATTTTGGTATAATTCCGGAAAATATAAAAATCTTGGTTCATTGTATGGGATGGTTGAAAAGGCTGTTACACAGTGGTGCGGAAGTGATGGAGACGGTAATTTATGTTTAGATAATAGACAGAATGAATTTTATTTATATGAGAAGGTTAAGTTTGAGCCCAGTATTCATCATATACCAAGTCCGGTAGAAGCGGATGAATTGCAACGGTTTATCCCAACAGTTTTGGTAGCGTTTGAAGATCCATCCGGTGATGTGATTAAGTTGGATATTGATTACTCTCTTTACCAGTTGTTGTATAAGCTGAACCAGGGATATATTCAAACAGCGAATGATAGAAACAATTATGCGGATTTTATCAGTTTTGTGAATCGTATGTTACAAACAGGATCTTTAACAAAGAACATAGTAGTACGTTCCGAACATGGTAAGAAGGCGGTTGTTTCACGGGGGATGTTCGGATATAAGTTTAAGGTGGTGGAGTAATGGGTTACAGATTCAGTGAAGAAAAATTTATAAAGAACTTTAATGCTAAAGATACGCAATTAAGAGCTGCCGATTCCAGGAGACTTACGCATAAACATGATGATCAGTTTAAATTATTTCCTTATAAAACAACTAAAAAAACAAAAGATCCGGTTATAACAGAACTTGAGGATGTAGTCAGTGGATTTTTTCGGGACACATTAAACAAAAAAATAGAGCCAATCGAGTTTGAGGGATTGTGTACAGAACTTTTAGAAGAAATAGAAATAAAGGAAGCAGATTTAAATTACTTTAGGGATTTGCTGCAAAATATGTTTTTTACAGGCGATAGTTTTTTTGCTGATAATATTGGTCTTTATCCGTATCAGACAGTCTTACATAAAAGTGCAGAAAATCTGGCTCACTTCTTGTTTTCGATTTTTGGGATGGATCAGTCGGATTGCGAGAACATAGAACGGGAAAAAAATAGATACAAATTTAATGTGTTAGAAGAAATGGTCATAAAAACAATAGAAGCTAAAAAAGTTTCTAAGGCAGACCGGCAGATGCCATATTTCGCAGTGAAAAGAGATATACAAAACAGATTTAAAAGTGATTTTTATTTCATGCTCGAAATGGGAATGACGTCATTGGAAGACTTTTCTAATTTGTTTTCGGTATATTATTTTTTCTATACATCACAGACCTGTATTATTTTAGACCATTTTTGTACGGGAAGAAGAGATGGGGAGGTTCCATTTTACTATGCTTTAGATTGGGAGAGAGTGAGTAAAAACAGATTGTGTTGTGAAGAAGGGTGGGAAAAATTAAAAGGAAGTATAACTCATATGTTCAGCCATGCAATTACTTTAGAAGTGCTGAATCAGACGTCTGAAGAGGAAATGTATGATTACATTACTTTTGGTGAACTGGCAGAAGCAAACGCAGAAACAGATGCTTTGTTAGCAGAAGAAATAACAAAAGCTGAATCAGTATATTGCTCCTATATAGGAGATTATAAAGGCTTTGAGCAGATTGGAAATCAACCAAGCAGTTCAAAAACAGAGAGTGCAATCAGGCATTTATATAAGTGCATTGAGTTGCAGTTTTTGAATACGGAGAGAAAAGGAGCAAATCAGTCTTATAACGAAAAATTTTTGGATTTTTGTAAAACCCGTTGGATTAAAAATCGAAAGAAGTCGGGGTTAGTCCTCAACCTTACAGAACGCGATATTATTTTCCTGACAAAAATCTGCTTACGGAATAAAGTGAAAATCAGATTAAATGATTTGTTTATAGAGTATGAAAAAAGAGGATTTTATCTGGATGAGACGTCAAAAGAACATCTGCAGGAATTTTTTACAAAATTGAATTTAATTGAAAAAAAGAGCGATAGTGGAGATGCACAATATGTTAAACGAATTTTATAATTTTATTGCAAAGGAAATTAATGGTTTCTTTCAAACCGAAGCATCTAAGAAAACATTACTGAAGGGCGAGAGTTTTTGTTTGAAATTGGATAACGATACTATGGTTACTCAGGTTTTTGAGGCATTGAGAATGCTGGCTGAATGCAATCGGACTATCGGTGAATACGTTTATTTATGTCCTGACGGAACGGAATATAAAACATATACCTTAAAGGTCATTGAGGACGAGGTAATTGTTGCTGCGCAAATCAATGGAATGACAAATGATTTTTTGTGTGCAACATTAAGAAATGATGCAAATAAGAAAAAGAAACCGCTTTTAATGATTTCCTCAAATCCTATTGATAGTGCAAAGAGTGGTTCGAATGATATGTCTGCCAGTGGAATGCCATTTTATGCCGAACAATTAATGTCTAAGATTCGTGCTATGGTTAAAATAAGTTCACAGCTTACGAATACGGAGAAAAGGATCCTTCGGTTTGAACTGGAACGTCGGGATGCAGATGTATTTAGCGATAAAGCGTCAATTTATGAATATCGTGATTTATTATCAATTATGAGCAGCGGAGAGATTGAGAAAAGTAATTTTCCGGGTTTCCGTCTTTTTTATGTGAATGGAAAGATAGAATATCAAAATTGTAAAGATGCCCAAATTGATCGTAATATAAAAGAAAATAATGCTCTGTATGAAAGAATAGACAGAGGAAACAGGTTCGGAAATCTTGAGTCGGAACTGAAAAATGTCTTTGAAGATGATATGATTCTTAAGATTGAAAAAGCATATAAAGAAGATGCTGAAAATTGGAGCAGTTCATTTGCGTATGCGGAAATTTTGGCTGCAAGGGAACGCAAGCAAGCCAAATTGGATAATCCGCTTAAGATTGAAGATGACGATATTATTGTATATGGAGAGCTGCCTTTCAATGTAATCCCTGCAAATGAAGGATTTATCATTCGCAACGACGGAGTGCAGGCTGCTAAAAAAAGAAATAAAAACATATTGATTTTTAACCCAAAGCATTATTCATCCATTCATATTCAGGTGGCATGTAATACAAAAATTGCAAAAAGCGGTATTTTTTCGGATGACGCAATATGTACAAAAGACGGTAAGAATATTCTGTTCAGATTTAAGAGAAAAGGAATCACCTTTCACAAGATTGAAATAAATGATGAAACAAATAAGGTAAAGTATGTATTTAAGATATGTATGATTGATATTGCGGCAGAGTATATGGATTCCACGGTGAAACATAGTTTTACGATTGCATATAAAAATAAAAAAGAGAACAGTCGAATCAAGTTGGCGGGAGTGGGAACGGATTTAATATTTAACAAAAACGCGGCTCAGGTTATTTCGTACAAGCTGGAAGATAATGAGATATATAGCTGTAAATATGAGGAAAAGCTTCACATCCATACTTCTGAGGAGGAATTATCTGATTATGGAAGCGGAATAAAAATTGATATTAATTTTGCGGGGATCCTGGTTCCGCTGATTCTATACCCGGATGAAGTGAAAAGCGTTGAAATAACTGGACGAAAAATTCTGAAAGAAAAACTTGCGGCAAAACGCAGCTTTGTGTTCGACAATGGGGCTGTTTTAAGTGAATCACAGGAATACTTTGTAAAAGCTAATTTGCTTCGTGAACTTAAGATAGAACAGGCTTTTATTGATAAGCAGGTTTTGGCAGGAGAAATAAAAAATTTTTATATATCAGATAAGGCTGACATGGAGCAATATGAATTGAAACTTCCGAATGGGCTAAAAGAGTCCTATCTGGAATTGCTTGCCGCATTCAAACAAATAAGAACGATTCCAACATTGGCGTATTTGGGAGGAGATTTGTTAAAATCTGTGAAAAAATATTTGCAGGAATTTGAAAACTGTTTCGCCGGCTTACAGGATGGGGAAAATCTTTCCTCTGAGCAGGAGGACGTTCTTTGTTTGGGAACGATTTCCGTAGGGAGGGAAGCAGACGAGATTTTGTTGACGCCATTTCATCCAATCAATTTGGCATATCAATTGGCATTGCTTGAAGAACACGGTTTGGAGGATGCTACGGATATTGTAATGGGCAGGCTAAATTCCATAAATCTTTTACCTTATATCCAGAGAGCAAAGAAAATTTACAAAGTTTCCAACCAATTATATTCTCAGGAATGGAAGTATTATGCGCCGGCTAAAAATAAAAAGTACAGAGGGAACAGGCGTTATATACCTAAGCTTGTGGAAGAGAAAATTTCAGAATTTATATCTCATTTTCGTTATATATTTGATGATATTTATAATAGGACAATTCGGATCAATCTTATAAACATGGGAGATTGCAGCGAGGTGTTTATTGGACTGGCCCAGTTTTTTATTCATGCAGTCAATCGGGACGCAGATGTGGACCGGCTTTTTAAATTAGAACTTCATATTTACACAGAAAATATTATAGGGAATGTTTTTTATACTATCAGAGATTACACATCATTAAAAAAATATCTGGCAGAACAAAAGCTGTTTGTTGTAAATGGAACTGCTATGAGTAATCTGGAAGGCATTCTGTCAAAAAATCTGGAGTGCTATTTCCATAAAGACGATGGTAAATCTTATACATATGCGCATATTTCCTTTTACGAGATGGAGTCAGAAGTAACATCTGAGCAGGCTACAATGGATCAAATTGAAACAGGTATTTCCCTGGGCGGAATACTATCCGGAATCCCATCCAGTAAATACGGACAAAGGTACAGAACAGGATATGGTATAAAATATGCGGAACATACACCCCTGGTAAAACTTGCGTCAATGTATAACGCATTGATGCAGGTAGAGGCGACAGGAAATCCCTATCATTCAGGCACCAGTATCTCAACACAGATTGATGAATTGGTTGAATATAAAATGGATTATATTTATAAATGCTCTAATTGGGTGGTGTTTGTAGAGCCCAAAGTGGATCTTGATTTTTTCAGTGAGAAAGAAGCAGACAGTGATTTGCTCATTATCCACTACAGCGATCAGTATACTTCGAGCAGTGGGTATGATGCCATTACGGTTACAAATAAATCAAAGCAGTACACAATGGTTATTCAGGAATATCTTAAGACAAAAGGCGCTGATGCCAATATGGAAGATATAAAAAGAATTATCAATCTGTTTAATGCGGTGAATGGAGATTGGCTGCTTAGACTTATATCGTCTAAAAAACATAATAAAGACTCGACATTTAGCCGTGAAAAAATAAGTATGGTTGCTGCTATTAAATTTATGCTTGCATTTTTAAAACATGAGGATATCGTATGGGTTCCTGTTTCGCTTGAAGAGATGTTAAGAGTGTCAGGCGGTGTTGGATTATCAAAAGGGGACGGCATTTTGTCTGCAAAAAATCTGGGATTTGAAAAAGGACCTACAAGTGACGATCTCCTGTTCATAGGACTGGATAAAAGCGGAGAAGTTCCAAAGATATATTTGTATCCGACCGAGGTGAAAACCGGAATCAATGATGTGGGAGTGGTTAAGAAAGCGTTTGAACAGGTTTCTGCAACTGCAACCGGATTTCATAATGCTTTTAATCCGGAAGAGGAGCGAAAGGACACAATTTTGTATAAGGTGAATCGGAATTTCCTTATGCAGATATTTGTTACCAGCTGTAAAAAAATGCAGGTATATCATGTTGATGATTCGCAGAATTGGGACGAAATCCTGGAACATTACCGGGAGGCTATTTTAAATGAAAAGTATGTGATTTCGGAAGACATACAGGAACTTCTCGGGAAAGGGGCGGTGTTGTCATTCAGAAAGGGAATTGTAGACCGAAAAGCCTCGTTTAAGGAAGATGCCGTTTATTTTATCGAAATGCCGGAGCAGGATGAATTTGGTTTGATTCTTAAAGATGTATCAGATATTTATAAAGATATTCATAGTCGAAGGGACAGGGAATTGTTAATATTGGATGAGTGTACGGTATTTGGAAGTGTACGTTCAAAAGAAGCAGAACCGGTGGATGATGAAGTTCGGATGGAGCGTGATATTCCGGCAGCAGAAAATACGGATTCTGGTTTTGTGGCAAAGGAAGCGGAGCCTGACGGGGAACGCGCATGTATACAGGTATTATTTGGAAGCAATGATCAGGATGGAACCCCTGTCATATGGAACCCGAATGATACAACGCAGTTATTTCACACAAATACCGGAATCATCGGTACAATGGGTACCGGAAAGACACAGTTTACGAAATCCCTTATTACGCAGCTTTACAGGAATCAGGTTAGAAATGTAGAGGAGAAACCCCTGGGAATCCTGATATTTGATTATAAAGGGGATTATAATGAAAGCAAGGCCGATTTTATCCAGGCAACGAACGCTACCGTTTATAAACCATATCATTTGCCGTTTAATCCGCTTGCCCTTACAAAATCGACGGTGTTTAAACCGTTATTGCCGACACATACTGCCAATGCATTTAAGGATACAATTTCAAAGGTATATCATTTAGGGCCTAAACAGCAAGCTATATTACTGCAGTGTATTATGGATACATATGCTTTAGCCGGTATAAATCCTGGGGATCCTGCAACATGGGAACGTGAAGCGCCCACTTTTGATCAGGTGTATCAGAGATATGCAAATGATGATGCAATAAAGAAAGGAGATTCGTTGGCTGCGGCGCTTGATAAACTTCATATGTTCCAAATTTTTGAATCGAATCCGAACGAAACGAAATTGCTATTTGATATATTAAAAGGCGTTGTTGTGATTGATTTATTAGGATATGATCCGGATATACAAAGTCTTATTATAGCGATTACCTTGGATTTGTTCTACTCACAAATGCAGGCTTCCGGCTCCAGCAAGATGGAGGGCAACTTCAGACAGTTGACAAAAATGATTTTAGTTGATGAAGCCGATAATTTTATGAGCGAAGGGTTTCCTTCTCTGAAGAAAATTCTAAAAGAGGGAAGGGAGTTTGGTGTTGGAGTGATCCTGTCTACGCAATTCTTAAAACACTTTGGAAGCGGCGAAGATGATTATTCTAAATACATTCTGACATGGGCTGTTCATAATGTTTCGGATTTAAAGTATTCGGATGTGGAATTTGTTTTTAAAACGGAATCTAAGAGCCAGGAAAATCAAGTTTTGTTCCATGCGATAAAGAATTTGGAAAAACATCACAGTATTATTAAAATCGGAAATTTGAAACCAGTGTATGTAAAGGATAAAGCATTTTGGGAGTTCTACAAAGAAATGCATTGACCGGAAAAGATATGAATGCTATACTTAAGCGGTATACTTAAGTATAGCATTTTTTGGAGGGGAATATGGAATTTGTATATAAATTTCCTGTTGTAAAAGGGATTCAGGCTGAGAGAACTTATTATATTGCTATGGTACCATTGAAGATGCTTGCGAAACTATTTCCTGGCGAGGAGGAATACGTTCCGCCGGAATTTCGGGCGCAGCGCAGATTAAATGAATCCAGAATTCCGGTTATTAGAAGATATATTGTTGAAAATAAACAAAATTATGTGTTTTCGGCATTAGCCGCATCTATTGACGGAGATTTTAACTATCAGGAAAGTAATAGTTCCAGTGATGTTGGGGTTTTAGAGGTATCTATGGACGCCCGGTTTTTAATTAACGATGGGCAGCATCGGAATGCTGCAATATTGGAAGCGCTAAAAGAGGATGAATCTTTGGGTGAGGAAACAATTGCAGTTGTTTTATATGAGGACAGAGGATTGGCAAGGAGTCAGCAGATTTTTACGGATTTGAACAAACATGCGATAAAGACGTCAAATTCAATTTCGGAACTTTATGATTCCAGAGATCCCTTGGCTGTGATGACCAGGAATGTTATTTTCCGGATCGATTTTTTGAACAGATATACAGATAAAGAAAAGGATAATCTTGGAAAGTTTGCATCAAACCTTTTTACATTAAACACATTTTACAAAGCGAACAAAAGAATTTTGAGTGGGAAAGATGTAACGGAGGATGCGGAAGCGTTTGTTGTGGATTACTGGAGTTCCGTTGTTAAATACATGAAACCGTGGCGGGAACTGTGCTCGTCTGAACTCTCAAAAAAAGAACTGAGGGAGAAATATATCGTTACACAAGGTGTGGTGATAAAGGCGCTCGGACAGGTAGGCAGCTATTTCTATGATAATCAAAAGGTAGAATTGGATCCGGTTTTAAAGGGCATAGAGAATATTAATTGGAGAAGAACGGCAGGGATTTGGCATAAAAGGGCGATCCGGACGAATGGAAGAATGATTGCGAACGAGCAGGCAGTAAGATTGATTGCCAATATGATTAAGAAACTTTTACAGATACCTTTAAATGATGAAGATAAAGAAATTGAGTTGGGATTTGAACATAATTGACCGGAGGAAGAGGATGGCTGTTGTTGGTAAAACAAATGTAAACAAGGAACTGATTGAAGGAATGATGGAAACGGTGCGCAATCTGTATTTGGCAGATGAAATACCATGGGTTATAGGATATTCCGGAGGCAAGGATAGTACGGCTACTTTACAGCTTGTGTGGTATGCACTCGAACAATTATCTCCGGATGAATTGAAAAAGCCAGTACATGTGATAAATACGGATACATTGGTAGAGTCACTGGTGATTTCAAGATGGGCTAAAACATCCTTAGATAAATTGGAGAAAATTTCTGATGAAAATGGAATGCCTTTTAAGACACATATACTGACACCGAACGCCGATAATACATTTTGGGTAAATTTTCTGGGAAAAGGTTACCCATTTCCCAGAAAAAAATTGAGATGGTGTACAGATCGTTTGAAAATCCAGCCTGTTAATCGTTTCATTAAAGAGCAGATTGCGGAGCACGGAGAGATTATTTTGGTGATTGGAACCAGAAAGTCAGAAAGCGCAAACAGGGCGAAGACAATGGCTAAATATGAAAAAATGAGGGTGAGGGATTTGCTTAGCCCGAATCCCTCTCTGGCGAATGAACTTGTATTTTCTCCGCTGGAAGATTGGACAGATGATGACGTATGGGTTTATTTAATGCAATATAAGAACCCGTGGGGATATTCCAATAAAGAACTTATGACAATCTACCGTGGTGCGTCAGAAGATAATGAATGCCCGTTGATGGTTGAAAAGGATTTGCCAAGTTGTGGGAAGAGCAGATTTGGATGCTGGGTTTGCACGATGGTAGAACGTGATAAATCCATGGAGGCAATGATTGCCAATGACGATGAAAAAGCATGGATGTCTCCGCTTTTGAAGTTTCGCAATGAATTTGGAAATGAGGCAGAAGATCGGGGACGCAGAAGCTTTAGAAAAATGAACGGTTCGTTACAGGGAAGTTATGAACGGCTGCATCATGGACCCTATACCAAAGAAATCAGAGATAAATGGATTAGGAAATTACTGATGATTCAAAAGAATTTGAATGAAAACTGTCCGGAGGATTTTGGAAAGATAGAATTGATTTCTAATGTTGAGCTTCGGGAGATTAGAAGAATATGGGTGTTTGGAAAACATGAATTTGATGATTCGCTTCCACGAATTTATGAAGAAGTATATGGCGTCCCATTTGACGATCCTGAGTGGATCCATTCGCATTTGTTTGGCGAGGAAGAATGGGAATTATTAAAGAAAATTTGTGAGAGAGATAAATATAACAGCGAACAGCTTTTGTTTGAGATGATGTATAGTTTGATTGATGTTGAAAATCAATCAACAGGGCTGGATCAAAAAAAGGGATTGTTGGATTCTTTGGAGAATGTTATTAAAAGTAATTTTTACCGGGATGAAAATGATGCAACGTTTTATTATGCGGAACAAATGAAAAGAAAGAAAGAATTCGGCGGAGTTTATAATGAAAAGTTTTTGGAACAACCTGTTTTACGTGAAGAATGTTCCTATTCTGCAAATATGACTCAGGATGATGAGATTGATAAGGCAATTGACGAAGAGGAAGATGACAATGATCATTAAGAAACTTATATTACATAATTTTGGTATATATGAAGGAACAAATGAATTCGTATTCGACAGCAATAAAAAGGTTGTCCTGATTGGGGGTATGAACGGAAGAGGAAAGACTACTATTTTAGAGGCAGTATTGTTAGTTCTTTATGGCAAGAATTCATTTGCATATACGGAAAGTAAGTTACAATCATATAGCAGATATTTAGATTCATATGTCAATAAGTACGATAAATCTAATTTAGTATTTATTCAACTGGATTTTATTTTGGATGGCGTGTATTATGTCGTCCGGCGAAGCTGGGAAGGCAATAAACGAAAAATTATGGATCGTATAGAAGTGCTACAGGAAGGAGTGCATAATAACTTTTTAACTGAAAATTGGGCAATGTTTATGGAAAGTCTTTTGCCAAGCGGATTATCAAATTTCTTTTTCTTTGACGGTGAGAAAATTGCAGAACTTGCAGCGGATAATGCGGATGAAAAAATGAAAGATTCGATTAAGTCGCTTCTTGGAATCGAAATATTAGATAGCCTGGAACGAAATCTCAATAAATTACTGAAGCGAAGTGGCAAAGAGCACGGAACCGATTTCAAGGAAGAAGTGGCTTTTAAATTAAGAAAAGCCAAGGAGGATGCCGAACAGGAATTATGTGATTTAGATCAGAAAATACATAATTTAGAAGAACAATTAATCGCACAGGAAAAGAAGATCGAACAATCAAGAATTGATTATACTACTAAGGGAGGTGACATTTTTGAAAAGAAAGAGGAATATTTCAAGAAAAGGGCTGAGTTAAGTGTGATACAATCAAAACAGCAGGAGCAGTTGTTGGAAGCAGCTGCGTCGGAATTGCCTTTACTTCTGGTACGAAATTTGCTGGATGATATTAGGGAGTGTTCTTCGAAAGAACGTGATGATAAAGAAAATAAGATGGCTCTCAAAAAGATTCGAGAATTTTATCAATTATATCAAAAAGACAATTTGTCGAAGGATTTGTCTGATTTTATTGCGTATGTGACCAGCAAAGCGGAAAATGTTGATAATCAGCCTGTGTATAATTTATCGGATTCAGCATGGTTACAGCTTATACAGCTTTGCGACGGCAAATTAAATAAAAAGGCGGAAGATACGAAAAGGTTATTTCAAAAGCGTGACGACACGGAACGAGAACTCCACAGTACGGAGAGTCTGCTTTCTGTTGAGATTGATGAAGAGAAGATAGGAAAAATTTATAAAAAAATAATTAGACTGAAACATGAAAAAAACGAAATAGAAGCAAAACTTGATGAGTGCCGTATAAAACGTCCCCATTTAAACAGCGCTGCAATAAAAGCGAATACAGAATTTAACAGGTATGTGGAAGAAATGTTAAGTAAACTAGAAACAAGAGATGACTATGCGCGGATAGTTAAATATTCGCATCTGGCAATAGAACTGTTAAATGATTACAAAGTTCTGCTTCAGGAGAAAAAAATAGGAAAATTAGCGAATGCTATGACGGACTGTTATATGCAGCTTGCAAATAAAAAAGGAATGATAGCCAGAATTGAAATGGATTCTGTGACGCTTGATTTGAAATATTTGAATGATCTGGGGAATGAGGTGCCGAAAGAACGCCTTTCTGCCGGGGAGAAGCAGCTTATGGTTGTTTCGCTGCTTTGGGCTTTGGCAATCTGTTCAAGGAGAAAACTTCCGGTTATTATTGATACGCCGTTGTCAAGATTAGATTCAAAACACAGAATGGCATTGCTCCAGACGTATGTTCCGAATGCAAGTGACCAGACAATTGTGCTTTCAACGGATTCAGAGATTTATGGCAAATATTATAAGGCGATAAAAGAAAATGTGGGAAATGAGTATACTCTGGATTATGATGATGAAAAAAAATGTACAACCATTCAAACCGGATACAGGTGGGAGGAGGAACAATGATTTTAAGACAAATAAGATTATCCAATCATGCCAAGGAGCGGCTTTCTAGACTAAAAGGACGGACAGGAATTAAAAATTGGAATGTTCTTTGCCGGTGGGCTTTTTGTTATTCCTTAAAAGAGAACACGATTCCTACTCCGGAACATATTGACGGTGACAGTAATGTGGAATTGTCATGGTACACATTCGCGGGGGAATACAGTGATTTGTATGAGGCTTTGATGATCGCGTGGTGTAAAAGGATGGGAATCCCGACGGAACATGAAATAATGGCCAAATATATTAAAATGCATATAGAAAGAGGGATTTCTTACTTGTCTGGAACTAATTTTATAAAAGATTTAGACAGTTTATTGAAGTTGGGAGTGATGGGCTGATATGAGTATTTATCTGGATTATAACGCGTCATCCCCGATTGATTCCCGTGTTCTTGATGTGATGATGGATGTTTATAGGAATCATGTTGGCAATTCTGACAGCAGGACTCATAATTATGGGGAACAGGCACGCAGTATCGTTGAACATGCCAGAACGCAGGTGGCGAAACTGCTGGATATTCCTTCAGAAGATGTTTTTTTCACCAGTGGAGCCACAGAAAGTAATAATATAGCGCTTCAGGGGCTGAAAGAATATGCTGAGAAAACAGGAAAGCGGCATATGATAACAACTGCAATTGAGCACAAAGCAATATTGGAGACGGCAAAATCTATGGAAAAAAAAGGATTTTCTGTTGACTATGTTTTTCCGGAGCCATCTGGTGAAGTGGATGCTGAAAAGATCCTTAAGTTTGTTCGTGACGATACATTGATAGTCTCCATGATGCATGTAAATAATGAAACAGGAATTATCCAGCCGGTAAAGGAAGTGGGTGATGTTTTAAATGAGAACGGTACGTTATTTCATATGGATGCGACACAAAGCTGTGGAAAGTTAGTGGATGAATTACAGATAATTCAATATGATATGATGTCGTTTAGCGCACATAAGCTGTATGGACCACAAGGAATTGGAGCATTAATTCTCAGAAGGAAGAATTATAAACGGCCGCCGGTTTTGCCTGTTATGTATGGAGGGCAACAGGAACATGGGATTAGTCCTGGGACGGTACCGGTTGCTCTGGTAGCAGGATTTGGAAAAGCATGTGAAATAGCCCTTGTTGAATATAAGAAAGATGAAAGCGACAATTTGAACATACGAAGATTGATAATAGAACTGCTGGAGCAATCCGGATTGAAGTATAGGATGAACGGAAATCCTAAACGATGTATTTCTTCTACTCTGAACATACAGTTAGAAGGGGTATCGTCAGAAGCATTGATGTTGTCAAGTAAGAATTATTGCGGGATTTCAAATGGTTCTGCCTGTACTTCAAGTAATTATAGCCCAAGCTATGTGCTGAGCGCTATGGGGATATCAGAAGACAATATAGATCAGTCGATCAGGCTGAGTTGGGGAAAAAATGTAGATATAGAGGATGTAAGAGTGAATTTTAAGGAATTATTGAATGTAGCGAAGGGTTTTATTTTTTGATGGCGGCAGGCAAAAGAGCTTTTATCCAAGTACGGTATAAGTGATTGGAAACAGGGGTGAGAAAATGAAGAACCAGCATAATGTTTACTATTCCCTTGATAGTCAAATTACAAAAGATTTCTTCGCGACAGTACAAAATAAGATGCACTTTGCCGTTCACGGAAATACCGTAGCGGAAGTCATTGCAGCAAGAGCAGATCACACAAAAGAACATATGGGATTGACCTCATGGCGTAATGCACCCGATGGGAAAATTGTCAAAGCGGATGTGTCGATTGCAAAGAATTACTTATTTGGAATCGGTATGGCGGTCCACCTGATTTGTTCGCTTATTTTTTACAGATACGAACAAAAATTGGAACCTGCCCGCAGTAATTGAAAAACCAAAAAACAGATTTCATGAAAAAGGAGAAAGCCATGAAATTTTTACATATCTCCGATCTTCACATCGGGAAACGCGTCAATGAATTTCCGATGATAGAGGATCAGACATACATTTTAAACCGGATCCTGGACATTGCAGATACCGAGCAGGCGGACGGCGTGATCATTGCAGGGGACATTTACGACAAGACCGTGCCTTCCGCCGAAGCGGTGCAGGTGTTTGACTGGTTTTTAACCGGCCTTGCCGGGCAGGGAAGAAAAGTGTTTTCCATAAGCGGCAACCACGATTCCGCGGAACGGATTGCGTTCGGCGCGAAGCTTATGAGCCGGTCGGAGGTGTTTGTATCCCCGGTTTACGACGGCACAGCCGCAAAAATCACCCTGGAAGATCCGTATGGCAGGCTGTGTATCCACCTGCTTCCCTTTTTAAAACCCGCGGCCGTCCGCCATGCTTTGGAGGGAAAAACAGACGCGGACATGCCCGAACGCTACCAGGAAGCGGTAAAGATGGCGGTTGACCGGATGGAGGTCGATCCGTCTGTCCGGAATATCCTTGTGGCGCACCAGTTTGTTACGGGCGCAGGGCGCTGTGAATCGGAGGAGGTCACCGTCGGCGGGATTGACAATGTGGACGCGGATGTATTTCATGCCTTTGATTATGTGGCGCTGGGCCATATCCACAGTCCGCAGTCAATCGGCCGGGATACGGTGCGTTACTGCGGCACGCCGTTAAAATACTCTTTTTCCGAAGCAAAGCAGGAAAAATCCGTTACGGTTGTGGAATTAAAGGAAAAAGGAAGCCTGACAATCGACACCATACCGCTTGTCCCGCTGCGCGATATGCGTGAAATCCGGGGAAGCTACCTGGAAGTAACGGCCCGTCCGTTTTATGAAGGGACCAATACGCAGGATTATGTTAAAATAACCCTGACAGACGAAGACGACATTCCCGACGGTATGCAGAAGCTGCGCATTATTTATCCGAACCTGATGCGCCTGGAATACGACAACAGCAGAACAAGGCAGAGCCGGGAAATCGGCGCGGCGGCGGATGTGGAGCAAAAGTCGGAGCTGGAGCTGTTTCAGGAATTTTATGAACTGCAGAATAATACCGCGATGAGTGAGCGGCAGCAGGAATATGTCGTCCGTTTATTAGAACGCGTGTGAAAATTCAACCTTGCCTGCCCGCATATTACCGAATCAAATGTCTGAAAAGGAAGAACTGTATGAAACCAATGAATCTGAAAATAAGCGCGTTCGGCCCATACGCAGAAACGGTAGAAATAGATTTTGAACAACTTGGCGCACAGGGGCTTTATCTTATCACCGGCGACACCGGAGCCGGGAAAACAACGATATTTGACGCAATTTCCTATGCCCTCTACGGGGAAGCCAGCGGCGACGTGCGGCGTGCGGATATGTTCCGCAGCAAATACGCCAAAGAACATGTCCCTACTTATGTGGAATACACATTTCTTTACCGCGGCAAACGCTATACCGTAAAGCGCAACCCCGAATACATGCGGCCCAAAGGCCGCGGCACAGGTTTTACCGCACAGAAAGCAGACGCCGTCCTTACCTATCCGGACGCGCGCGTGCCTGTTACAAAATCAAAAGAAGTCACGAAAGCGGTAACAGAGCTAATCGGGCTTGACCGGAAACAATTTGCCCACATAGCCATGATAGCCCAGGGCGATTTTCAAAAGCTGCTGCTTGCAGGTACGGAAGAGCGCAGCGGGATATTCCGTCAGATATTTGATACCGGACGTTACCAGAAAATCCAGGATCAGCTGAAAGCGGCCTCAAACAGCCAGAAAAAAGAATACGAGGAACTGGGCCGCAGCATCTATCAGTATTTGGACAGTATCGTCTGTACAGAAGAATCTTTTGTTTCCGAACAATTAAACCGGTTAAAAGCCGAAAAATTTGACGGTAAAATCGCAGAGGGCGCAGAATTGCTGGAGGAACTGGCAAAAGAAGAAGAAGCCGCATTAAAGGAACTGGAAACCGAAATAGAACGACAGGAACTGCAAATTCAAAAAGCGGATCAGCTGCTTGGGAATATCCATAAAGTAAAAGAACAGCGGGAAAAAATAAAGGAATATAAAACCGCGCAAAGCGCGTGTGAGCAGGAACTTTCCGCAGCAAAAGAACGTTGCGCGCTGGCAAAACAGGAAGCCGCCGTATGCGCTCGCCTTACGCAGCAGATTCAGGAACAGCAGAATAATCTGGATTTATTCGCACGTTTATATAAGGAGCAGGACGCGCAAAAAGCAGACGGGCATACGCTTCAAAAAGAAGAAGAAAAAAAGCGGCGGCTTATCTGCAAAAAAGACCGGCTTGCAAAAGAGCTTGCCGCCGGGCAGGAGCAGTTAAAAAAACTGGCCGCCACGGGAGAAGAAAAAGAACGTTTGGAGCATGCTCTTCTCAATGCCAGGCGAGAAAAGCAAAATTTACGGCAGCAGCAAGACGGGCTTGTCCGGGAAACACAAAACCAGCGGCAGACCGAAACGCATATCAAAGAAAAAACCGAACAGGCAAACGGGCTGGAACGGACAATCCGGGCGCAAAAATTGCAGATAGAATCTCTTGCGGGCCAGGATGCGCTGCTGGCTGAGGCACAGACAAGGTATGCGGCGTTAACGGAACTGAAAGAAGAACTGGCTGAAGCGCAAAAACAGCGCGAAAAAGCGCAAAGAGAAATCAGCCGCAAAGAACGTATGTTAAAAGAACTGCTCTTAGAACAAAGCGAAAAAAAAGCAGAAAAAGAAAAGATCGAGGAACAGAGGGAAACTTTAAAAGACGCCGGGGAAACGGAACAGAAATATTCTCACAGGGCAAAAGAAGCCGCCGCGCGCCTTTTAAATTTTCAAAAGCAGGCAAAAGAAATAGCAGTTCTTTCCGAAGAAGTAAAAGCGAAAAATGAAATTTGCGCCGAAACAAGACGTCGGGCCGCATCCATTCAGGAACGCCGAAGCAGCTTGATCCGTGAACGGGAGAAGCTTTTGGATGCGGATACAAAGATGATGCGTTTAAGGCAGCAGGAAAAAGATTTTGAACAACAGATAAATGCGCTTGCCGCGCTTAGCGCCGCGCAAAAGTCCGTAAAACAGCAGCGGCAAAGTATGTGCGGCGCGCAGGATGAATACCAAAAAGCCGCGCTTTTGAAAGATGCTTTAAAAGAAGACTATGGAAGCATGGAACGCAGGTTTTTAGACGCGCAGGCAGGGCTGCTTGCGCGCGGGCTTACAGAAGGGACGCCCTGCCCCGTCTGCGGCTGCACGCATCACAAAAAACTTGCCGAAGTTTTGGAATCCGTGCCTTCTAAGGAAGAACTTGACAGCAAAAAGTCCCTTTTGGAGCAGGCGCAGCAGAAAGCGGAGCGCTTCAGTACAAAGGCAAGGCAGCTTTTGGAACGCTGCAAAGAGCAGGAAGAGGACGTATGCGCGCAGGCAAAAGCCTTGTTTGGAACGGATGAAATCAATATGAAAACGCTGGAAGACGATATCGCCCAAACATCCGCCCGGTTTAAGGCCAGGCGAAATGCCATACAAGAAGCTATAAAGGAAGCGGAAAAATCCTGCGCCCGCAAAGAAAAGCTGAATAGCATGATAGAAGAGGAAGAAGAAAAACAAAAAGAAGCCGCCGCCCGTTTGCAGCAGATGGAACAGGAATTTGCCGCCGCAAAAGGCAAGCTGGAAGAAAAAATCAGGCAGCGGGAAGAAAGCGTCCAAAACATACCGTTTCCCGGGAATACCGCGCAGACAGACGAAGCGCGCCTGGCGTATTTGTCACAGGCGAAAGAGGAGGCTTTGGCAAAGCAAAAAGAAGCGGCGTTATCCAAAATCCGTTTGCAGCAGCTGACGGAAGAGTCTGCCCAAAAAGAACAGCAGCTGCAGCGCCTGGCGGAAGAAACCGCTAAATACCGGCAGCAGATTGCGGAAAGGAACGGCCAGGAGTCCATCCGGCAGGAACAGATTTCCGAAGCGAAAGAGCGCGCTTTCGAACAAATGGCAAGCGCATGGGAACTTCTCGGCCAGACGCCGCAGGATACAGGCGACGCGCTGACGGAATGCCTTGCGCGGTTAAGCGCATACAAGGAGGATAAGAACGGCAAAATCCAAATCCGTACCAGGCTCGAAGAAGATCTTACACAACAGGTAAAGCGGCAGGAAGAACTCCGGGAAGCCATATACGGCCTAAAACAGCGCCTGGAAGGCGTTCTTGGCAGGAAGCGGGAAAAGGCGGACGCGTTAGAAGCCCTGCTGGCACAGCCTTCTTTGCCGGAAGCAGATTTGCTTATAATGGCCGCCAAAGCCGAACGGGAGTTTGCGCGCAGGCAGGAAAGCCTGGAAGAAAAGCTGCGCGAAAACCAGGGAAGATGCGCTCTAAGGCAGCGGCTTGAAGCGGAACTTCCTCAAAAAGAAGCGGAAGTTAAAAAATATACCGACGATATCCAAAACGTGCAGCTTGTTCTGGCGGCGCTTCTTGAGCGCATAGAATCCAGGAAAAAACAGGAGGACGACATCAAATCCCAGCTTACCGCAGCCAAACAGGAAGAAGCGCAGCAAACGAAAGACGCGCTTACCGCGCAGAAAGCCGCCTTAGAACAGGCGCTTTCCAAAGCGGAAGAAGACTGCGCGGCCATACAGAAAAAATACGACCGCCTTACAGCCGCAATCGAAACGCTAAACAGCCAGCTGTCCGCTGCCGGCGACGCCGGGCTTCTTTCGGAAGACGCTGTGCTTACGCAAAAATCCGGCTGCCTAAAGCAGAAAAAGGCCTTGGGCGCAAAGCGCGATCAGAAAAACAGCGCGCTTGCCGCCAACCGTCAGATTTTGCAGAAAGTCAAAGCAAAACGGGAGGATATCACAAAAGCGGAAGAAAAATACATTTGGCTCAAAGCCCTCTCCGACACCGCGAACGGGACGTTAAAAAACAAACAGAAAATAGAACTGGAAACCTATATCCAGACGACCTATTTTGACCGCATCCTAAGGCGCGCCAACCTGCGCCTGCTTAGGATGAGCGGCGGCCAGTATGAATTAAAACGCGAGGAGCCCAGGGATAAAACCGCGAATAAAAAGGAAAAAGCCGGCCTGGAACTAAGCGTTATAGACCATTACAACGCGACGGAACGCAGCGTAAAAACCCTTTCCGGCGGCGAGTCTTTCCAGGCTTCCCTGTCCCTTGCCTTAGGCCTTTCCGACGAAATCCAGGCAGGCGCAGGCGGGATCCAAATGGACTGCATGTTTGTGGACGAAGGGTTCGGCGCGCTGGATGAAAGCGCGCTTGGACAGGCGTTAAAAGAACTGGCGAAGCTTACGGAAGGAAACCGCCTGGTCGGGATTATTTCGCACGTTTCGGAATTAAAAGAACAGGTAGAGAAAAAAATAGTAGTGTCCAAAAAAAGAGGGGCGTACGGCGTAAGCAGTTTTGTAAAGATAGAAGGATAAGAGATATATTTGGCAAATTTTTTCTTGTCAAATCTCAAAAACTCATGTATCTTAAAATGCAGGAGATTATTCATTATGGACTTATTCGATTATATGCGAACACAAAACCAACAAAAAGAATCGCCTCTGGCGTCAAGAATGCGCCCGGCTTCCCTTGAGGAAGTCGTAGGCCAGCGGCATATCATAGGCGAAGGAACGCTTTTATACCGCGCCATCAAAGCCGACAAGCTTTCGTCCGTTTTGTTTTACGGCCCGCCCGGCACCGGCAAAACGACGCTTGCAAAGGTAATTGCCAATACCACCAGCGCGGCGTTTACCCAGATCAATGCGACGTCCGCCGGCAAAAAAGATATGGAAGAAGTGATCCGCCAGGCAAAAGACGCGGCCGGTATGTACGGCAAAAAAACCATACTCTTTATAGACGAAATTCACCGTTTCAACAAAGGCCAGCAGGACTATCTGCTTCCGTTTGTGGAGGACGGTACCGTTGTTTTAATCGGGGCGACGACGGAAAACCCTTATTTTGAAGTAAACGGGGCGCTGCTTTCCCGATCGGTAATATTTGAACTAAAGCCTCTTTCGGCGGAAGATATTAAGGTACTGCTGCTGCGTGTTGTGAAAGATGAAATAAAGGGTATGGGCGCATATGGCGCGGCGATAGAAGAGGAAGCGCTGGATTTTCTGGCGGATGCGGCAAACGGCGACGCAAGGGCGGCGTTAAATGCCATAGAACTTGGTATTTTAACGACCGAACGGGGTGCGGACGGCACAATCCGCATTACGCTGCCCGTAGCGGAGGAATGCATCCAAAAGCGCGCGGTCAGATACGACAAAAGCGGGGACAACCACTATGACGTCATATCCGCGTTTATCAAAAGCATGCGCGGATCCGATCCGGACGCGGCCATTTATTATCTGGCCAGGATGCTTGCGGCGGGCGAAGATATCCGCTTTATTGCAAGGCGCGTTATGATCTGCGCTTCGGAGGACGTAGGGATGGCGGATCCGAATGCGCTTGAGGTCGCGGTCGCCGCATCCCTTGCCGTTGAGCGGATTGGGATGCCGGAGGCGAGGATTATCCTTGCGGAAGCGGTTACGTATGTGGCGACGGCGCCCAAAAGCAACGCGTCTTATCTGGCAATAAACCGCGCTATGGATTTGGTGAAAAGCACAAGGACCGCCTCGGTTCCGGCGCATCTTATGGATGCAAGCTACCGATCGGCGGGCAAGCTTGGACGCGGGCTTGGGTATCAGTATGCGCACGACTTTCCCGGGCATTACGCGGATCAGCAGTATTTGCCGGAGGAGCTTTTGGGCGAACGGTTTTACCAGCCTACGGAAAACGGCTATGAAAAGCAGGTACAGTCTTATCTTGGGAGCCTGGAACAATATAAAAAGCAGTGAAAGAAACCGGACTGCCGTCAATCGAAAAATAACTAGGAGGAATAAACATGAAATCATTTTCGGAAATGACAAAAGAAGAGTTACTGCAGGAGAAAAACGAACTGGAAAAAGAGTACAGAAGATACCAGATGAGAGGGCTTCAGCTTGATATGTCGAGGGGAAAGCCTTCCGCGGAGCAGTTGGATCTTTCTATGGAACTGATGGACGTGCTGCACAGCGGCGTGGATCTTGCCTGTGACGACGGGACGGACTGCCGCAATTACGGCGTGGTAGACGGCATCCAGGAAGCGAAGGTATTGTTGGGGGATATGATTGAATGCAATCCGGACAACATTATGATTTACGGCAATTCCAGCCTGAATATTATGTACGATACCGTTTCTCGTTCCATGACGCACGGCGTTATGGGCAGTACCCCGTGGTGCAAGCTGGACAAAGTAAAATTTCTGTGCCCCGTACCGGGATACGACAGGCATTTTACAATTACAGAGCATTTCGGGATAGAAATGATCAATGTTCCGATGCTTCCCACAGGGCCTGATATGGATATGGTGGAGGAATTAGTGTCAGGCGACGAAGCGATTAAAGGCATCTGGTGCGTGCCAAAGTATTCCAATCCCCAGGGCATTACGTATTCTGACGAAACGGTACGCCGTTTTGCAAGGCTAAAACCCGCGGCAAAGGATTTTCGGATTTACTGGGACAACGCGTACGGGGTGCATCATCTGTATGACATTGACCACGATAACCTGGTAGAGATTTTTGCGGAATGCAAACGGGCAGGCAATCCGGATATGGTGTATAAATTCTGCTCCACCTCCAAAATCAGCTTCCCGGGTTCCGGCGTAGCCGCAATCGCCGCTTCCGCCAACAACCTGGAATATATTAAAAAACAGCTTATGGTGCAGACCATCGGCTACGACAAAGTAAATCAGCTGCGCCACGTGCGCTTTTTCAAGGATATCCACGGCATTACCGAACATATGAAAAAGCATGCCGATATCCTGCGTCCAAAATTTGAAATGGTGCTTGATATTTTAAAACAGGAACTGGAGGATCGGGGCGTCGGAAACTGGTATTGCCCTAAGGGCGGTTATTTTATCTGCTATCAGGCGTTAGAAGGCTGTGCTAAGGATATTGTTGCAAGGGCAAAAAAGGCCGGCGTAGTGATGACCCCGGCAGGCGCGCCGTTCCCGTACGGAAAAGATCCCAAAGATTCCGTAATCCGGATTGCGCCGACCTATCCGAGTATTGAAGATTTGGAAACTGCGACAAAAATCTTTGTAGTCTGCGTCAAACTGGCCAGCGTGGAAAAAATGCTGGAAAAGATGTAACATGGAATTTCAGGAAAATATTGCATTTTATGCCATTCCGTGCCAAAATAGAACAGGGAGACATGCTACAGGCTGTGAAATTTACTGTGGAGTGGGCAGGAAACCATAAACTAGGAGGTTTTACATGGAATATAAACATATAACGGATGTAAAAAACCCGGTTTCACGTATTGTGTATGGGACGGCCTCTCCGGCAATGGTGCGGGGAGAAAATATGTTCAAACTCCTCGACGAAGTTTTTGCGGCGGGCGTCAATGCTTTTGATACGGCAAGAAGTTATGGTATGGCAGAGAATGCGCTGGGCGCCTGGATGGCGGCCAGAAACAACCGGGAAAGGGTTGTGGTGCTGACAAAAGGAGCGCACCCTTTAGCCGGTTCCAGGGAACCGCGCGTAACGCCGGAAGCTGTCCGGGAGGATTTGGAAAAATCCCTTAAAGCCTTGCAGACTACGTATGTGGACATCTATCTGCTGCACCGGGATGATTCCAAAGCGCCGGTTGGGCCTTTGGTGGAAACGTTAAATGAACTGCGCGAAGAGGGAAAAATCGGCGTGTTCGGCGGTTCGAACTGGAGTTATACGCGGATTGATGAAGCAAATGAATACGCCTATTCCCACGATATGTTCGGATTTGACGTATCGAGCCCGGCGTACAGTCTTGCGGTGCAAAAAGAAGACCCGTGGGGCAATGGCTGCGTGGATATTTCCGGCAGAGATCACGAAGCGGAACGGAACTGGTATCAGGAAAAAGGCGTGGAAGTATTCGCCTATGCAAGCCTGGCGCATGGTTTTTTATCCGGAAAGTTCCGTGCGGACGAAACGAAGCGCGCTGTAAAAACGCTGGACAGCTTTGCAGTAAAAGGATACTGCTGCCAGGAAAACTATGACCGCCTGGCCAGAGCCGAACAGCTGGCGGCCGAAAAAAATGCGGCCGTACCGCAGATAGCCCTGGCATGGGTATTGCAGCAGCCCCTGGCTCCTATGGCAATTTGTTCCGCATCCGCCATAAAGCGGATACAGACCGATTTAAAAGCGCTTGGGTTAAAGCTGAGCGAAGAAGAACTGTGCTGGCTGAGCGACGGGTAGCGCACAGGCGGGGAAAGGAAACGACAAACAGGAAGGGTGAAGGATATGGTTCAGGAGAGGATTTTAGATTTGGTGGATTATGGGCTGGCAACGGGACTGATAGAAGAGGCGGACGCCTGTTTTACCGGAAACCGCCTGCTGGAACTGTTTGGATTAGATGAATTGGAGGACGAAGCGGTGAAAGCCCATGCCGCAAACGGCGGCATGACCAGGCAGGCGGCGCAGGAGGCTTTGGAAGGAATATTAAAGGATTTGCTGGATTACGCCTATGAAAACGGCATTACCAAAGAAAACGGCGTCGTATACCGCGATTTGTTCGACACCAAAATCATGGGGCTTTTGACCCCAAGGCCAAGCGAAGTAATTGCAAAATTTGACGGTCTCTATAAAAAAGATCCCAAGGAAGCGACAGACTATTTTTATACATTAAGCAGGGATACCGATTATATCCGCAGGTACCGTATCAAAAAAGATCTGAAATGGACGGCGGATACCGAATACGGCACGCTCGACATTACAATTAATTTATCCAAGCCGGAAAAAGATCCGAAAGCAATCGCGGCTGCGAAGCTGGCAAAACAGAGCGGCTATCCAAAGTGCCTGCTCTGCAGGGAAAACGAAGGCTACGCCGGGCGCGTCAACCATCCGGCCAGGCAGAACCACAGGATTATCCCGGTTACGATTAATAACAGCGGCTGGTTTTTCCAGTATTCGCCGTACGTATATTACAACGAGCACTGTATCGTGTTCAATTCCGAGCATACGCCGATGAAAATTGAACGTGCGACATTTGGCAAGCTTTTGGATTTTGTGGCGCAGTTCCCGCATTATTTTGTAGGATCCAATGCGGATCTGCCGATTGTGGGAGGTTCTATTTTAAGCCATGATCATTTCCAGGGCGGCTGCTATGAATTTGCCATGGCAAAAGCGCCGGTAGAACGGGAAATTTCCTTTGCCGGTTTTGAAGACGTAAAAGCAGGCATTGTAAAATGGCCGATGTCTGTGATCCGCCTCGACTGTGCGGACAGGGAACGCCTGATTGAACTGGCGGATCGGATTTTGCTGGCATGGAGGGGATATACGGATGAAGCGGCGTTTGTATTTGCCGAAACGGACGGCGAGCCGCACAATACGATTACCCCGATTGCAAGAAAGCGGGACGGTCTGTTCGAACTCGATCTGGTGCTGCGCAACAATATCACGACAAAAGAGCATCCGCTCGGCGTATACCACCCGCACGCAAAGCTGCATCATATTAAAAAAGAAAATATCGGCCTGATCGAAGTGATGGGACTGGCCGTGCTCCCGGCAAGGCTTAAGGATGAAATGGCCGCGCTGCAAAAAGCGGTTTTGGAAGGAGCCGATCTTCGGGCAGATGAAGCCCTTGCAAAACATGCCGCCTGGGTAGAGGAATTTACGCCGAAGTATGAAAGCGTCACGGAGGAAAATATCGAAGGCATTATCCGGAAAGAAATCGGCCTGGTGTTCTCCGAAGTGCTTGAGGACGCCGGCGTGTACAAATGCACGGCAGAAGGAAGGGAAGCCTTTTTACGTTTTACAGGCAGTGTCAGATAGAAAAACCAAAAAGCATGATATCCGTATGCGGGCAGCGGCGGATGTCATGTTTTTTCGTTGCATGTCCGGATTGCGTACCATTCAAAAAACTGGCGGAAAAGTTAAGAGAGATTCCATTGAAAGGCGCGTATCCCTCTGCTAAGATAATAGCAGAGAAACGGAGGGAACGGAATGCAGATAGGAAAAGTGATCCGATCATACAGAAAACAAAAAAATATGACGCAGGAAGAGGTGGCCAATCGCCTGGGCGTTACCGCTTCTGCGGTCAATAAATGGGAAAAAGGCGCAAGCCTGCCGGATATTTCGCTTTTGGCGCCGATTGCAAGGCTCTTGGGCGTTACGCTTGAAACGCTATTGTCCTTTCAGGCGTCCGTTACGGCAGACGAAATTGCGGCAATCGTAAAAGAAATTGATATTCGGTTTCGTACGTTTTCCTACGGGGAAGTTTTTCAGTATGCAAAAGAACTGATCCAGACATACCCGGACTGCCATGCGTTGATCTGGCAGTTAGCGGTCATTTTGGACGCAAGGCGCACAAAGGCCGATGAAAAAGGGGCCTTGGAATATGAAAAACAGATCAAACAGTGGTATATGCATGCTTTGGAAAGCGGCGACGCGGACATAAAAAGAAACGCGGCGGAGTCACTGTTCCAGTTTTATGTCAGAAAAGGCGAATACGAAGCAGCCGGGCGCTGCCTTTCTTATTTTTCTAAAGAGGGTACGCAGCGGAAACAAAAACAGGCGCTGCTTTATGCCAAAACAGGGCAAAAGCAAAAAGCGTACGAGGCGTATGAAGAAATTTTGTTTTCAGAATGCCAGACGCTTCGCATAGTTTTTAGCGGCCTGTATATGCTTGCGTTAGAAGAAAACGATTTGGAACAGGCGGGCATGTGGGCCGAAAAAGAAAGCGGGCTTGTACGGCTGTTTGAAATGGGAAAGTTTCAGGAGGCGGCCTGCAAAGTGGATCTGGCAGTGCAAAAACAGGATGTTGAGCAGACCTTGCTTTGCGCGCAGGCTCTGCTTGCGGGCGCGGAGGAAATGGACGGCTTTCAGAAATCCGCTATGTATGCCCATATGAAATGGAAAAGCGCGGATCCGGATTTTCTTGCCAAAATGCGGCAAACGCTGCTGGAATGTTTCCGCGATCCGGTAAAATTTAAGTTTATGGAAGGGTGCGGGCAGTGGGAATTACTGATAAAAGCCAATGTGGAAGGAAAGGACTGAAGGTGGGATATGGAAGACTCTTACCGGTTTTTTGAAAACAGGAAATGTGAATATTTTCCCTGCCATAAGGGGATGGAGTATTTGAACTGCCTGTTTTGTTACTGTCCGTTTTATTGGATGGAAAACTGCCCCGGGACGCCGGAATATATGCAGACAGAACAGGGAAAACTGAAATTATGCGATCCATGCGTTTTTCCGCACCGTCCGGAAAATTATGACAAGGTAATTAGGGGATTAGAACGTGTTTTAGGTTCCTATAAGAGAACATAAAAACGCGCATGACAGGAAACGCATTTGATGATACAATAACCGGGATATTATTGTAACCGCGGAACAACGAAGGAGGAAGAATGGACAAAGCTTTATTTGGGCGCCTGCTTAAGCAGGGGCCGCTTATCTTAGACGGCGCAACGGGCAGCAACCTGCAGGCGGCGGGCATGAAAACAGGCGTCTGCCCGGAACAGTGGATTTTGGAAAATCCTGAGGCGCTTATCAAACTGCAGCAGGAATACGTGTCGGCAGGGACGAATATCCTCTATGCCCCGACGTTTACCGCAAACCGCATCAAGCTTGCCGAATACGGTTATGCGGACAGGCTGCACGAGATGAACCAAAGGCTGGTAGCCCTTTCAAAAGAAGCTGCCGCCGGCGCGCAGGGCGTATATATTGCGGGCGATATTTCCATGACCGGGCAGCAGCTTTACCCGATCGGGGAAATGCAGTTTGAAGAACTGGTGGAGATTTATAAAGAGCAGGTGCGTTCGCTGGAAGAAGCCGGGGTGGATCTGTATGTGGTGGAAACGATGATGAGCCTGCAGGAATGCCGCGCGGCGGTCCTGGCAGTCAAAGAAACCAATAACCTTCCCGTTCTGGTCAGCCTGACCTATGAAGATACCGGGCGCACGCTGTTCGGCACCGATCCGGCGACCGCGGCGATTGTCCTGCAAAGCCTGGGCGTCGACGTGATCGGCATGAACTGTTCCGCAGGGCCGGATAAAATGGCGGAGCAGGTCAGGGCCATGTACGACGTTTCCTGCATACCGGTTTTGGTAAAGCCAAATGCAGGGCTTCCGAAGCTGGCAGGCGGAAAAACCGTATACGATATGCAGCCGCAGGAATTTGCAGAGGCAATGAAAACGCTTGCGGCAAACGGCGCGCGCGTCTTCGGCGGCTGCTGCGGCACGACGCCGGCGCATATTAAGACCATGGCGGACGCTTTAAAAGAGACCGACCTG